>OIYP01001172.1_pt1 | contig 13884 bp, 11 predicted proteins | sample 1588261 | NCBI WGS metagenome assembly OIYP01 (sample SAMN03283293) | human gut metagenome | biome: human-associated habitat; material: feces | host: Homo sapiens | place: Peru | collected 2012
AATGTTCAGAGGAAAGGAAACGTCTGTAAAGATGCTGGTGAATAACAGCCTCGCGGGCGTGATTATTGACCGGTTTGGAAAAGATGTAATGATGATTCCGGAAGATGAGGATCATTTCCGGGTGAATGTGGACGTGCATGTGAGCAAACAGTTCCTGGGATGGGTATTCTCGCTGGGAGAAGCAGTTAAGATCATTGGACCGGATGAGGTTGTGGAGCAGATGAGGGGAGAGGCCCGGAGGCTTATGGAGCAGTACGGGGAGTAGAAAATAGATTCTGAATTAGCAAAATAAGAACATGATTGTAAACTATCTCGAAAAATAAGTTGACAATCAAAGCGAAATACGATAAATTGTTAACCATAAACTGAAAGGAAGGTTAACAAATCAATGAACACAAAAACAAAAAAATTATCCACCGTAAGTATGGTATTATGCGGAATGTTCGCAGCGCTGGTTGCAGACTCCGGTCATAAGGCTGCTAAGTAACAGAATTAATTTTTGTCATATACGATAAGAATCATCTATTTATTCTTATGATGAAATATCGCCCGGTCTTGCCGAATGACATCCCAAAGTTTCCTCTTTGAGAACAACATCCGGCAATCCGGGCGTTTTTCATTTTTTCATATTAACATGTTGGACGACAACACACTTCTCTTTTACTGCGTCAGCCATTCTATCTCCGTCACCTCCTCTGTCGACGTTTCTGTCTTTGCCTGACCTTCCCCTTCTTTTGAAACGGTACAGTTGTGATTATCATCCACCTGAACCTGATAAAAATATTTCAAATCGTCACTGACGCCATTGCTGTACTGGTATTCCACAAAATACAACGCTTGTGCCGGTGTTTCGGCAGGCTCAAAACCAAACGATGTCTCTTTGATCTCGCAGTCCGAATCACATTGATCTAAATACTCCTGAAAAATTGGATCTGTGTATCCTCTTGCAATCTCGCTCCGATCATACAACTCCTGCATCAAGGCATCATCCTCTGCGCCGGCGGTTCCGCCATATGCTCCACATCCTGCCAGAAATATTCCGGCAATCAGCATTACTCTTGTTATTCTACTCCTGTACATCATATGTATACCTCCCCTGTAAAGACTCATACTCTGCATGCCCGGTACTCCAGGTTCCTCCCTCCACCAGAAGAGACACTGCCTTGGCATCATAGGCGTCCAGATAAGTATTGACTACGCTTCCAACTGTCGCGTACTCTCCTGCCGTTCCCATCTGATTTACATATTCCTCAAATGTTTTCGACAGATCAAGCGTTATGGTATCCTCTTCCTGTTTAAAATCAAGCACTTTCACATCCGACGGAACCACACCGGCATCGATCAGCGCAGCCATGATATTTTCAGGCGTAAGCGCATCGAGCGATACCGTTTCTGTGTCAAAACCATCTGCATTTTCATTGCTTTTATATATGGTAATATTATTGTCTTCTTTATCAGCATTTTCCCGCCTGCCACAGCCTGATGCTGTCATAAGAACTATCGCTGCTAAAATCAATGCCATTTTCCGTGTTACACTTGTTCGTTTCATATTTTGCCTCCTCTTTTCTATCATTTTTCCTTTCAATCACGATTCATTTTTACCTTTTTGGTATATATGAAAATTTTGCTCGGAAAATACCCATAATTTTCCCTTAAATCCGCGTTTTTTGAGGATTTTTTTGTGATAATGGACATACACAGATAGTTTTTCATGCTATATGCCTTATACTCGCTTCGCTCGGCAGTCTTATTATATCTTATCTCATTTTGTTTTTGTTAAACCTTCGTCTAAATTAAGAAAATCTTCCATATTTCCAACCATAAAATACACGTTCTGCGAACACTCTATGATTAAGTGAAACAGCAGTCTTCACAGTTCATCCATATCTCCCCCGCAGATGCGCACCGATATCTCCGTCACATACTCCTCCACCGTCTCCGCCATCAGCTGATCCACCGTGTAAACTTCCAGGAACTCTTCCGCCAGTGTAATCTGATGTTCATCTGCATAAGCAAGAAGTTTCCGGTAAGCCTCCCCGATGTTTCTCCAGTGCCCTTTAAAATAAGTTGTCAGATATTTCCCCGCAGGCATAAAATGGCAGGACATGCCGCCCGGCTTATGTTTCATCAGCAATATTACGTTGCTGTAATTTGCATAGATCTGCCGTCTGACATCTTTTGCATACTGGATGTAACCAATCTCATAACAGATGCTTTTGCTGTTGTTCTCATAAAAATTGATCAGTTCCGCTGTGCGCTCCGCAAATTCTGATTCCGAAACGTCTAAAAATGCATCCATCAGATAATATCTGCCCGGTTTTTCACAGACAAATATCTCATCTTTGCCTTTCTCTAAATATGCCCTGACCTTTTTACTTTTTTCTTCCATCCACTGCCTGCGATCCTTTAACAGCCGGATTTTTTCTGCCAGAATCTGTTCCTCTTTTTCAAACAGCTCCAATAATTTTTCCGGAGTCCGGTCACTTAAAAAGGTCTGGATCTCTTTTAAAGACATACCAAGTTCCTTTAGCATAATGATCGCTTCGAGCACTTCGATCTGATGGATCGAATAATAACGGTACTCGTTATCAAGCACGATCTCCGGCGAAAACAAGCCGATCTTATCATAATGAAATAAAGTGTTTTTGGTGACGTGCATGAGCTTTGCAAGCTCACCAGTTGTCAGATATTGACTTTTGTCCACTTTTAATCTCCCCTCACGAAAAAGTTCTTGACTATATGGTAACAATATAGTTTATGATAGCATTTGTGTCTCAAAACCGCAATTTCCATCCGCGCTGACACAACATTTAAAAATATTTCAAAGGAGGAACCCATTATGGCACAGTCCATTGGTCAGAAATTCACACCTGTCACTTTATTAAAATTCGCATTACCATCCATGGTCATGATGGTACTCATGTCCTGTTATACAATCACGGACGGCATTTTTATCTCGCGCTTTCTTGGAGATAATGCGCTGTCCGCAGTCAATATCGTCTATCCGGTCATCAATATCGTACTCGCCATCGGCGTCATGCTCGCAACCGGAGGAAGCGCCGTCGTCGCAAAGAAAATGGGCGAAGGGAAAGACGATGAAGCAAAAGAAAACTTTTCCATGCTCGTGTTTACCGGTGTTGTGGCAAGTGTTGTCATCCTGATACTGACGATTTTATTTTTAGAGCCAATCTGCCGCGCTCTCGGTGCAAATGATTCATTACTTGCAAACTGCAAAGCATATCTTTTTACCGTTGTTTTATTTGCCCCGGCGTGTATGCTGCAGAGCCTGTTCCAGACGTTCTTCGTAACAGCGGGAAAACCGCACATTGGCATGACGTTAGTTATCAGTGCCGGCATCGCAAACGCCGTGTTGGACTATGTATTTTTATCTCCTCTTGGATTTGGCATTGAAGGAGCCGCCTTTGCCACCGGTATCGGTCAGCTCATACCTGCAGTCGTGGGACTCTTCTACTTTTTCTTTGTCAGGGGAGATCTTTATTTTACAAAATTTCATTTTCATGGAAGTGTCCTTTCCGCTGCAAGTTTTAACGGTGCATCCGAGATGGTAACGAATATTGCAAACGCTGTGATTACTTATGCATTTAACAAAATCATGCTGCGCCTTGCCGGTGAAAACGGTGTTGCCGCAATCACGATACTGCTTTATTCCCAATTTTTATTTAATGCGCTTTTTCTTGGATTTTCCATGGGTATTGCACCTGTGATCAGTTACAATTATGGTGCAAAAAATACAGGCGGACTGAAAAGCGTCTGCAAAATCTGCAGACGCTTCGTGATCGTTTCTTCTATTATAATTACTATTTGCTGTAACCTGCTCTCCGAGCCGATCGTGCTTTTATTTGTCGGCGGGAAAACAACGACCTATGATCTCGCCGTGAGTGGTTTTTCAGTGTTCTGTCTGACCTTTTTGTTCAGCGGCTATAATATTTTTTCATCTGCTCTCTTTACGGCACTTTCAGATGGGAAAACCTCGGCGATCATATCCTTTACAAGAACCTTTGTTTTTATCCTGCTGTCACTCCTCACACTGCCAGCTATTTTGGGTGTGACCGGTGTGTGGCTCGCAATCCCGGTGGCAGAGTTTGTGACACTGTTTTTATCGTTTTTTTTCAGCGGCGCAAACGCTCTATTTATCACTATTCATAACTAAAATCCGGTACCCATTTTCCGGCAGGGATACAACTCCCTGCCCTGATGTTCCGGTAATTGTATCTTGGGAACTTTCCATTCCCACTCCAGAATCAATTCCCTCCACTGGCTCCTCGGTAAAGAAATCTCTATAACTTCTTCCATCCGCCAGTTTCACACATGCCTCTTTCCCGGAAAAGTTCAATAGAAACAGGTATTCTTCTGTCCCATTCGACCGGACTGACACATCAATGCCTTTTTGCACTTCCATAACAACCCCGGTCATTCCTTTTTCTTTCAAAATATCCCGGTACAGTTCATTCAGATACGCCTGCTCAAAACGCGCCGCCAGATAATAACAACAGCCTTTCCCATAGGCATGCCTTGTCGCAGCCGCCATCCCGGCATAAAAATCATCGGCATACTCCAAAAGCACTTCTGTGTCCGCCTGCGGGTGGATGAGTTCGCAATAACTGTCCACCTGATAGCATCTGTCCGTGCCACGCGCACATGTGGAGTTGTACTCATTTTCGTAAAGTGTGTCCATCTCCTCTGCCCATACACCTGCTGCATCCATCAGACCGCCACCCGGAAATCCACCCAGAAAACAGAGATCATTTTCATTGACCTCGCCGCTTCCGTAGGTCAGGACGAGTGTCCCGCCATCTGCCACAAACTGTTTCAGACGCTCCGCCACGCCCGCACGCAGTAGATAGAGCATCGGTGCTGCGACAATACGATATCCACGAAAATCGCATTCTTCATCGACGATATCCACAGGAAGCCCAAGTTTCCGCAGGGCACGATAATGCTGCAGGGCTGTTTCATCGTAAAGCCTCGGCTGTCTCCATCCCTGTAAGTGCTCAATCGCCCAGAAATTTTCCCAGTCGTAAAGCAGCGCTGCCTCCGCCTTTACATCGCTTCCCGCTAAAGGCGCCAGCTTTTCTAAAAGTTTTCCACACTGGCTCACTTCCCGGAATACCCTGGTGTCCTCTTTTCCATAGTGGTCTACCACCGCACCGTGGAGTTTTTCGGACGCCCCCCGGCTCTTTCTCCACTGGAAATACTGAATACTGTCCGCCCCGTGCGCAAGTGCTAAGACAGCCGACAGTTCATGTACGCCCGGCTTTTTTAATTTATTCACTTCCCGCCAGTTTACGACACTCGGCGTATTTTCCATGACAAAATAAGGCTGCTTTTTGAGACTTCGGAACAAGTCATGGGAAAACGCAGTCTCAAGCGCAATGTCTGCCTCATTTCCCTTTTCACGTCCCCATTCCGGGTAAGTATCCCATGAGATCAGATCCATAAATGGTGCCATTTTCCACGGGTTAAACCCTTTATACATTCCCATCAGGTTGGTCGTGACCGGGATTTCCGGCGTCAGTTCGCGAAACGGTGCGCTCTCATTCTTAAAAAAATCAACGGTCTGGTCTGTCACAAACCGTTTCCAGTCAAGGTTTAATCCATGCAGCGAATGTTCGCCCCGCACAGACGGCGACTCAATCTCTGAAAAATCAGAGAAACCATGACTCCAGAAACCCGTCCACCACTGCCGGTTCAGCTCCCCGATATCGCCATGATATTTCTTTTTCAGCCACTCACGGAAAGCCTCCTGGCAGAGTTCACAGTGACATTCGCCGCCGTATTCATTTCCGACATGCCACATATAAAGTGCCGGATGCCTGCCATAGCGTTTTGCAAGCAGCGTGTTCATCTCAACCGTTTTCTTCCTGTAATAAGGCGAAGTATAGCAATGGTTGTGGCGCTCCCCATGCAGATTCCGGACACGTTCCGCAGACACCCTTAAGACCTCATTATGATCTCTGTCCATCCATGCCGGTCTTGCACCGGACGGTGCGGCGAGAATCACTTTCTTTCCAGCCTGCGCCATGCGGTCCATGATCTCATCGAGCCATTCAAACGTATAGACACCCTCCTCCGGCTCTAAATTTTTCCTCGAAAATACACCTACCGTTACACTGTTTAATCCAGCAAGTTCCATCAGCCGTACATCCTCATCTATGATCCCAGGTGTATCTAACCACTGATCCGGATTATAATCTGCCCCATGTATCAGCTCCTTTGCCCGAAATCCCATGTTCCCCATTATTATTCCCAGTTCCTTTCTGCAGTCTTACTATTTTGTCGATTCCTTCAGGATCACATTATACCCCATCGTGATCTTGCCCGCTTTTTCCTCACCGTCTAATGCCTCTAAAAGAACCCTCGCCGCCATCGTGCCGAGCTCTTTGATATCAAAATCCACACAGCTGATCGGCGGGTAATATTCATTTAACACCTGGCTGTTATAAAAAGATGCGATCCTGATGTCCTGCGGCACGCGGACTCCGTTTTTCCGCAGTGTATTTAACACATTGATACAAATATTGTCGTCCATGCACAGGATGCACTCCACACCTTTTTTTAACATTTCTTCCGTGAGCTGCTCTGCCTTAAACACCTCGCCCGCACCGTCAAATATCATCTGCGGGTCAAAGTCAAGATCGTTGTCCTCGTATGCCTGTAAAAATCCTTTCAACCTGCTCTTTGTCACCACATGGGTACGGTCCGCACAAAACAGTGCGATCTTACGGATCCCCATGCGCAGCAGGATCGAAGTCAGATCCCGGCAGCCTGACATCTGGTCGACATCCACCTGCGAGACCGTTTTATCATCATAACTTCCTATGGCAACAAACGGCACACCACGCTCTTTCAAAAACTTAATATCAAGGGCGTCGGTGATGGTGCGTGTCAATACCACACCATCCACCTTATGCTTTGAAATGATCGTCTTTAGCGCATCAATATCATTTGCCCCCGTCTTTGCCATCATAACCTGAAAGCCGCGGATTACGCAGTAATCATACACACTTGAGAGGATTTCCATAAAATATGGAAGCAGCGCGTAATCTTTTTCCGCAGGAATCGTCACTAAAATATTACCGGTCTTTTTGTCCGTATATTTACGTTTTCTGACACACGGGTCAAGATTTCTGCTCGCAATATATTCTAATACCCTCTGTCTGGTTGCCTCCGACAGCCTGCCTTTTCCAGAGATCGCCCTTGACACCGTTGTCGTGGAAATTCCAAGTTCCTGTGCTATTTCATAAATATTTGTTTTCTCACTCATTAAATCCCTTTTGCTTCTTTGTACTCATTGTACTGTCTTAAAAATTCATCGTTTACTTCGTCCATGCCGGCATCTTTTAACTGCTGTACAAATGCCTCATAAGTTGCCTCTGTGTCATCACCGTAGATGCCGAGCGCAAAACTCATTTTATACTCATCCACAGTTGTGGAAACTGCGGTATACTGTGTCTGTACCGGAGACGGATCAAACGTGAATCCAGTCTGTGCCGGAACATACTCCATTGCCTCGCACTGGTCTGTGATTGCAACCTGTCTCTCATCAAGACCTGCCTCATCCGGCTCATCTGCACGGTTGATTGCCCATGCCCAGTTATTCCAGCCATAGTTTGCTGCACCGTCTAAGATCACACGGTTGCCGTCCTCATCTAACTCCCAATGTGTTCCTTCCACACCGCCGAGCAGTAAGCGGTTTAAATTCACATCACCTTTCATGTAATCAAGAACAAGTGCTGCGCGCTCCGGGTCTGCGGACTTCTGTGTGATCGCAATCGCATCAACAGAATAGCTTCCCCTGTTTCTCTTAACATCCGGTGTCACATCATATACGGCATAAGTGCCTACACCGGCATCCTCAAGATTTTTGCCCGCATTAAATACGGAGGTATTCCAAACAAAAGAACCGGAGGTTCCATTTTCAAAATATGCCTGTGCATCACTGGTGTCATTGATCGCATCGGTGGACCAGATTCCCCCTTTTGCCATCTCTGCCATCTCAAGACAATAATCTTTGTAAAAATCAGAGGTATACAGATAGAAAATATCATCGGAAGCCGGAGCTGCCTCGCTGTTATTTGCAAAATAGTCCCAGTCGTAACCTTCGGTCACACCCTGTAGCCCTTTGCTCTGTCCGTAAGTTACTAAAAGCTGTTCACGGTTTGCATTGGTATTTAAAGGAGTCACACCTGTCTCGCCCTTTAAGTCCGCAAGCTCTGTTAAATATTTTTTGTAATTATCCCAACTGTCCGGTGTTGTCAAACCGTACTGATCGATCAGATCCTGGCGGACTGCAACGATATTGTAAGCGGTAAAAGATGCCTGTGCTTTTGGCACTGCGTAAACATTTCCGCTGATTGCGATCTCATCCCAGCTCTCCGAGGGCTGCAAGTCATAGGACAATGGCATGTACTGTTTTAAAAAGTCCTGATCTAACTGTTTAAACGCACCGTTTGCTGCCTCTTCATTATAATAGCACCAGGATGCTGTGTAAATCAAATCGACCTGCTCTCCGCCTGCCAGCAAAAGCGAATATTTTGTCTGGTAATCGCTCCAGTTTAAAAATTCAAGATCAAGCGTGGTATTTAAGTTTGGCTCATAATATTCCTCATTTGCTTTTGCAAGCACCATATCCATATCTGCCGGTGCGTCTCCGAGCACATACATAACTACCGTTTTATGCTCTGACAGGTCATATCCTTTTCCTGCGTACGGGCTGTCCTCAGCGATCGCACTGTCATCCCCTCCGCCTGCGGCATCCGTCTCTGCCTGATTCGTATCAGTATTCTTCGATACATTTGCAGTATTTCCGCTGCTTCCACATGCTGCGACTGACACGAGCATTGCGGAAACTAACCCAACACTTACTACTTTTTTTACTGCTCCTTTTTTCATTTCCTTTTCCTCCTAAAATGATATATTGTGAATGACCCTCAGCCCTTTACCGCGCCGAGTGTCAGACCTTTTACAAAGTATTTCTGTAAAAACGGGTAAAGCAAAACGATCGGTCCGGTCGCGATCACCGTCATGGAAAGTTTTAAGCCTTCCGACGGCATCTGTCCAACCTGCATTCCTGTCTGGTTTGCAATTCGTTTTAATGCCTCAGAGCTGTTTAAGATGTTCTGTAAGGTATACTGTAAGTTCCAGTTGTCACCTGTGCTCATAAACAACATGCAGTTGTACCAGTCGTTCCAGTAAGCAAGCGCCACGAAAAGTGTCAACGTCGCAACGAGCGGTTTTGCCATCGGCATGATGATGCGTAAATAAATGAAAAAGTCGCCCGCGCCGTCAATCTTCGCCGCCTCCGTCAGTTCAAACGGGATTCCCTTCATAAAACTTTTTGCAATGATCATATTCCAGACTGAAAAAAGCCCCGGTATGATCAGAGAATAAATGTGGTTGGTAAAATGTAAATATGTGGTGCAGAGCAGATACCACGGCACCAGTCCGCCGGAAAACAGCGTCGTGAAGAAAAAGAAAAATGAGATTCCGTTTCTCCACGGGAAATCCGGTCTTGAAAGCACATAACCCGTCATAGTCGTAATAAAGATCGAAATGACCGTACCGACAACGGTTACAAAAATCGTGATCCCGTAAGCGTGTACGATGCTTTCTGGATTTTTTAATGCCATCTTATACGCTTCTAATGAAAAGTTTGATGCGTTTAAAAAGAAACTGTAACCCTGCGTCACGATTGTGCTCTCCTTCGTAAATGAGCCAATGACAATCAAATAAAACGGAATTACACAGAGTAGTGCAAACAGCGTCACGAGGGTATATGCTAAAATATTAAAGATGATCTTATCTTTTCCCTTTTTAATCTTCACTTTGATTCCTCCATTTTCTATCCGGAAATTTTCTACTCATACAATTTGTTTTACATTTCCTTATCAGAACAGTGTGTAGTCCGGGTCGACCTTTTTGACAATATAGTTTGCCGCAACGATCGTCACGAAACAAAGTACCGACTGATACAGTCCTGCCGCCGCTGTAAATCCAACATTCGGGGAAGTCGTCAACATACGGTAAATATAAGTATCAATGATATCTGATGTGTTGAGCAGTAACTGGTTGGAACCTACAAGTTGGTAAAACATACCGAAGTCCCCGCGGAATACGTTTCCAAGAGCAAGCAGCACCATGATCATAATCGTAGGTTTTAAACTTGGGATCGTGATGTACCGGATCTTCTGCCATACATTTGCACCGTCGATATCCGCCGCCTCATACAGATCCTTGCTGATTCCCGCGATCGCAGCTAAATAAACAACGGAGCCATAACCGGTCTGTTTCCACAGTCTCACGATGACAAGCACGATCGGCCATTCCTTTACCTGTTTGTAAATGGAAAAATTGGTCACACCAAACTGTGCCAGGATGGAATTTAATACACCATTATTTCCAAAAATATTTAACATGATCGTCGATACAACAACCCAGGAAATAAAATACGGTAAAAACATAAATCCCTGTGCGAATTTCTTGAATACTTTTCCGGTGATCTCGCTTAAAATGATTGCAAAACCAACTTCAAAGATTACCCCAAGAAAAATAAAGGCGATATTATAGAGCAATGTGTTTCTGGTCAGCGTCCAGATCTTGTTTGACACAAACAAATACCTGAAATTGTCCAGTCCGTTCCATGGACTGTGAAAGATTCCCTGCGCGTAGCTGAAATTCTTAAATGCAAGAACAATGCCGCCCATTGGAATATAGCTGAAAATAATGACAAATACGGTTGCCGGTATCAGCATACAAAGCATCACACGATTTTTCTTTAACTGTTTTAAAAAACCCTCCATAGTTCCTCCCATCTTTGCAATACATGGTATTGCGCATTTCCTTTATCTTGTAAAAAAATTATAACATTTTCATTTTTTGGGATTCAATTTCTAAAACAGCCAAGAATATTTTATTTTTTTGCCCTGTTGCACAAAAAAATTCGCAAAGCCACTGCGCAATTAGTTTTTATTGCGCTATGTGATTTTGCGAATTGCTCTGTGTGATGATTCTAATAATTATGGCGTTGTGAACACATTATTTGTCCTCAACATTATATTTATTCTACCTCCATGTCTCTCCTGCATAAAATAAATGACTTAATTTTCCCGGAAACCGGCGGTGCCTCAATCTTGACGCCTACACAAAGCTTACCGTCCACTGCTGCCGGTATCTCGATGCTGTACCGGTCAAACTGTACTTCCCGCGGGAATACCTCACAGATATGTTCTTCTCCTTTGTCCCTGACAAAAAATGTGACCAGTGTTCCTGTCGTATTGCCGCCACAACAGGTAACATAAGCCTGATAAGCTTCCCCCGGCTCCACCTGTGCCTCCATGGATAATTCCAGTGTAAAATTTTCTGTCGAAGTAAAATAAAACCCGTCCCCGTCCGTTCCATACGAGACACCTGCACTGTTTTGGATCTCAACACCTTTCATGCCATCCTTGAAATCTCCATTTTGCAGAATGTTTTCCGGCGTCTTTTCCACAAGAACAAGCATTGACACATCCGCCCACTCTGCCGGGACATCCTCAACGACGCCCCCTGCTGCAAATATCTGCACGGCTGGTGTCTTTTTTGTATCCTCCGGCAACGTCTGATGCTCTCCCTCTTTATTTTCCACATTTGTTCTGTTATCCACAGGGTTTAATTCCCAGCGGACATTTTTCCACGAGACGGTTCCATCCATGTGTAGAACTTCAAGTTTTTGCGGAAGACTATCCTGCAAATCTTTTTGAACTGTCTCTTCCCGTTTTTTTTCAACACATGCACCGTCCTGCATTGCCCTCTGATCTTCGAAAACAGTTTCTCCCAGACCTTTTTCTTCCTCAAACAGTACTCGGTTTTCCGGCATATCCCGCCATATCACCAGTTCTTTCGGGCAATCAATCTTTGCGATCTTTTTTGCATCACATTCTTCCGGCACAAATGAGATTGCCTCATAGCCTTTTGTCGGCTTTCCGTTTTCATCCATGATACCCATACAGACACCCCAGCCATCGGAATCCTCCGGTGCGCGTGAAAACGGTTCCCAGTAGAAAAAGCCAAGTCCCCTGTGCTCTTCCGCCGACGCGATAATGCTGATGATCAGTTCGAGCACTTTTTTCTGGTTTTCCGGTGTCGCCGGAAATCCTGCCGCACGCTCCTGTTCCTCCCTGAAAAAACTGCCCCCGCTTTTTCGGAATGCATGCGCTGTCTCTGCCACGACAAGATCCTTGTGATAGCGTTCCACAAGTGCATCCATTGTCTGCCGGAACATGGAAAATGTTCCATGCCAGAATGGATAATAGGACAGCCCTATGATGTCAAAATCCTTTACTCCGCGCGCCATCATCTGATCGAACCATTCTCTGTAATACTCATATTTTCCACCCTGATCCAGATGTAAAACAATACGCGTCCCATGCGTCCCTTTTGTGTCGAGCACCGCGCGGATACCCGCATTTACAAAACGTGCAAGGTTGTCCCAGTTTGGCACGGCACCGTCCGGGAAAAGCATGCCGGTACGGATCTCATTTCCAATCTGCACCATATCCGGGTACACGCCCGCCTGATCCAGCTGCTCCATACAGCTTTTTGTAAAATCATAGACTGCCTGGCACAGTCCATCCACCGATAAATGCTCCCACGCCTTCGGCTTCTTCTGATGTCCCGGATCTGCCCACCAGTCTGAATAATGGAAATCCAGGAAAAATCCCATTCCAAGTTCTTTTATCTTCTTTGCAGTTATAATCGTCTGCACCAGATTACAGTATCCACCGGATTCCGGCTCATTCTCCGGTTCATTCCACAGCCTGAGCCGTGCATAGTTAAACCCGCGTTTTATCGCATACTCTAACACATCAACTTCCTTACCCGACTCATCAAAATACTGATACCCCTTATCCTTCATCTCCAGATACGAGGAAACATCCATTCCACGGATCATACTCTTCTCCATTTCAACCTGCCCTCTACTGCTTATTTTTCTCCGCCAGTTTCCCAAGATATGCCAACACATCTTTTCTGGTCACGATCCCGATAAACACCTTTTTATCATCCACAACCGGAACGAAGTTCTGGTTCATTACCTTGTCAAACAGATTCTCCATGGATTCATCGATCTTTACCGCCTGATTATCCCTCCTGCGCTCGATCGACGTGATCGGCATATCCTCAAGCAGCTTCAGATCCGGGAAATTGCGGTCCTTTAAAAACCATAGTAAATCTCCTTCTGTGATCGTACCGATATATTTCCCTTCCACGCTAAGCAGCGGAATGGCTGTGTAACCGTGATGTTCCATTTTCTCAAGCACCTGACGCATGGTGTCCGTCTCTTCCACATGTGCTACGTCCTCCTTCGGTGTCAGAAAAAATAAAATATTCATATGTGTTGCCCCCATTTGTTTATTGATGTGTGTATTTTGATTATACTACCATTTCGGGGGTGGGACAACGGGGGAGTTATAATCTTACTAGTATTTCATCCTTTAATTAACTCAACTTTTTGACAGGCAGTGTATCGGGACAATACTGATAATAACTATACTGCTTATAGTGATACTGATCTTATCCTTTCCTATCCGGAATGGAACAGGAATGATAAGATGTAATATAACTAATGTTGAGGCTGTGGTCTGCCTTTATTGTAGAAAATTTTTTCGCTATCTCATATAAAAGTGTGATTGATAGGCATTAAATTTTAATAATTCTGTGATTTCAGTTGTAATTTTCATAGATTTCGCATATAATAAAAGTGTGATTATAAAGCATAAAACTCCAATAAAAATGTGAGGAGTGATTCTATGGAACGATTTATCTTAAAAAAATTGCTGGATTGGAAGAATTCTCCCTACCGCAAGCCTTTAATCTTGAAGGGCGTAC
>OIYP01001180.1_pt1 | contig 13808 bp, 14 predicted proteins | sample 1588261 | NCBI WGS metagenome assembly OIYP01 (sample SAMN03283293) | human gut metagenome | biome: human-associated habitat; material: feces | host: Homo sapiens | place: Peru | collected 2012
TGATTATCTCATGAAATGTTGGTGGCGACAAACCGTGCGATTATACATCGCTTACCCTCTATCCAAAAAATGTATAAATATCCAATTTTTATTCTATCATATTTGTGCAGATTTTACATCCACATTCTTTTAAGCAAAAATGCCGACCAGAACATCTCTGCTCCAGCCGGCTCAATCTGCCCATTATATTTTTCTGTCTGCTTATCCTTATTTGCAATTATGCCCTTTATCGTGCTTCCTCAATATTCCTAAATTTATCCCATATGAAGCATATAAATATCTACTGTTTAATATTCAATATGAATCTACATTTAGGGAAGTTTGAGCATCCATAAAACTGTTTTCCTGCATTTTCCCCTTTATTTGCAGTTCTAAGCACTAGTTTTGAACCACATTTAGGACAAATCAATTTGTCATCATTTACACTCTGCTTATTATCAAGAGTTTCCTTTTTGGTATCTGCTGAATCAGAAAGCTCATTTTCCTTGACGAGTTCTTCATACTTAGCTGCATAATCTTTACGACTTTCAATATTCATGTCAAGAATTCCCTGTGCGATTGACATCATTTCTTTTTTAGTAGATGCAAAATCATTTGACGCAACTATAATATTCTTCATATTTGAAACAAGCTGATCCGCTCTAATAACCTGACTTTTAATTTCTTTTGGAGCATATCGGTCATTTACTATTGTTTTAGGATTAGCTAATACTACTAATGATTTATAAGAGCTGTCAAAATTTCGTTTAATTGCAAGACTTGTGACAAGCCCTGCATTATCCAGTTTTGCCTCTTTTAAAACAGATAGATGTCTTTCACCCTGAGTAATTGGCGAATATATTCCTTCTTTCTGTTTTTTTGTTCCATATGTAACAGTTCTGATAAATGCTCCTTTTGAATCAATATCTATATTTCCTATCAGATTCTTACACTCAATCAAAAATATAACCTTTGATGTAACTACGATAAAATCTATCTGTGCACCTAATCCACTTTTAGTTTCTAAATAAATATCATGTAAGACTACCATATCCATATTGCTATGTTTAAGTTCAAACATTATATTATCTTCACCAGCTATGCCGGCCTTCGTGACTGCAATTTCTTTTTGTATTTTATCTTTTACATCCTTATTAGCTTTTGGAAGTAATGACTCAAGTTTATCTAAATGTTCTTTTGCGTCATTTGACGCCTTTAAAATAATAACTTCCGGTTTTGAAAAAATTCCCATTTCAACATTCCTCTCTTGTTATTCCTATTAGATTTTCTGTGTGTATCTGCATCGTGGAAAATTTGAGCATCCAATAAATTCTCCATATTTTCCATTACGCCTAACAAGCTCTCCGCCACATCTGGGACATATTCCTGCTCTAACAGCGTTCTTCTTTTGATTTATTTCATCTATATGTCTCTGTCTGGCTTCATCGCTATCAATATTAGAATTTAATATCAAGGAAACAATATTGTTCATTTGATATTCACTCATTACCTGAGTTGTAGATAGTTCTTGTATTGTTGGAATTAAATGGTCCAATTTCACAACTCTAGATTTTTGAATATTTATTTTTAGTTCAGCATTACCGGCAAAAACAACAATAGGATAAATAGGAACAGATTGATTGTTTAAAAGTTTTTGAACTGCTTTCATGTGACCATAATTTTGATAAATTGGATTCATGAAATGACTTTTCTTTTTATATATTGTCTGCGTCCATTGGTTACTTCTTTCTGTGCCTGTAATCCAACCTTGATAATTTTTAACTTCAATTACAAAAATACCATATAATGATACAACAATATAATCTATTTGTAAGATTCCCCGTTCTGTTTGAAGCATCACATTATAGAGAATAGTACTTGAACCAATGCCAAGCTGCTCACGTATGTCTTTTACCTTCATTTTCTGCAAATTCACATCTGGGGATATTATACCATTAAGCATTGGAAAAATCTATGTTTACAATACTATCAATTCACTCAATCCGCCATAACAAATCACGATTCCAGCAGCAACGCTCCCACATGATTGTGCCATTATATGTTTAAAGTTTTATATGTGTGCCATCGCTTAGTAAGCTAAACCATAGTAATTCCAAGGCTTTCCACCAAATTCTGCCCTGTGTTGCCCCATTCTGTGAAGATCTGCATTATCATAAAACTGGAGTTCCGTGGCAAACGAATAGTATTCTTATCATTGTTTTGGTTCTCCTTGTTTTGCCCCAGAATGCCCTGTTTTGCAAAGTTTTCTGGGATACATGTAGTTTGCTCTAAAATTACAGATTGTGGCAAATCAGAGCAAGATTGAGCAAGTTACTACTACCTGTTAGTAGTAAAATTAGTAGCAAAACGGAAAGGGTTACTACTAAAGCATTTTTAGTCTCCCACAGAAACATAATTTCTAAATATATTACACAACTTCTCCGAAGTAATATCTTTGGTCTCAAACAACCTAATTACGTAATCAATATAATATTGCCTTTTCCACCCAAACGCATTTGGCAAATTTGTAAAAGGCAAAAGACCTTTATTATTTATCACTCTAAGTGCCGCAAGAAAATCTTTATCATCTACAATTTTCCGTAATTCCTTACATGCCTTACTGTACTCTTCTTGCGGTTTTACCTTATCTACTATTTCATCTAAAGATGTTTTATACTCATCAATTGTTTGTGTTGATTGGTTGCAAACATTATTAATTGCATTTTGACACCTTTTCTTTGTAAACAACAATGCTTGTTCTTCTAAATGTAACTTTAAAAATTCTATTGTTTTTTCTTTCGTTTGTTCTAACAAATCATCTACATTCTCAATACTTTGCTTTCTAGCAACCAGTTCAATAACTTGTGGAATCAAAAATAAATTTTCAATCTCCGCAACAGAAGGTACATATATTTTATCTTGCAATAACGAATTTATCTCACCTTCAGTTCTTCTATCCCTATCAACAATCCCTTTTATTATCTTGTAATGTAGCATTGGCAATTTGTTATATGCTTTTGTGGCTTGTATAACTGACGCGCACCCCTCTAAAGGAATAATGTTATATTGGGGAAATAGCCTAGAATACAATTTTCGATCAATACTTTTATCCGGTGTTCCTTCTACAAACAATACTCCCTGCCTATTACCTAATATCTCAAGTAATAAATCATCTGAAAAATCATTTGAATCTAATAATTCATAATCCCACTTTTGTTTGTCAATCATATTTTTTATCCAAACAATTTGTGTATTATTCCTAGTTCTGGCAAAATCCAAATTATGTGTTATATATAAATATACACAATCCTGTCTTTCAGCCTCTATCTCATTCCAAAGCCTTTCTAATATTGAATTATGCAAATGATTTTCTGGTTCATCTATAATAATTAAAGAGTTATCTTTTGCTGAAACTACTTCAGCAATGTAATGAAAAATTGCTCTTTCGCCATCACTCATAGCATTACCATTATATTTATCCGAATTACCATCTACACTTTCAACCTCAATCTTTCCAGCAGAAATTTGTAACTTTCTGTGTGTTATCACCTTTTCCCATATTTTTTTTATCTTTTCCAATTTCGTCTCATTATCAAATTCTTGATTACCTTCCTTGTGTTTTTCTCGGTATTCAATACTTTTTTCATAATTTTCTGTCATCAAAAATTCCATGAGGGGCTGATAATCATTCAACATATGAGTTTCAGGATTATTTCCCCATCGACTATGTCTTTTTCCAGCCTTTTCAAGCCATCTTCTATTATCATCAGTAGTTCCATATAAAAAACAATCCTCCGCCTTTTTTAGTTCAGTTGGACTTACATATTCTGGCATATCAAGCGATTTTTGTGCTGAAATTCTATGTACATTTAATTCTGGGTTATTTTCATCAATCCACACACTCATTCTAGTTTTTCCTGCTCCATTAGCTCCTAATAAAACTATTGACTGCTTATCTTCAATGAAACTTTCTTTATCATCTATATTTGGTATTCTAATTTTCACAATTGTACCTCCATCAAAGATCTATTTTCTTTATTAATTATTATATCGAACTTTTTATCTCTTTTTCACAAAAAACGCCCCAATGATTGCTTATTACTAATAAAAATTCCGTCCATGAGCCATAGTAATCTAAACCGTAGTATTTTCAATATTTTTCGCCATATTCTGCCCCGTGTTGCCCCAGTCTGCGAAGGTATGCATTATCATAAAACTGGAATGCCGTGGCAAATTTGAGCAAGATATTGCATATTGTTACTACCTGTTAGTAATAAAATTAGTAGTAAAATGAAACTCCTTACTACTAAGCAAAAAAGGTACAAAGTTTTACCTTTGCACCTCGTAATATATAACTTATGCCCATTCATATCTTGGACGTGCTTTCCAAGGTATAAGTTCTTCTTTCATCAACCTTCCCTGCACAATATAGTCACGAACGTTTTGTTCTTCAGCAAACTGGCTTATTTCTCTTCCTGAAGTATACTTCTTATTTCGAACAAATCGTTTATAATCATTCGAATCAATTAAGAATTCTCCTGCCATCTTATCTGCTTTTGATTCGCTATCTCCAGAAACCGAGTCAAAATCCACAAAATCGTTTTTTGCATCTCCATTTAATATATGAGCTATTTCGTGGAACAGCGTAAACCAAAATATATCAGCAAACTTCTGTCTTAGAGTCATACACAAAATCAAAACACCGTCTTCTGTAGTCTTTATAAAACCTTGAACTGGTGCACCCTTAAAATTAGGCACTATTCTAAACGCAATACCACATTCGGCAAAAATATTAGTAAGTTTACATTGAATTTGATTCGCTCTCATAAACATAACTTGCTTAATTTCAGGAATTTTTGCTCTAAGTAATTCTAAATCAACATTTTCCGCAATATCTATTTTTTCTGTAAGCAATTCACACATTCTTTGCCAAGCAAAAAGAACATATGGATCGACATTCGAATTCTTGCTTTGTGCACGAAAAGCCGCTGCATATTTCATTTTCGGAGTATCGCACAGATTACTTATTCCAAATAACATTCGTAAATCCAAAACTGTAGACGCTGGATTGGCATCTTTTTCAAGCCAACCAAATTCTGTCCACATAGCGATAATGTCCTTCAAATTCTTTAATATGCCAAGTTCTTGTTCTGATATATTATTCATTTCTTCAAACTCAAGCAATTCTCTTTCATAATTAGCCTGTAAGTTCATCCAAAATTCTGTTTCTATACCTAATGCATATTCCAATTTTTTTGCAAAGGAAGATGATATATTTTTCTGCCCACTAATAACTGTGCTAATATGTTTTTCTGTCACACCCGTTCTTATTGCCAATTCCTTTTGTGACATTTCTCTATCTTCTAATACCTCTGCTAATGTTTCTCCCGGATGAATAATAAAATCACGGGATAATCCAATTGTATTTTGTTCCTTTTCCATGATAATCAATCACCCCTTCTATGACAAATGTGTCACATTTCTTTAAACTTTCTGCGCTTTGGTCTTTCGCTTTCGGCTTAATAATCAATCGATAATTTGCTGAAACTGTTAAGGAATACGAACCCTTTCTATCTCCTTCAAGAGATTCCATTTTTCCTATCCTGGACTGTTGAAGAGCAACGAAAGAGGAAAAAGAAATCATCTGGTTGTATCGCTTTTTAACTGCCTTGGTGAGTTCTGCACCTATTGCACGTTTCATAAGGTTTTTAGAACCTCTTACATCGTTCAAATCATCGAACAATTCCTTTACCTTTTCATCTTCATATTCAACGTACAGAATGTAATCACCTCCAATAAACTTACCTAAAAGGTAATTATATTTTATCATTTTTTATATATTTGTCAATCTGTTTTTTACACAATCTTAAACATCTTCTGTTCAACTTCTGCCTGAGCATTTCTAAACTCTTCCATTCGTTTCAATTCTTCCTCAGCATCATCAAACCCAATATACTTATCATAGTTATTTTCGTCTTTTGACAGATTTTTATCACTCAGCTCGGCTTCCTCTATCATCACCGGCTTATCTTTACCGTCACTGATTACTTTGCAAATCACTCCGCCGTCCGTCACGAAAACAATCTTTCCTTTTGCCTTGTCTGCGATTTTGTCATACAGTCTGCCAGCACTCATTGACTCACCCTTCATGGTGTATGGGCTGTTGGCTACGTAGCCTACCTTGCCAAGTCCTTTAATCTTTACCTGTATTGCTTCACTGTCATATTCATTGTCCGGCTGCTTGACCAGCTTGACCTTCATGCCTTTTTCCATGAAGTCGCTTCCGTAATAATGGTTGCATCCTGCTATTGTAAAATACATTTTCCTGCACTTTCCCCCTCAAAATCCACATATACAATCTGTCCGGTATCATATCCCGTGTGTTCATTTGCCAGAAGATTTATATTCCTGTTAAACTCCGAGACATAGACACTTGTAACCGTAGTCACTGTATCTCCCGACTCTTCCTCATCATATCCTATAGGAAGTGATACAAAGCCGAAATCATAAGTATCTTTTACGATTTCCTGTGCAAGTTTTCCTTGTATGGCAGGAAGTTTTTCCGCAAAATTAGTAAGTGCATTACCTGATGATTGATATAAATTAGCTTTAATACAATCAACAAGTGTACTTCTGCTCCAGCTTTCTTCTATTGTTTTTCTCACATAGAATAAAGCTTCTTCTATTGTTTTACATTTTGTTACTATTTCAATATGATGTCTCCATGGTACAAATCCGAAGATTGCAGGAAATTCTATTTCTGCACCAGATTGGTGCAGTTTTTGATTTTCACTAATTTCTGCACCAACCTGTTGCAGTTTTAAGCTATTTAAATCCATACTGTCTGCAATCGTATGAGCCATTTCTGAAAACATATCACTTGAAGAATAAAACAAGTACCATTTTTTCATATTCCAAAGATTTCTTGCTGAAAAGCCTTTTGCATCAGGAAATTCATTTTGTAAATCGAGACTTAATTGCTCTACAATTCCTTTTCCCCACTTCTCTTCCGCTTTTCTTTCCCATCATTTACTTTATCTTCCTCTATCATCACCGGCTTATCCTTACCAGTACTGATTACTTTGCAAATCACTCCGCCGTCCGTCACAAACACAATCTTTCCTTTTGCCTTGTCTGCGATTTTGTCATACAGTCTGCCAGCACTCATTGACTCACCCTTCATGGTGTATGGGCTGTTGGCTACGTAGCCTACCTTGCCAAGTCCTTTAATCTTTACCTGTATTGCCTCGCTGTCATATTCATTGTCCGGCTCCTTGACCAGCTTGACCTTCATGCCTTTTTCCATGAAGTCACTTCCGAAATAATGGTTGCATCCTGCTATTGTAAAATACATTTCTTTCATTGTCGTGTCCTCTTTATCCAGTAAATAAATTTTTCCATTTTTCTGTTCCTCCAGTTTTCCGTATATTAAAAAATCGCTCAACCTCACGGTCTGAGCGATTTTTCTATTCGGGAATTGGTTTAGTTCCCCATCTTTATATAAGCTCTACTCAAGCTTGAATTTGCCGACTTCCGTTGCCAGATCCTCTGCGATGCCATTGTTGTCGGATGCCTCGCTTTGGATATCATTGACGTTACCGGTAAGCTGTACGGAAGACTCGGAAACTCCCGCAATGCCTTTGGCACTCTCTTCCACGGCAATGTTGACCGCGGAAATGGATTCACGGATGCCATCCATCGTGCTGCGAAGTTCTTCCGCAGTCTGCGCGAACTGCTCCATCATCGCACGCATCGCATTCGCATCGGTCGCATAATTTTCACTCGTTGCAACAAGACCTCCGAAGCCTTCCTCTGTGGAATTGCGGACAAATTCGATCATCTGCTGCGATCCCTCTGCCAGTTCATCCACTGCCTGAATGACCTCTGCACTCACCTGGCGGATTTTTGCTGCGGCATCCGCAGAATTACCTGCCAGCTTTCCGATCTCATCCGCAACCACCGCAAAGCCGCGTCCTGCTTCCCCTGCGCGTGCCGCTTCAATACTTGCATTCAGCGCAAGAAGATTGGTCTGTTCCGTAATCTCGATAATGTTGGAAGTCAGAACCTCGATCTGTTCCACCGATTTGGACTTTGCAATCTTCTCATTTAAAGAAGCCGCCATCTTCTCGGTCTCAATGTTTGCTTTCTTCTCTCCCTCCGCTGCTGCATCATTCGCCCCGGAAGCACGGCTCTCCATCTCCTGAGAAGAGACTTTTCCGGCATCCGCATTGCCTGCAATACGCTCTACCGATAAATAGATTTCGTCAATTGCCTCCGTGATCTGATTGAGTGAAGAAGTCGTTTCCTCCATCGCCGCACTCATCTCCTGCATCGTTGCCGACACATCGGTAATGCTTTCATCCGCAGAGCTCACATGATCCACCATTTTGCGGGAAGTAGACATAAGCCGCATGGATCCGGACGAAATTCCGATCATAATCTTGCGGATATACGCTAACAACTCATTCACATTGCCCGCAATCAGTTCCAGCTCATCCCCGCTTCTGACATCCAGTTTCTGTGTCAGGTCACCCTCATTATGTACCAGATCATAAATCTTCGCATTTACCTGCATCAGTCCCTTTGTAATCCTGCTAACGATAATCGTCAGAATCAGGATTGCCAGAAGCAGACAGATGCCTCCGATCTGTAACGTCCGGACAACTGCCCTCTGCAATTCCGCTGCAATCGATGACGCGTCATAATCGCATCCAAGTATTGCAACAACCTTGCCTGCATTGTCCTCAATAGGCTTGTATACCGTAATCAGATCTCCGTCTTCCGTATGGTCGATGTAATCCTGAATGTATTCCTTTCCACCGAACACCGGCTCCAGTTCCGCGTATGAATCCGCAAATTCATCACCGACTTTTGCCGCATCCTCGTCCGAATCCACACCATAATACACTTTCTTTCCGTCCGTATACAATGTGTATAAAAAAGCGATTCCGCATGCTTTTTGCTTTTTTCTGAGATCTCCTTGCAGATTCTGATAGACCTGCGTACCTTCCGATCCTACCGTCACTTCGGATAGCAGATTGGCATCCAGCGAATCCACAACGATCGTTGCCGCCATGTCTGCTTCCTCAACGCCCATCCTCACCATGCTTTCCTCAAAACGCGTGTAGGAATTGTATCCCATCAAACCACAGACGAGTACAACGATTATGATCGACGGAATCAGGATCTTCGCGCGGATTGTGAGTCCCCTTGTACGAATTTTGCCTTTGTTCATTTCAACACTTCTCCTTATGTCTACATTGTATAGCACAAGTATAACACATTATCGAACGATGGACAACGGGCGTGTTCGTCAATTATTATCGACCTAAAATGAATTTCTAAATTCCACCGCCCAATGGGGCATGCCCGGACATTTTTTGAAATTATATGATATAATTTGTATAAAGGTATAGATAGCTTATTTAAATGTTATATGTTATATAGAAAGAGAGGAAAGTAGTTATGTTAAAAAGTGCAATATATTGTAATGTTTTTATATTGTTAATAATGTCAATATTTTTTTTAACAAGAATTTTTATGAAGAATAGTGATTTAAAAAAATTAAGAAAACTCATAATTATATATATAATATTTAATTTCATTAGTTTTTATTTATGTGGTAGTGAAATAGTAGATATAGGTTGGGACTTTATATTTTTATTTCCAATTTCTATAATATCATTCATCATTCATATAGTAAGTATTTGTTGTATAAATAGAAAAATAAAAAAATCAAATAATACTGATTATAATATTTTAAGTATCAAAAAATATATCATTTTAAGTATAATTCCTGTTATTGTTTTTATAATTCCTTATGTGTATGAATTATATGTAATAAATAACTGTAATTATTTATTAAAATACAACTATCAAAATGGAATTATACAATCTGATAATACCTATATTGCTATTATAAATAATAAACCTGTAACAATAACTTTACAGAAAAATTTATTTAATAGAAAAGGATTTTCTGCTAAAAAATTAAATTATAATATTATATATACTAATGGTGTTGAAATATCAACAAGAGATTCAAGCTATAATAAAATAATTGTAGAGAACGAAGATATAAAAAAAATAGCATTAGATGCAAAAGAAAGATGTCCTTCTGCCATAGGAGCTTTCATAGACTACTTTTCAGAAGGAAATCATGCTATTATTGTACTTATGTTAGAAGAAACTTATGGCAGCCAATTAGGAGAATACTTTTATTATGATAATACATATATTCAAAGTATAAATACTCATGGCAGTTTAGAATCTATAACTTATTATAAATAATGCGGGGTTGGCTTTTCACTTACCGAAGCAATTAACAGTTCTTCATCCCCATTTTTATAGAACTGTTCAACAAAATGTACCAGTTCTCGATATCCCGGCAATATTTCTAAAACTCCAAACTAGCGATTAGGATTTCTCGAATCCGTAAATCCATTTTCCACGTAAGAACAGATACAGAAAAATCACGGAGCTGATACCCCAAGTCAATGGGTATGCCCAGAAAATCACTCGTATATCCGGGAGAATACGAACTGCCACAGTAATGTAGCTTACGCGAAACAAACACCAGTCACAGAGCATAACGATCATCGGAACGGATGCATTACCTGATCCACGAAGTATTGCTGCGATGCAATGAGAAAACGCCAGCAGACAATAAAATAACGCAATTGTTCTGGACTGCATTACTCCATAATGTACAACATCAGGATCTCTGTTAAACGCTGTGATCAGTACCGGTGCTGCCACAAATATGATAATACCGATCAACTCTGCAATAGTAATCGAGCAGAGAACTCCAAATCTTGCTCCCTTTTTCGCCCGGTCATACTGTTTTGCACCCAGATTCTGACTGACAAAGGTTGTCAGAGCCATTGTAAAACAGGTCACCGGCAAAAAGGCGAATCCCTCTATCTTGGAGTAGGAACCACATCCTGCCATCGCCATTTTTCCAAATGCATTTATATTTGACTGTACAAAGACATTCGCGATCGCGATCACTGAATTCTGAAAACCGGATGGTACACCATTCTGGATGATCTGCTTCAGCATAGAACTGTCAAAACGAATCTCTCGCAATTCCAGACGATATTCTTCTTCCACACGCATCAGATGAACCATACAGAGCAGTGCACTGACAAACTGTGAAATTGCGGTTGCAAGTGCTGCTGATCCGACTCCCATGCCAAGACCTGAGATAAAGAAAATATCCAGAACGACATTGACACAGGAAGAAATAATCAGATATATCAGTGGATGGCGTCCATCACCGACCGACTGCAGAACTCCAACAAAGATATTGTACATGACAACACCCATAGACCCTGCAAAATATGTACGGAAATACATAATAGATTCCGGGAGCACGTCCGCAGGAGTTCCCATCAATACCAGAATCTTTGGTGCCAGAAACATTCCCAAAACTGTCAGCACAGCACCGGCCACAAGTCCAAATGCAACCGTTGTATGGATTGCCTTCTGCAGGCAGTCTCTTTTTTTGGCTCCGTAATATCGTGCAATAACGACACCTGCACCCATGGCAATGCCGTTAATAAAACCTACCATCAGAAAAATCAGATTTCCAGATGAACTGACTGCCGCCAGTGCATTACTTCCTAGAAAATTTCCTACGATCAGGGAATCAGCAGTATTATACAATTGCTGGAACAGATTTCCCAGAAACAATGGAATTGCAAAAAAAATGATCTTTTGGGAGATACTTCCCTCTGTCATTCTCAGACTCTTTTTCATGGCTAAAATTACTCTTCCCCTTCCTGTGTTCTTTGAATCAATAGAGATGAAGGACTGCTCTTCGTGATAGTTGCCTCTCTACCTTATTATTTGTACCATACCATGCATATGTTGCTGATGTCAATGTAAAGACTGCTTGTAGAGCTGGAATTTCCATGAAGGCATTTATTACAAAATAAAAAGACCCTAGCATCATTTCTGATGCTAAGATCTTGGTTGGTCATCTTAACTTAATGACATTGGCATTTAGCCCTCTATTTCAAAATAACGTACACTGCTCAATTAGAGCTTTATCTATTCTCTTATCTACGTCAATGTATCGCTGTGTAGTGGCAACACTGCTATGCTGCAGGAGCTTCTGCACCAACACAATATCATAATTATTTTGCTTATATATCTCTGTGGCAAAATACTTCCTGAAGCAATGGGAGCCGATAGGCTCCTCATATCCGAGATAATCAACCACTTTCCTAAGATACTTCTGAACCTGGCGCTCGCCTACGGAAAACATTTTCTGATCAGGAGTAATATTACACTTTTACGAACTATTTGTATTTTTGGTCAGTTTTGCAAACTTGAATTTTACGATCTATCAGACTTTTTATTTACAGTTGTACTTTCGTTTCATTTCTCGTCTTGCCTTAATCTTTCCTAAAAGTCCAGAAAGATACATTGCAAGGACTATTAACATACCACAATCTAACCCAAGACCTGCACCTGCTACTCTTTCATAGACACTTCCAGGTGTATCTAGTCCTGTAAATTCAATAATCACGAACGCAATCATTCCTATTATTGCAATAACCGTAAGTACAAATAACCTCCCTTTAATTTTTTGATTAATTGTCTCTGTATAATCAGATAATTTCAATACTGTTTCTTTTACTTCTTCATTCATATTCCCGCTTTTCCTTTCTCCATCAATGATTTCAGATATACTAACATCATAAAAATCAGCCAATTCAGCCAACAAACTAATATCAGGCATATTAGAACCTGTTTCCCATCTAGAAACCGTTCGGCCTGAAACTTTTATCTTTTCGGCAAGCTGTTCCTGTGTAATATCCTTTTCTTTCCTAAGTTCTTTTAAAAAACGTCCAATCTTTTTCTGATCCATACTGTTTCCTCCTTTCATTGACAGAGTAATATTATTCTACTAAACATAACACGACACAAAGCGTGAAAATGCCGTATTTACGCTATTGGACAAATCTGTCTAGTATTATTTATATTGGCTTTAGCCCCAAAAACTGAAATTTCCATCCCCATAACTTGGACTTTATCGCCTATTTTCACACTACTATTTCTCTGCCCAAATCATCTGTAAATTCTTTATTTCAAGCTGATTATTACCTACCAACATATATCCTCTTTTTTTCAATACTGCAATAAGTGTCTTCATAAAAAAGCCATGCGTTACCAAAACGCAATCTCCCTTTTCACTTTCGCATAAATCTATCGCTTTATTCGCTCTCTGTAGTGTATCCTTTCTTTTTTCTAATTGTCGGGCACTACCTATATACCATTGCAATCTGCCTAGAACATTCCATATCCATAGAGGTAGTCTCTTTTTTGTATCCATGAATGATTTCAATGGGACTTCACCAATTTCCAGCACTTCACAATATTCCTTATTAGGAAACAGAATTCGGGCAGTATTTGCACTTCGTAACAACTTACTTACATAGATTCTATCAGCCTGTTCATCTAATGGAATAATATTAATACTTTCCAAATCACTTCTATCATATTCTGCACAAGCCTTATCAAAATCTTCTGAAGAACACATTTTAGGCCATTTCATATTCACTTTTCCATGCCGAACTATCATTATTTTCAATTGCCAACACTCCTCAAAATTCAAAGTTTCTGTTCCTTACAAACTTCGATTGTTGCTTACATTATACTTCATCCATTTCTCTAAGGACAGTGGGATGTTGTGATGAAAGTGAGAGAGATTGCTTACCTGTCAGACAATTTATCTTACTATATTTTTTGCACGATAAATTTACTGATTTAATATCTCTGCAATCGTGTTTGGTGCATATTTATTGAGTTCATGTCCTGCA
>OIYP01001181.1_pt1 | contig 13808 bp, 11 predicted proteins | sample 1588261 | NCBI WGS metagenome assembly OIYP01 (sample SAMN03283293) | human gut metagenome | biome: human-associated habitat; material: feces | host: Homo sapiens | place: Peru | collected 2012
CGGAACCACCAGATCCTAAGTCTGGCGCGTCTACCAATTTCGCCACAAGCGCAGTCAGCGCCTGCAAAGGTACGGATTTTTTCTGAAGTGCGCGGTGGCTGGTGCGGATTATTCACGCAGGCCCCGCCCGGCCTACTCTTCCGTAAGTCCGCAGGAAGATTTTTTCGGCTTTAACACAGCTTGCTTTCGGCGCCCGGAAGCAGTATATTTGCAGCAGAGGAAAGGGCCATCCGCGCGGACGGCCCTTTGTTGTACCCCATAACCACCCATATTGCCTGTATATGGCGAAAAACTGGTCCGGTTTTCGGAGAGACTCCCCTAGGGCTCGGAAAAATTTGCTCCGGGCTAATTCAAATTTGCCCTAGGGCAGTTTCTCTGAGGCCCCGATTTAGCATTCGCTTTGTGTACGGAGGTTAAATGTGTTAAGGTGCTGGCGGGGCGATTGTGGCAAAAAGGTGAAGCGGCACCCCGCCATGTGTTATATTGCAGGCTGCGGGTGCCGTTTCCGCCCGTATCCTGTCCGATCAATAGAGGAAGCCGAAGAGCCAGAGCGGGATGTCGCCCTCGAAGGCGAGATCCATGTTGTAACGCGCCTTGATGAAGTCCGATTCCTGTTTGAAGCGCTTGGTGCGGTCGCAGACGCAGATGCGCTTCAGGTTGTCCACCTGGTAGCACCCGTCGCGGCGATCCTTGGTGATCGTGTGGTGGCGCCACAAGGCATTGACGAAGAAGGTCTCCATGATAAACTGCTCGCTCATCATCGGGTTGTAGACGGTGTAGATGAGGTTGGTGTCGTGGAGCATGACGGCTGCCGGCTTCTTGGGGAACGACTCGCCCTCGCGGTAGACCATGTTGATGAGGCGGGCCTCTTCGAGATATTTTAGGTAGTTCATCACCGTAGCGCGGCTGGTGCCGATGGCCTCGGCCATGTGACTGACATTGGTGGTGGAGCCACCCTCGATGGCCAGTATGTAGAGCAGGCGGTTGAGGCGCGGGATGTAGTTGAGCTCCACCTGTTTGTTGAAGAGGATGTCCACCTCGACCATCATGTTCATGGCCTTGAGCAGGCTCTCGGTGAAGAGACGGTTTTCGAGGAAGAAGGGGTAGTAGCCGTGGTGGAGGTAATCCCGGAAATGCTCCCAGGGCTTGACGCGATCGAGCAGAGTCTTGAGGATTTCCTCGGTGCTGTAGACAATCTGGTCGAGGCTGAAGGGCTGGAAGGCGCTTTGCGTCTGCAAGTTGATGTACTCTCTGAACGAGAACCCGTGGAGTACGTAGGTGTGCGAGAGTTGCGTGAGCTCGCTCTCGTCCTGCCCGATGGTCTCTACGGTCGTGGTGGCGTAGACGATGCGCAGCAAGGGGTAGCGGTGATAGCAGCGGCAGATCTCTTCTTGCCAGTTGGAGAGCTTGAAAGCCTGGTCGATGAGCAGTACCTGCCCACCCGCCTTGACAAACTCGCCCACGAAGTCGACGAGGCCCCGGCCCTGGAAGTAGAAGTTGTTGAGATTGATGTAGAGACACTGCCGCAGGCGGTGGTCGAACTTCTCCTTGGCATATTGCAGGAGAAATGAGGTACGTCCCACGCCCCGCGGCCCTTTGATGCCGATGAGGCGATAGCTCCAGTCGATGGAGTCCATCAGCGCCCTGCGCACAGGGGCATTGAAATGCTCGAGAAGATAGGTGTGTGAGCGGAAGAAGGTCTCTAACATAATATCTTAACGTTGTTTTATTGTTGCAAAGGTACGATTTGTTTGCGGGGCGCAAAGGGCGGCAAGCGGTTTTTTGCGGCGCGATTCCGGTTTTTCGCCCCAGGCCTTTGGCGCGGGCTGTCCGGCGTCCGGGCTGACGGGTATTCGCAGCCAGTCCGCGGGGCAGATGTTGGGCATCTCGGCCAGTGCCGACCAGCGACCGGGGGCGGCGACCACCTTGTCGGAGTGCCGGTTGAGCCAGGCGCCCCACCAAGAGAATGTGCTGTTGCAGATGATGTTGTGGCGGCAGTGGCTCATGAGCATCATGTCCTGCCAGCTGTCCTGCGCATGGTTCCAGTCGACGTAGGTGGCGTTGCTGAGGCGCAGGTTGGCCGTAGTCCAGCCGATGTCGTCGGAGAAGACGTAGAAGTGGGCGTCGGCCACGCGCCGCACGACGGCCGCTACGGCGTCGTGGTAGTAGGCGGTGTTGCAGACACAGCCCGTGTTGCGCCAGACGGAGGGCTGCAGGTAATCACCGCGCCTCACGTGTATTGACACCGCTGTCGGGTCGGCGTCGATGACGGCGAGCAGGCGGCGCGTCTTCTCGCAGGCCAGTTCGGGGCGGAAGGTGAAGGCGCGGCGCACGTCGTCAGCGGTGTCGGCGAAGAAGCGCTCGCTCTGGTAGAAGCCCTTGAAATAGACCAATGGCCAGAGGCGGCGGCCAAAAAACGGTGTGAGGCTGTCTTGGCGCTGGTGGCGTTCGAGGATGGTCTTGAAGAAGAGGAACTCGATGACCTTCTTGGCTTTCTGGTTGATGCAGAACTCTTCCTGAGGCAGGTCGGGGAAGATGCGGTGGAGTTCGTAGCCATTGTGTGCTTGGTAGTGCACCATGTCCGAGAGGTCGATGCGGGTATCGGCATATTGCCTTTTCATTCGCATGTAGAAGGCGTAGATGAACATCTGGTTGCCCAGCCCGCCAGTCATTTTGATGAGTCGCATGTGTTGTGCAGTGTGCAGTGAGTCCTCGGATGCGCCTGTGCCGCAGGGCTTTGGCGCACTGGAGGTGTTGTGTGGTTTGCGGATTGCGGTGGTCGGGGAGCGCCTGCCTCCACGGGGGTCAGAGCTTGCCGAGCCGCTCGGCGATGCCGTCGCGGTAGGCCCGCCAGAGCCGTGGAATGTCGCTCCACTGCCAGCCCGGGGCAAAGGGGGCAGTGGCGGCGGCAGTGACGATGTAGCCCGCCACGCCGATGAGGCCGCGTAGGTGGCGCACGCCCCAGTTGCGGCCATAGTGGTGGTTGAGGAAGGTGGCGTTGCGCACTTGGTAGTAGCGCTTCCACTTCTTCTTCCGCTCGCGCTCAGCCCAGCTGTCGTCACTGAAAAAGCGGGCCTTCTCCATCCGTGCCGCCGGGACGTAGAGCAGGGCAAAGCCCGCCAGATGCGCCCGCAGGCAGTAGTCGGTGTCGTCGCAGAAGATGAAGAGCTCGCGGCGCGGCAGGCCGACGGTGGCGATGAGGTCGCGACGTATGAGCGGTCCCTCGAAGGCGCAACCGGCCACACGGACTGGAGACTCGACGCCGGGGCCGGCCATGCGGCCAGTGTACATGGACGCCAGCGGATTGGTCAGGTTGTAGGCCGTAAAGGCATTGCAGACCATCCGGTCGCCCTGCCAGCGGCACGGGGCCAGGATGGCGGCTTCGCGGTCGGCTTCGGTGGCGCTGAGGAGGGTGGCGAGGCAGTCGGTGTCGGGGAATACGTCGTCATCCATGCACCACACCCAGTCGGCTCCGGCGTCATAGGCAGCCCCGATGCCGGTGTGGAATCCGCCAGAGCCGCCGCAGTTGTCCTGCGTGATGACGGTCAGGCCGCTCTCGGCGGCGAGCCAGTCGGCGGTGCCGTCTGTCGAGCCATTGTTGACCACGATGACGGCGTCGAGCGGCCGGGACTGCCGGCGCAGGCAGCCGATGGTGCGCTTGAGCAGTTCCAAGCGGTTGAAGGTGACGACGACAGCGATGACTTTCATTTCATATCAGGGGGTTAGGGGCGGTCTGGCCGGGTTGCCAGGCCTGTGTGGTGAGGGTTGGGGCATGGCCGTTGCGGCGCTCAGTACTTGCCGTCGATCTTGCCGGGCTGCGTGGCACGGGCGGCGGCCATCAGGCGATAACACTCGTCGGCGTCGAAGCCGCGCGCCTCGGCGTAGGCCTCGGCCATCCAGCGGTGCATCTGCGGCGTGGCGGGCAGGCGCTCGAAGTTGCGGCAGCCCGCCTTGATGTCGAGCGGCCCGACGGCCATGCGGTTCAGGTCGACGAGTTCCAGCCTGACGTTTCCGTCGGTGTCGCGCCCGAAGAGGATGTTGGCACGGCCGTAGTCCTTGTGTGCCAGACCGTGCTCGTGCAGGCGCGCCGTCAGGCGACCGATGGCGCGAAGCACGTCGGCCTCGTAGCTGAAGTGAGTGGTGAAGAGTTCTTCGTAGCGGTGGGGACAGGCCGAGCGGAGCGACACGTAGTAGCTGTGCTCCAGCGAGAGGCCGCTGCCGCTGCGTATGTTGTAGTAGCCCACGGGCTCTGGGGTGCCGACACCGATGCTGAGCAGGCGCAGGGCATTGTCGTAAGAGCGCTTAGCCTTCGTGGGGCGCAGTAGGCCGTAGACGTAGCGGTTGACGATGTGTGCCTTGCGGAAAGCCTTCACCACAAATCCCTGGCCATTGTAGGGAATGATGCGGATCTCGTTGCGCCCGTGGTGGATGCAGGTGCCTTCCTGTCGCCTCATGCGCTCGGGCAGTGAGCGCATGAAAGGGGCCAACTGCTTGAACGCGGGACGCAGTACGAGTGTCGACGGGTGTGGCAGGCTGCGGGTTTCGATATAGTCTTTCTCAGGCATGGGTCAGATTTTGTCGAGGCCACGGGTGAACTTGAGCCAGTAGTACTTCAGCGGATTCTTGTATTTGAGCTGCTTCCACGGACGGCTCTGGTGCGGGCGGTGGACGACGGGAAGTGTGGTGAAGAGGTAGTTCTTCAGTCCGGCGGCCAGCGCCTCGTGCGAGATGGTGACGTCGAACCAGTTCTTCGCGGGGTCGAGGCGGTCGAAGTCGTAGCGCCGCATCAGTTCGGGCGTCAGGAGCGAGCAGCAGAAACTCTGGTGGCGGCTGTTGTCGATAACCTGGTTTTCCCGCCCTCTGGCGTAGAGGTAGGGATAATTGATGTCGCCCGCCTCATCGACGGTGACTGCGGCCGCGATGCCGCAGTCGGGGCGCTCTGCCGCACCGTCATAGAGCCGCTGCAGTGTGTCGGGGCGTACGGTGACGTCGCTCTCGACGATGCAGAGCGCGGCGTCGGCGGCGAGAGCCTCGCGCCGGGCCTTGCGCAGCACCAGCAGGTAGTTTGGTGACGGGTGGTCGGTCAGTTCGGCCAGGTTGACGAGACTGAAGCCCAGCTCGTCGGCGGCCTGCTGGAGGCGGCGCGTGTTTTCCGGCGTACTGAAGTCATTGTATACGGTGTAAGTGTGAGGCACGGTGAGAACCGACGCTTTCACGGCCCGGACTGTCTCCAGTGTCGAGTCGATGGCATCTTTCACCGGGGTGATGATGTGCAGTTGTCTCATGGTCATGGGTTAGGGCTACGCCTGGCTGGCGGTATGGCCGGTTCAGAATCTCGGCGAGAAGGGCACGCCGCGGCGCTGCATGTCGCGGAGCAGGGGTTTCAGGCGAACGAGGAATCCCTCCCAGCTGCGGCGATCGGCGCGGCTCCAACCCGCCTCGGCCAGGGCCAGGGCACGGGGGAAGGCCTGGTAGTAGATGCGCTCAGGCGAGTTGATGCACTCGCTCCAGAGCGTGCTGGCCACGCCGAAGAGGTTGTTGCGCTCGAAATCCTCGCCACGGCCCCACGACGGGTCGAGGGCATAGGTCTGCTGGAGCGATGTCACGGGCATGCCCCAGTTCACCTCGGGCATGTCACCCTTGGCCATGGGGTAGTCGAGATAGCAGTGCTCGCCGGGACAGAGCATGATACGGGCCTTGTTGCTGATGGCGGCATCGATGGCCGCGTTGGTCAGGCCGTGCCGCCAGGCGAAGGTGACGCAGCCGGGCTGTATCTCCTTGAAGTCGGTCTCGTACCAGAACATGGGCGTCTTGCCATGACGGGTGCGGAGCGTGTCGATGATGTTGTCGAAGAGGTATTTCTGGAGACGCCAGTTCTCGCTGCGGTCTGTCGTGGTGATGCCGAGGCGCTGTTTCAGGGCGCGGCACTTGTCGCAGGCGGTCCAGCAGTCGAGGGCCGGGTTGCCAGCCTCGTCGCCGCCCAGGTGGACATAGGGAGAGGGGAAGATGGCGGCCAGTTCGGCGAAGACATTGCCGAGGAACTCATAGACGAAAGGCTCGCCGGGGCAGAGCAGCTCGTTGCTGACGCCGCACGTCGTGCGGATGGGCACCTGCTTCTCGCCGCATGTCAGCTTCGGGAAACAGTGGATCGCGGCGACCTCGTGGCCCGGCATCTCGATTTCGGGGACGATGTCCACGTAATAGGTGGCGGCATAGCGGACGAGCTCCTTCATCTGTTCCTGCGTGTAGAAACCACTGATGGGCATCAGCATATCGTCCATCCCGACGCGGCTGGAGCCCTGTGCCGTCAGTTCGGGATAATGCTTGATCTCGATGCGCCAGGCTTGGTCGTCGACGAGGTGGAGGTGGAGCGCGTTGTATTTGTAGCGGGCCATCTCTGGAATGATTTCCTTGAGGCGCTCGAAGGGGATGAAGATGCGAGCCGGGTCGACCATCAATTCGCGGATGTGGGTGCGCGGGGCGTCGCTGATGGCCAGTTGCGGTATGGCGTCGCAGGATTTCGCCTCGGCGTTGCCGACGAGGAGCTGCTCGAATGTAGTCAGTCCGCGGAAGACACCCTCAGGCGTGCGTCCCTTGATGCTGACGCGCCCCTCACTGACGTTGAGGGTGTAGGCTTCCTTGTCTGCCAGCGTCTCGTCGATGCCCAGTTCGAGCACGTTGCTGCCACGCGACGCGCTGAACTTACAACCGGTGCGCTCGGTCAGGATACGCCGTGCGTGGGCACTTTCATTGGCCAGGCTGCTGTCGGCCACGACACACCACGGGCGGTGCACTTTGAGATGCTTGGCCTCGGGGCGCACTTCCAGCTTCGCCGGAATCGGAATCAGGCAACTGGAGGGGCGGCAGAGACCGCCGGAGGCCTGTTCGTCACTGAAGAAACGGCGCCACCCGTCGGCACGGCGGTAGAGCCGCTCGCTTCCGGCGGGAACGATGAGGCGGCAACGCTTGCGGTCAATGCCCTCGAAGGCCGTCGCGGCGATGGTGGGCGGCTGTGCCGCCTTGACCTCTACGACCTCCAGATTGCTGCAGCCGCCGAAGGCAAAGTCAGCGAGCCGCGTATCGCCGGCGATGACCAGCCGCTTCAGGCCCTTGCAGGCAGAAAAGGCCGACGGGCCGACGCTGTCCGTCGAGGCGGGGAGCGTCAGTTCGGTCAGGGCGTCGCAGGCGAAGAATGCCTGCGAGCCGACGGTGCGCACATTGGCCGGGAGCGTCACCGCCTTCAGGCCGTGGCGCGAGTGGAACGCGTTGGGTGGGACTATGGGGCAGTTCGCGCCGCTCAGATCCACGCTTTTCAGTTGCCAGCAGAGATCGCGGAGCTGCCGAAAGTCGGAGTTGCCGCTTGTTGTCAGCGTGCCGGTCAGGCGCACGTCGGTGGCGGCAGCTTTCTGCTCAGGGCTGAGGTCTTTCATGTTGACGGCGGTCTGTGCCGCTGCGGTCGCGGCCATGAAGAGGCCGAGGGTAAGGGTCAGGAAGTGTTTCATGCGGTAGGTTTGTGGAAGATTGGTGTGCGTGGTGGGTGCGCGGTCATGTCATCAGGCATCGGTGCTGAGGCGGCGCTGGCCGTCGGGGAGCTCCTCGATGCAGACCTTGACGGCATCGCCCGGCAACAGTTCCTCGATCAGCTCCGGCCATTCTATCAGGCAGACGGCACCGGAATAGAAGTAGTCCTCATAGCCCATGTCGTAGACCTCTTCCAGTTTCTTGATGCGGTAGAAGTCGAAGTGATAGACGAGCTCGCCGGTCTCGTCGGCACGGTATTCGTTGACGATGGAGAATGTCGGGGAGTTGACCACGTCGGTGATGCCGAGTTCGCGGCAGATCGCCTTGATGAAGGTCGTCTTGCCGGCGCCCATCTTGCCATAGAAGGCGAAGACCGTGTGGTCGCCCATATTGTTGACAAATTCACGGGCCGCTGCTTGCAGTCCGTCGAGAGAGGGAATGATGGTTTCCATGAATGCCGAGTGTGGTGCTAAGTGGTGATGTGCCGGTGGTCTTGTCAGGGTGTGGCCACCGTATGTTGGGCAAAGGTAGTAAAAATATCGTGTGGCAGGGGCCTCTCACAGAGATATTTCACCTGGCGGCGCAGTGATAGGCCCGGATTTTAGATGCACGAAACCCACAGGCGGGAAGTCAAACCCGAATCCAATGGGCGATTTTGGGGAGGCACCGCCGGTGTGGGCAAAAGGCTAACCACCGGATGGGGCGGGTGCCAGAGGATGGGGCGGTGCTTCTAGGTAACGGTGGCAAGCGGCCATCTGCCTTTTCGTGTAGTCCTGAGACCGGCACGGCCCATTCCCCAGCGCCACACGGGGTGACACCAATTTTTACGACTGTCGCAAATTATCTGCACACGGACTTTGTCGGTGTGCAGATTCTTCGTACATTTGCCGACGAATTTACCAATATTGACGAAGAATGAGAAAATTGCTATTGGCCTCGGCGGCCAGTCTGTGCTGCGCCATCGGTGCCCAAGCCGGAGGTTACCTCACCAACACCAACCAGAGTGTCAACTTTCTGCGCAACCCGGCCCGTGACGGTGCCATCGGTGTCGACGGCGCCTATTTCAATCCTGCCGGTGTCGGGTTCCTGACTAATGGCTGGCACCTAGGCGTCTACCTGCAGAGCGCCTACCAGACGCGCACCACGACTTCGTCGTTCGGCACCGGCACGCCCCTGCCATTTGCCCTCGGCACGGTCAACGGCAAGGCCAACAGCGCCGACGGCGTCAAGCGCTACGAAGGCAAGGCGCAGGCACCCGTCATTCCCTCGTTCAGTCTGGCCCGTATCGGCGACAAGTGGTTCGCCTCGTTCCATTTCGGCGTCACCGGCGGTGGCGGCAAGTGCAACTTCAGCGACGGCCTGCCCTCCTTTGAGAGCCAGGTGGCCATGCTTCCCACCCTGATTGGCGCCATCGCGCCGGGCGCAGTCACCGGCTACAGCCTCGACACGCACATGCAGGGGCGGCAGTACTACTTCGGCGGGCAGTTCGGCCTGGGCTACAAAGTGGCGCCGGGCCTCAACGTGAGCGTCGGGGGCCGTGTGGTCTATGCCGACTGCAACTACTACGGCTACGTGCGCGGCATCAGTGTCGACGTGCGCACCCCGCAGGGCGCGGTCAGTATGCCGGCGGCCACATTCTTTACCAACCAGAACCTGCCCCACTTCGCCGGGCTTGTGGCCGACCGCGAGCTCAACTGTGACCAGAGCGGCTGGGGGTTCGCACCGATCATCGGCGTCGACTACAAGACGGGGCGCTGGAACTTCGCCGCCAAGTATGAGTTCAAGACACGCCTGCGACTGAAGAACCGCAGCGGCGAGAACACCAGTGGCCTTGAGGAATACGACGACGGCAAGCGCATTGCCGCCGACATCCCGGCCCTGCTGACGCTGGGTGCGCAATACGAGATTCTGGACGGACTGCGCGTCAACGGCGGTTTCCACTACTACTTCGACAAGCAGGCCACGCAGCACAACAACCGCGAGAAGCACTTGGCCCATGGAGGCTGGGAAGTGCTGGCCGGCATGGAATATGACATCTCCGACCGTTGGACGGTCAGCGGAGGCTGGCAGAGCACGAACTACGGTCTGGGCCGGGACAGCCGTTTCCTCTCCGACATGAGTTTTGTGACCAACTCCAACTCGGTCGGCATTGGCGCCGCCTTCCGCCTCAAGGAGCGCGTGAAACTCAATGTGGCTTACTTCAAGACGTTCTACAAACATTATGAGAAGCGGCAGGCCGACTATGCCGGTCTGGCCGCGACCTTCACCGGAATGCTGACGCCGATGGCCGGACAGTTGCAGACTGCCGCCGCGCAACTGGCGGGCATCCTGCAAAACCCCAATGCCACGGCGGCGGAGAAAGTCGTCGCCCAGCAGCAGCTTGGTATCATCCAAGGTGAGAGCCAGGCGCTGGGGCAGGTGGCTGAAGGCCTCAAGGGCTACAACACGGCGGGCTACGACAACTTCCACCGCACGAACGACGTCTTCGGCATCGGCCTCGAAGTGGACTTCTGAACATCACGCCGCTGCGCCCGCTGACCGGGCATAGCGGCGCTGACACCTATAAGTAATATACGCACACGGGATACGCCTAGAGGGCGTGTCCCGTGTGCGTATATCATGTGCGTATATCAGTTTAGTGGCCACGAGCGGTCAGAGCCTGGTCAGCAGCATCTTGAAGCGTACGTGGGCGGTGACAGCGTGGACGGCGTTCTTGGGAATGATCAGGATGTCGCCGGCTTTGGGGTGGAACGTCTCACCCTCGATCATGATTTCCGCCTCGCCGTCGAGAATCTGGAGCATCACCTCGAAAGCCGCGGTGTGCTGGCCGAGTCCTTGTCCGGCATCGAAGGCAAAGGCGATGATGCAGCCTGTTGCCGAGTGGAGCAACTCACGGCTGACGGTGCGGCCCTCTGCGTAGTCGACGACCGATTGCAGGTCGATGACCTGCTTCTTATCTATGGTCTTGTTCATGTGTACCTCTGTTGTTTTATAGGTTGGAAAATTGTTCTGGATACAAAGATACAACATATATCTGGCAAACGGGTGCGTGCGCCTGGAAAATTCAGCCGACCAGTTGGCGGGCCCGGTTGATGTGCTGCAAGCAGACGCCGGGGTCGGCACCCCGCGCCTCGGCATAGTCGCTCGCCAGCCGGGCGAAGAAGTCCTCGTCGCCGACGAGGCGTGAGAAGTTGGCACACCCCTTGTCGATGCTGACCGGCCTGCCGATGCGTATGCTGTTGGTGTCGATGAGCGCGAAGTGGTAGCGCCCGTTGATCTTGTCGAAGAGAATGTTGCTCGCTGAGAAGTCGCGGTGCAGGAAGCCATCCTCATGCAGGCGGGCGGCATAGCGGGCAAAGCTCTGCGTGACGGCGGCGCGCTCGTCGACAGTCAGCGCCATGACATCGGAGAGGCTGTAGCGGTAGTCCGAGTGCAGGCAGACAAAATAGGTGGTTGTCCTGAAGATGCCTTTCTGGTATTTGACAAACGCGATGGGTTCCGGACTCTCGAAGCCACGCTCGCGCAACTGTAGCGGCCGGAAATAGGCCCGCTTGCCCTTCGACGCCTTGTAAAGGCGCACGGCGATGCTGGCGCGCAGTGACAGTGGTGCGTAGCGCTTCACGCAGAGCGTCATGCCGTTGACCCGCAGCGTGCGGAGCACGTTACGGTCACGGTAGATCTCGCGGCCCTCCTTCTCGAAGTGTTCGTCGATATGGGCGAGATAGTCGCGCAGACATTCATATTTGGGGTTGAGGATGATTCTCATGACATCGGGGAGCTTGCTATGGGTGCAAATATACAACTTTTTTAGCATACAGTAATCACACCGACCGTCATAAATGCCAAACGATTGACGGCTGGCACCCTTTGCAAGGGCAACAAAAAGAAATTGAACGATCTGGAAAATTCTGTCGGTTTCACGCCGCACAGATTCAGAGAAAACTTGTAACTTTGTCCGCATAACTAGCCACGTCCATTCCGACGTCACGATTATGAACACCGCACAGAACAAACAGCACCTCAAAGCCTTGCGGCGATGGATGGCCGAAGAGCATTTCGACGCCTTCATTGTCCCGACCATCGACCCCCACAACAGCGAGTACACCCCCGACTACTGGAAGGCCCGCGAATGGCTGACCGGGTTCGACGGATCAGCCGGCATCGCCGTCGTCACAGCAAGCGCCGCCGCATTGTGGACAGACTCTCGCTATTACTTGCAGGCTGAGACGCAGCTGGCCGGCACGACCGTCGAACTGATGCGCGACGGTGAGCCCGGTGTGCCCACGGTGGCGCAGTGGCTGGCTGCACAGCTTGCGCCAGGCTGCACCATCGGCTATTACGGCGAGATGATGACCGCGCAACTACGCGACGACTTGCTCGGTGCGCTCGGTCCGGAATACCTGCGGCGCGGCAGTGAGGAAGACCCGTTCCGCATCATCTGGACAGACCGCCCCGACCTGCCAGCCACGCCGGTGACCATCGTGCCCGACACGTTGACAGGAGCGAGTGCTGCCTCGAAGCTGCGCCGCATCTACGAGGTCGAACACGCCGAGTGTCCGGAGGCTGCCTACTTCGGCATTAACGACCTCTCTGAGATAGCCTGGGCCCTCAATCTCAGAGCCTCAGACATCCCCTACACCCCGCTCTTTGTCAGCTATCTCTTTGTCGGTGAGCACCGCGCCATCCTTTTCACAGACCTGACGCGCCTCTCTGACGAGGTGAAACACTATCTGGTCGGCATCGGCGTCGGCATGGCCCGCTACAAGGGCTGGAAAAACTTCATCGAAGACCTGCCCACGACCGACGTGCTGGCATTCCCGCGGACGATGAACCTGCGCGTCACCGACTGCTGTGCGGAACAGGGCATCAAGGCCCGTTATGTCACTTGGCACGTCGACATGCTCCGTGCTGTCAAGTCGCCCGAGGAACAGGCTGGATTCCGTGAGGCCATGGTGCGCGACGGCGTGGCCATGGTGCGCTTCCTGCGCTGGCTGGACACGGCTGTGCCACAGGGCGGACAGACTGAGTTGACCGTAGACAAGCGCCTGACGGCCCTGCGCGCCGAGCAACCGGGCTACCTCGGTCTCAGTTTCGCCACCATCGCGGGCTATGCCGCCCACGGTGCCATCGTACACTACGAGGCCGACGCTGCCACTGCCGCCCCTCTGCGTCCTGAGGGCCTGCTGCTCCTCGACAGCGGCGCACACTATGACTGTGGCACCACCGACATCACCCGCACCATTGCCCTCGGCCCCGTGACGGACGAGGAGCGGAGGGTCTATACCCTGGTGCTCAAGGGACACATCGGCCTGTCGCGCTGCCGCTTTCCGGAGGGGACGACCGGCCTACAGCTCGACCTGGCCGCCCGTTACGCCATGTGGCAGGCCGGTTACGACTTTGGCCATGGCACCGGTCATGGTGTCGGCCACCGGCTCTGCGTCCATGAGGGGCCACAGCAGATACGCAAGAATGTGCGCCCCTGCACCCTCGTGCCCTTCCGCGCCGGCATGACCATCACCGACGAGCCGGGCATCTACGTCACCGGGCGCTTCGGCGTGCGCATCGAGAACACCCTGCTGACCGTCGACAGCGGTACGACCGACTTCGGACACTTTCTGGAGTTCGAGCCGCTCACACTCTGCCCCATCGACCTGCGCCCAGTGGACTTCTCCCTGCTCACCAAGACGGAGACGGACTGGCTCAACGCCTATCACGCCACCGTGGCCGAGCGTCTCCTGCCCCACTTGGACGATGCCGCCGACCGCCAGTGGCTCAAGACCGCCACAGCGCCCGTGTGCCCGTACTGATGGCACCGGCTTCATCTTATCCCGTTTTCTTCACAATCCCGAAAAAACACATCATGCGTCTCGTCATCGACGACAAGATTCCGTTCATACGCGGCTTCGCCGAACGCCTCGGCGAAGCCGTCTATCTGCCCGGCGGCGCCATCAACGCCGCCGACGTGCGACAGGCTGGTGCCCTCATCATACGCACCCGTACCCACTGCAACCGCCAGTTGCTGGCGGGCAGCACTGTCCGTTTTATCGCCACTGCCACCATCGGCTATGACCATCTCGACACCGCCTACCTTGCCAGTGCCGGCATCGGCTGGGCCAACTGCCCGGGCTGTAACGCCACGAGCGTGGCGCAATATGTCGAATGCGTCCTGGCGCTGTTGGCCGCAAAGAGAGGCTTGCGACTAGGGGCGGGGACAACTATGGCCATTGTCGGGGTGGGACATGTCGGGACGGCTGTCGCCCTCATGGCCCGCCGTCTCGGCCTGCGCG
>OIYP01001184.1_pt1 | contig 13784 bp, 7 predicted proteins | sample 1588261 | NCBI WGS metagenome assembly OIYP01 (sample SAMN03283293) | human gut metagenome | biome: human-associated habitat; material: feces | host: Homo sapiens | place: Peru | collected 2012
ACGAGTTGGCGGAGTGGGAGGACGGAAATCCGTATCTGCCGCCCCGGTATCCATCAACCACGTGTACCATATAGGATATGGAGTTGTCCAGGTTGCTTGGGCGGAGACGTCTTACCAATGGCTTGAGTAAGCCTGATGCTGTCTGGTCACAGAGCAATACGAGGAGCGCTACTGCTAGAATAGTGACTATCGTTACCTTCCAGTGGAAATTCTTAATCATCACGAAGATGAACGCCGCATAAAATGGAACCCAAGTGAATTGGTTGCTCACCAAAACCATAAAGTTATCGAATAGTTCACAGTGCATACCATTGAGAAATAGCAATATCGCTGTGTCTATCTGTTCCAGATGATGAATGAGTTCTAGCATTGTTGCTTTTTACTATTTTTTGTTGATATTTATATTCTCGTTTACTTTTCAATATGTAGCCTATTTCTTGGCTAAGTCATCATATAGCTTCTGGAGATAGGCTTGACCTCGTTTCAGATTAAAGCCTTTTTCGCCTTTGTCATATACGATTCGCTTGGCTCTGTTGTCGTAGATGAGCGAGTTCTCTTCTGAAACAATACCAAATGCATCGTTCACCGCAAAGAATGCGAATTTAGGTGTGGCATCACTCATCATGTTCTTGCTGAAAGTGAATTCCCTGTGCTCTACTCCCAGCTGACCGAGCAGGGTGGCTGCAATGTCTTGCTGTGAACCGATGATGCCTACTTTCATAGGGCGCGAGATAGCTCCACCTGCCAGGATGAGTGGAATCTGGTAACGGCTACGGTCGTGATCGTTCAGATTTTCCTTGTAACCTCCCACATGGTCTGGTACGAACACGATAAGCGTATTCTTCCATCTTGGCAGTTTGCGGTATTCCCTGACGATAGCACCCATTACGCTGTCGGTGTAGGCGAAAGCATTCAGACGCTTGTCTTTCAATCTGTGGTAAGGCACCTCGAAAGGTTCGTGGCTGCTGGAAGTCTGCAATATTCTCAGCATAGGACGCTTCTCATTCTGCTGTGCCTTGATGTCTTTCATCATTCTGGCTGCCAGGATATGGTCTGGCACACCCCATTTGCTCAGCTTGTCTTCTATCGGGAAGTTGGCATCAGAAATGATATGCTGGTAACCCTGAGAAACAAGATAAGAGCGCATGTTGCAGAAATCTGCATCTCCACCATAATAATAGGTGGTTTTGTAATTCTTGTATTTCGCCAGGTTGCGGGCTATGGATGGCAACTGGCTCGTCTTGCGTGGATAGCGCATGATGCTGGTTGTGGGCTGTGCAGGATAGCCGCTCAATATGGAAACCATACCTCTGTCCGTGCGGAAACTGTTGGCATAGAATCTTGTAAATAGAATACTCTGCTGGGCGATGGAATCCAGGCATACGGCTACATCCTTGTATGAGCCCATGGATGGCATGATGTCGCTGGCAAAACTTTCCATGATGACAATGAGAATATCAGGAGTTCCCTTCTTGAAGGTTGCCTCATTGAGTAAAGGGTAGGTGTTCTCATCGCTTGTACTTGTCATCGTAGCGAATATCTTGTCAGCCTCTTTATCTTTCATGAAGCGATACTGTGAGGCGAAGTCCTCCTGGTGAGTAATCGATTCCAGGAGGCTGAACAGCGGATTCACGGCTGAGTGGTTCAGATAGGCGTTCTGACTGTAATATACCTGTCCCGTGTTCATCGTAGAAACGGTGATGCCACCTCTGATAGGCAGGAAGAGTAAGCCTGTGAGCAGGAGGAGTATGATGGATGTACGACCACGATGGCGGTCGAAGTCATCGAATCGTTTTCTTTTACCGCTTCCGAATCCTCCATATCCGTAGCTGTAGCGACTGTATTGCTGGCGTTTCTCGCCTCGCATTCGTAATGTGAACCAAACTCCAATGGTCAGAACTATCAATATGACAATTGAAAGAATCACTTGCCAGATGCTTACACTGGCGATGGCATCAGCCGGTGAAGTGAAGAAGTAGAAGAGTGGAGTACTGTCCAATGGATACTTCCAGTATGGATAAAGACTTGCGTTAAGCAGGAAACTGCAAGTGATGAAAAGTGAGGCAATTATGAAGTAAATGTTCATAATTGGTTTAACCAGCTCTCTTTTCAGCCATACCACGGCAATGGAAAGTAAACCTGGAATCACGGATAAGTAACCAGCCATCGATAAATCGAGTGGAAGTCCATGCCAGATAACGGCAGGCAACTCCGTGAAGATATTGTCGACAGGTTGTGTGGCAGAACCCTTTTCCAAAAAGAGGAACAGCGGCTTCTGCAAAACAAACAATACTACAAACGTAGCATAAGTCTTAACAAACCATATAATTTGCTTCATACGAACGTTGAACTTTTCAATATTTAATGTTTAAAATTTCTATATTAATAATGTATCTGTATGCAAAATTAGGAATAATTTTCGAGATAGACAATTATTTTTATAGTTTTTTTCAAAAAAGTGCCAAAAAATTTGGTAGTTTAATAATTTTGCCGTATCTTTGTTGTATTAATTTATTACGCATTATGGCTAAGTATAACATTCAACCCAAAAAAGAGAAGTCAGCAAGATATCAAACCTTGCTGAGTGAGGAGACTAAAGACCGCCTCCGTGATGAGATTATCCGTCTGATTGTAACGGAGAGAAAATACAAGGATCCTGAGTACAACTCTAAAAAGTTGGCTGAGGACCTGAGCACGAACTCTCGTTATATTTCGGCAGTGTGTGCAACTCGATTCCACAAGAATTATTCAGAGTTGGTTAATGATTATCGTGTGAACGATGCAATGTCACTGCTCACAGATAAGCGCTACGCAAAGATGAGCGTGGAAGATATTAGTGAGATGGCTGGATTCAGCACTCGTCAAAGTTTCTATGCAAACTTTTACAAGCGTCTGGGCATAACCCCACGTCAGTATCGCCTCGAACATTCACAGCATAAGTAACTGCGTCTTATAGAAGCAATACCGCTCATATAAAAATGGCTGTACAGGACAGTTTCTTGTACAGCCATTTTTATTTTGTATTACAATCTATATTCGCTGGCATTTAAGAGAGATAATCATCAGACTTTATTTTCTAAGAAAATGCTTGAGCACCTTACTGGTTGTATTCTTTGATATCTGGCGTATCGCCTTGTCTCTGATCTGGCGCACACGCTCTCGCTTCAGCTGCAGGTCTTCTGCTATTTCTGCCAGTGTTTCATGTGCCATTCCTATACCATAGAACTTAGAGATGACTATGCGGTCGCGTTCTTCCAGTTCTCCAACGCAACGCTCCAAGTCGTTGAGCATCTGGGTGAAAGCTGTATTGTCGTCTGCCGGCTGGGCATCCTTGTTGATCAGGATGTCGAGTAGGGTGTACTTGTTTCCCTCACTGATAGGGGCATCGATGGAAACAGCTTTTGCAGCATTGCGTGGAGCATGCTTTTTCTGATCCTTTGGTACACGATAGAGTGCTGCCTGCTTGTCGATTGTCTGCTGCATCGCCTTGCGAATGAAAGGGGATGCATAAGCCACAAACTGCGAACCGCGTTCGGCATCGTATTTTTGAGCTGCCGTGAGCATCGCCAAAGTTCCTTCGCTAACCAAGTCATCGAAGTCAACACCATTACCACGATAGTGGTTGGCTACCGATTTTACGTAGTTGATGTTATCGCTTACCAACTTATTGATTTCTTTCTCTGTCATATCTCCTTTGGGTCTTTTAATTCATGAATGATGTTTATGATGCAATTTTCTGCCGAGAGAAACTCTTGCGTGATTGCGTAGTGTGCTCTCTCTACTGCAAAAATACAGAGAAATATTTGAAGAAACAAATTTTGCTCCCAAATATTTCTCATTTTAACATTCTGCAATACCTATTTGCATAGTCCGGCGTACGGACAATACTCGCAGCGTTTCTTGTCGCTGGTAGGGTGCAGTGGCAATGCGGGATTGTAGATGTCGGCAATCAGACTGCGGAGATGTGCCATGAAGTCTTCTTCATACGGTGTGATATCTTCTATCTTTTCCCTGCCTAGTTTAAGGGTTGGGTCGTAGTCTTCTGCACCTGCATTCTGTATGAACAGCAAGCCTGGTGATACGGGATCCTGTGCAGAATTGTATCTTTTGCTGTTCTTGATGATCATCGAGTAGAGGAAAGCCTGCAGATAATAATCCGTATGCTTGCTCAGTGCCTGGGGAGCTGCCGAGAACATCTCATCTATATCCTTAGGATGGGTTGTCTGTGCTCTTCCCGTCTTGTAATCGATGACTCTGATGCGTTCCGAGATGTTAGATATAGGAGAAATGGCATCCAGACGGTCGATGAAACCACCGATCTTGAACAGCTTTTCGCCCCTGCTTGTATTGACTTTCAGAGCACTTGAAACCACCAGCTCCATGCCGATGATGGCGAATGGAGTCTGGCGACGGTCTATGGAGATGAGCTGTCGCAAATAGCTGGCTATTACCTCTTTGTTGATGAGTTGCAGACCGTTGTATTTCGGATGATAGTCGTTGTTGCCTACCTTGAAGAGCTCTTCTCTGAAGGCCTGATCTACCAGTCTATCTACCAGCATCTTATCCTTCATTGCCTGGTCCAGGTTCTCTGCCGTGATGACGATGGGGCGGATGAGCTGCTGCTTTCCTTTCTCATCTGTCTGGATATCGCTCTTGCTGGCAAAGCCATAGTAGAAAAGTTCGGCTGCCCGATGGAAAATATTTCCGAAGATGCGGTTATCTACTTCGTCTTCATCTATTTCATCCGGCTCCAGCAACCCCTTTACATATTTATAATAGAACTGCTTCTGGCATCTCTGGTATGTATTGAGAAAAGTAGGTGTGAGCATTCTTACGTCGTCAAGTACCTTCATCACTTCTTCGGTCTTTGGCTCTTCGTCGTATGCCGGGCGAAGGGGTTTCTGACCAGCGATGAGGGTCTTGCGAACGATAGGATGCTGACTTTCTACCATCAGCTGGAGCATGAATCTGCTCATCTCGCCCGATTGACCATCTTCCGTAGCATTGTTGTAGGTAAGCGTGATGTCGTGGGCACGCTGCAACATACTGTGAAAGTAGTAGGCAAAGATGGCTACCTTGTTTTCTACGGTGGTGAGACCGTAAGCTTTGCGCAGGGAGTAAGGGATGAATGAAGAATCGTTCACGCCCTTTGGTATTTTGCCTTCGTTGCAGGATAGAACCAGAATATGATCGAAATCGAGGTTTCTGGTTTCGAGTACACCCATAACCTGTATTCCTTCTACCGGCTCGCCATGGAATGGTATGCTTGTGGTCTGGATGAGCTGCTGTATCAGTCGTTCCAGAGTGATGGTATCTACCTCTAGGTCGCCGGATGTGATGAGTTCCTGCAGGCGGTTGAGTAGGATGTAGGTGCGATAGAGTGATTCGTGGAATAGCGGATCATTCAAATCCTTTGCCTGGGTTCCTATCATGCGCAGAATATCAAGCAAGTAGCTGATGAGCTGCTTGTTGTAGCTGCTTTGCGTGGCTTCTGCCGTCTGCTCTTCCAGGTTTCTGAAAAGCAGAGAGAGTCCTTCGTCTCCATCCATGCTGAGGAAATCGCGCGATGGGTAGAAGCGTTTCTGCTCTTCCAGCTTTTCAAGCAGGTCGGCATACCGTGAGCTGATGAATCTCGTATAGGGATGGCGCAATGCTGTGAGCACGTAATGAAGACGGTAGGTCTCGCTATGCTGTGGATGACCTATTCCCTGCAACTGGATGAGCTGCTGGATGAGACTGTAGAAAGGTGTTTGCTGCAAAGGATAACCTATCGTGATATTGACGCTTTTCACCTCTTCCGGAAGTGAATGTATCACACTCTGCAAGAGGTTTTCGTCGCTCAGTACGATGGCTACATTGTGCCCCATCTTGTAGCGGTTGTGCTCCTTGAGCCAGGCGTTTACGTATCTCGCCTGGATGTTCTCTGTTGGTGCAGATATGTAGGTGATATCCTTGTTCTTCGACATGTTGTCGTAGATGTCTTTCTGCGGATAGCTGGCAAGTTCGTTGGGATAGTGCTTCAGATACTGACGGATGTAGTGGCCGGCTTCATTTTGTCCCTCCATATAGTATTTGTCGTAATCCCAGTAGAAAAGGGCTTTGCCCTGTTTCATCAGTCGGTCGCATAGTGTCTGTTCTACTATCTGCATCATATTGAAACCGATGAAGAGATACTTCTTGTAATGGAAATCTATATCTTCATCGTTTACTACCTTGCGGTAGAGTGCTCCTTCATAAGCCAGTTGCTGTTCGGCAAGTTTCTGGTTGAATCCTACGTAGATGTCGTAGAAATGTGACCATAACTGCAGGAATCGCTTCTTCAGTTCTGTATTGTGATCATCAGAGAAATTGCTGAAGAATTTCTTGATCATTGCTTTCTGATAGTCTGTGAGATAAGAAACATCGTCGAGTTCATGGATGTCACTCAGATTGGCAAAGAGCAGTTTGGCATCTACCATGTTCTTATCTACATCGTCAAAATCGGCAAGGAGGAGCTGCCCCCAACCGTAAAAGTGGTCGAGGGTCTCATCAATGCCTGTGCATGCTACGAATACCTTGTGCAGGTCGCAGATAGACTTGATTGGGTCAGCAACCTTCAGGTCGGAGTGTCGGCGGAAGAGGTCGCTGATGGTGATGTATGTGGGAGTCCAAATCGGCTTGCCGGCCAATTGCGCCAGATAGGTATTGAGGAAGAGCGCTGCACGTTTGTTTGGAAAAACCACAGCGATGTCGCTCATGTTGGTGCCGTATTTTGCCAGCATATCCTGGGCTACAGTTTTCAAGAATGCTTTCATTGTATATTGTTTTTTATTATCTTTGCATTTCTTTTATTCATCTATAATACTTCTTCTATTTTGTTCGGATAGACATACCAGAGGTATCCCTTGACATGAGCGTGTCCCATGCTTTCGAGCAGCTGCATATAGCCTTTTATCTGGTCGTGGTACTCCGGCTTCGGTTTACCGAATTTGAAATCTACCACTACGGTTTCGTGCTCATCTTTCATCACCCGGTCTGGGCGATGCTCTACCATGTTCCCGTCCTTGTCTGTGCTGATGATGGAACACTCATTGAAAACATTCCATCGGTCAGAGAACCAGTCGCTTACCTTGTCTGATTCCAGACGTTTGCGAATCATCTTCTCAACTCTGTCTCGCGAGATGTTTTCATCGTAGAGAACTCCATCAAGTTCCAGCTGTTTCAGTGCTCCTTCAATATCATCTCTTGTGCGGATGGTAGAGAAGAGACTGTGCAGTACTGTACCCATCTTGATATAGAATTTCTGCTGTTCTTCCTGTTCATCTCCTTTGATGAGGTCGCGGCTCTTGTTACTCTGTCTGAATTCTGGAAGCTTAGGTGATACATTGATATCTATCTGCATCATTTCTGCAGGCATGGTAAAGACATTTCTGTTGATTTTCATCTCCATCTTTACTTTTTGCTTGGGTACCACCGGTTCGCCATATTTAAAGATGATGTCGTTGGTCTTGCTGTCTGTACCGATGCCTTCCAACTCTACATTTACCGCGTCGATAAGCATTTCGTATGCTTCTTTCTCTGCATTTTGCTTCAGCTTCTCAGCAACAGTTTCCAGTGATTTTTCGATGATTCCCGAACGGTAGGCGGTAGATGCGCGTTTGCCGAAGACATAGAGATTATGACTGGCTCTGGTGAATGCCACATAGAGCAGGTTCAGATTATCTACGATGTTCTGCAGATGCTCGTGATGGTAGTCATCTTCATAGATGCTTCCTTTCATCTGTTTGGCGCTGAAATCTACAGGAACCAGAGGCAGTTCGTTGTAAGGAGCTTCCTGAGGAGTACACCAGATGGTATTGGCTTTCTCCAGCTGCCAGTCGCAGTATGGCATGATGACATGGTCGAATTCCAGTCCCTTACTCTTGTGGATGGTGATGAGTCGGATGCCCTCGATGCCGTCACTATGGATGCTCTTTTCGTGGAGATTGTTTTCCCATTCCTGGAGAAACGCCTCGATGTCGCTGCTGTTGTCTGTCAGGAAGGAATTCAACTTGTCGTAGAAGGCACATACGTAGGCACTTTGTACTTTCATATCTTCTATCTTGCCAAGGTGAAGTTCCGTAAACAGTCTTTCGGTCAGGTCGAGTAGAGGCATCTCCAGCAATTTCTGTCGATTCTCTGTAATCAGTTCAACCACCTTTTCATCATCGAGATAAGTATGGGCAAACTTCAAGAGTGTGGCGCGGGCAATATCGTCGGCAGGGTGCATCAGCAGCTTCAGGGCTGTGATGAGTATTTGTACTGCCTGCGAAGCGTCGAGGCGGAATGCTTCGTCTGAAACCATCTCATAGTCTGAATGCTCCATAAAGTAGGCTGCGATATCCTGGATGGTGCGGTTGTTTCGCACGAGGATAGCGATACGGTGGGTGGGAACACCACGTGCAGTCAACTCATCTACTGTCTGCAGACAGAGTCGCATCATGCGGTCTTCTTTATTTTCTGCATCATTTTCATCGTCTTCTTCCTGTGTCTTGAGGAGTCGCACTTCAACATATCCCTGAATCTTTTTCTTCTCCGGAACTTCCTGTTTTACATCGGCATAGGCAGTAAGCAGTTGCTTGGCTGTTTCCGGTATCGTTTCTGCCAGTTCGTTATATTCCTGCTGGGCGGCTTCTACGAAGAAGGCATTGTTGAAGTTGATGACATTGCGGTCTGAGCGATAGTTGGTGGCTAGGGTCTCTACATCCAGTTGTTTCTTCGGATTGTCAAACTGGTCTTCTATGTTGTTGAGAAGTCGCCAGTCGCCTGATCGCCAGCGGTAGATGCTCTGTTTCACGTCGCCTACAATCAGATTGCCTGCATCTTCGCGGCTCATCGTTTCTTCCAGCAGCACCTTGAAGTTTTTCCATTGTATGGTGCTGGTATCCTGAAACTCGTCTATCATCACGTGGTTCAGTTGGGTTCCGATTTTCTCGAAGATGAAAGGTGAGTCGCTGCCTTGGATGAGTGAGTGAAGTAATGTCTGTGTGTCGCTGAGCAGGAAGCGGTTAGCCTCCTGGTTCATTTCTCTCACCTTCTTGTCTATGCTGCCCAAGAGGCGCAGCTGGTTGAGGTGCTTGATGGTGAGGTTGGCGCTCTTGTACATTCTTTCCAGCATGTGGCGATGCTCTTCCGAGAACTGGAGGATCGGATAGAGAGTATTCACCACATGCTGATAGAGTGGAGAATTGTTCTTGACTTCCGACTTCTTGACCCAGTTTTCCGGACTTGCCATACATTTATTTAGAGTCATGTTGTTGACGTCATCGTCTCCGTATTTTCCATTTCTCAATTTGTTGAAGTAGCTCCAGATACCCCTTGTCTTGTTGTTGAGGTCATCAGCCGAATATCCTTCCTCTTCCAGTGCATCGAAAAAGGAAGCTGCGATTTCTTCGAATTTTTCTTTAGCCTGGTTTCGGGTATCCTTCATCTTGTCTTTGAATGCTTCGAAGAAGCCTTCTTCTTCCATTCGTTTTGACAGCTCGTCGGCGTGCTCCTTGTAGTAATCACGGAAGATGTGCTCACCAAAAGACTTGATCTGGCCGATCACATTCCAGCTCTTGTCGTCTGCGATGTTTTCCTTGATGTAATCCATGATCCAGAAAAGCAGTTTGTCGGTGCTTTCCAGACTTTCTATCAGTTCATCCACAGCTTGCTGTTCCACCTGATAATCGTTCAGCCCGATACGCAGGTTGGCTGTAAGGTCGAGTTCTCGTGCCAGATTTCGCAAGACACTCTGAAAGAAGGTGTCGATGGTTTCTACTCTGAAATAGTTGTAGTTGTGGATGAGCAGGCGCAAAGCCTCTTCCGCATTCTTTCTGATCTGTTTTTCCGAAAGATGGGGGAGTGCGGCATGTATCTGTACCAGATACTGATCTGATTCGGGCAGCTCGTGGGCAATGCCATAGAGCTGTCCGAGAATACGCAGTTTCATCTCTTCTGTAGCCTTGTTGGTAAAGGTTACAGCCAGGATGGTGCGATAGGCGTGGGGATTGTCTATCACCAGGGTCATGTATTCGCGGGCAAGGGTAAAGGTCTTACCCGAGCCTGCACTTGCCTTGTAAACGGTGAGTTGTGAATTCATATATTGTTCTTTTTTTCTTTTGATTTATAAGGGAATATCCCGTAACGGATTCTACCAGTTTCTGAAAAGTTCGAAGCCGAAGCGGCAGCCTATGCCATCAAACTTTCCCTGTCTGAATGCTGCGAAGAAGCCGAGCGATATCAGACGCGTGCTTACCCCATAGCCCCATTCTGTATAAGGGTAGAGGTGTTTTACCACCAGACCGCTGGTATAGAGTCTTTCTGATTCTACATATCTGCCTATCAGCGGAAGCCAGGCGGCAAGAATCATCGGAGATTCATAGGTGAAGTTGGCACGCAGGTAATAGTTGCTGGCATTATACCAGTAGGACGACAGCAGTTCGAAATCGCCCGACCATTCATCGTTCCAGCCTCCCGGAATGTTATTGTCGTGGAAGTTGGTGTAATCAACGAAGTCCCAGTGTGCTCCTCTTCGGGTATAGAAACCTGTTCCGAAACGCATTGAGTAGGAGCGTCTGCGAGAAGAATAGAGAATCGTCTGGGCATCAAACTCGGCTCTTCCGTATTCGATGTTGCTGCCCAGCAGGTTTTTGAATCCCTGCTCATAGTCGAGTTTCAGCACGATGCCTTTCTCTGCTTTAGGTCTCCATTCTATTCCGATGGCAGGAGCCACAGACTTGTATCTATCCGGATAGCCTATGGATTGATAGAAGTCCGGACGGATGGCGATGCGGTCGTGCGATACCATTCCCAGTTCCAACGCCCAATGTGGGGAGAGGCGCCAGTGGTTGGTGAGTCGCATGTAATTATCCTTGAATTCCGTAAAGGTGGAATTTCCCATTAGGAGTGGAGGTATCTCCGATGGCGAGAAACCGCCGATGCTGTCTTTCGGGTCCTTATATCCCAATGCCTGGCGAGCCAGCTTGTTGGTATTGATGCGGTTGCCGTTACCGATTTCCAACTGCAGATAACCCTCGTGACGGGTATTGTAGTTGAGTCTGACAGGAATATTGTAGTAGAAACGATGCTGGCGGAAACTGTAACCGCCTTTTATTCCGGCTGAAAGCTGGATGTTGTCATTGAAGGCATACTGTCCGTTGATCTTGAACTTATACACCACACCCTTGGATTCCGAATAACCCATATATAATGGATTGAACAATGGGTCGATGCGGAAATAGCCCTGTTGCCGTTTGCCGAAGTCGCTGGAAATTCTGTTCAGCAGGTTATCGCCCACGATATCCCAAAGCACATCTTTTGCGAAATCTTTCTTCTTTTCTCCCAGTGCTGCTGCTTTCCTTTTTCGCTCTTCCTGTCTGTCGTAATAGATGCGATAGATCATTTCTTCATCGGTGTTCAGTTTGATAGGTCGCACTTTTGACATCATAGCGGTATCTGTGCTATTCTTGATCGTATCTTCCAGCACTTTTGGCAGATTATATACGGTGGTGTATTTACCGGTAATCTTATTGCCCATGAAACTGAAGTTGGCGCGCATGTCACATTTGGCAGGGCCCAGTGACTTGTAGCCTTCCTTGCCCATCGTCACGGAGATGTAGAAACGGGTCATATCGTATTCTCCCTCGAAGTCGCACATCTGAATCTGTCCGTTTTGGATGCGGACGATCGCCCTGGTCTCTACCAGCTGGGTGTTTTTGATGCGTGGGTAGGCGTAAACCTGAGCCATGCCATAGAGCAGTGGCGTGACGGAGTATTTGTAGTATCGTCTGTTGGAACGATGGAAAGGGGAGAGGATGTTCTCCTGGAAGAGGTTTTCTCCATACACATTCGGCGTCATGTAGTTGAGCGCAGCGCTCATCGTGCTTTTGCGGTGTGGAATGGTGCTGAGATTGAGCAGTCGGTGGATGACAGGTGCTCCCTTCTCATTCACTTCGATGCGGTTGTAGAATTCGCTGATAAACTTTCTGCCTGCACCGTAGGAGATGGCGTACATGGTAGGAACGAGAGCCAGGGTGGCGTTTCGCTTGTTGGTACGCATCTGGAATTTGGTGTAGGCATAGCTCGAATGGCTTCCTCTTCCCGTGGTATCTATCTTTTGGGCATAACAGAAGATACGCTGCATCACGGAGTCTGTGATGGCGTCCTTAGCCTTCACTCTTCTGGCTTCTGTTGTCAGAGGAAAGCTGATAGTCAAAAGGATGACAGCCGCTAGGATGCGAATCAGTTGTATCTTCATATTTATCTATAAAAAAATCGGGTGAGGCTGAGTTGCCACACCCGATTGCAAAGTTAATGTAAATATCTTGAAAGTCCAAACTTTTAGCTTGATATTATATTTTTTTATCCTATAAAAATAATCTTGTAACTACTCTGCACCCATAGAAGTACCCCTATGGGTATGAGTATTCGTCTTACTGCTATTATATTATCTTTACAAGATAAATGCTTCGTAAAAATCCCTTAAGGTGATATTTTCAAACCCTTAAGGAAAAATCTTTTTTTCCTTAAGGGAAAATATAAAAACCCTTAAGGGAAAAAATAGAATCTCTTCTTCCCCCATTTTACGGGGTCTGAGAAGTTTTTTATTCGTTTAGAATAATATTTACATAGCTTTTTAGCAGGCTACGGCAGCCGTAAGGTCATGGCTCAGCAGATGAGTGGCGTTAGCCAGATTTCTTTTTTTTCTTCGCCCTTGCATCCTTGACAATCTTTCCTGCCAAGAAACAAAGTTCTATCACCATTACCACCCAATGCCAAGGATATTCGCTCGGATGTGCAATGAGCTTCCCGATGATGCCCGTGCGATTAAATGCCTCTACCGCTATCCAGAACACGATGACCGTTGCCGTACCCATTCTGATGTTTGCTCCCCACGATTGCAAGTGGAGTTGCTTGCGAAATACGTATGGGGCGGAAAGCAAGGCACCGAAGGCTACACCGAAGGTGACTGGACTCTCACGACCAAACAATTGAGGATCGTAGAGGTTCATCAGCAGGAGATAGCAAGTCCAGAGCATTGTGTTGATTTCCATGAAGGTAACAATGCTGGTGTGGCGTGTCATCGGGCGAGCGGCGATGAGTTGCTTGTTCTTCCCCAAGAAGAGCGTCTGCCACCAGTTGAGGAAGTTGCAGGCATTTCGGGAACAGAAGATGTAGAGCAACATCACCATTGCCCACAAGCCAAAGGTGGCAGGGAGCAGAAGATATTCAGGGCGGCTCAACACTTCTCCTGTCACTGGGTCAATCTCAGCATGTGTGCCCCAACGATGGGCATAATACATGAAGAGGAAATCCACCCAACCCGTCCAGTAGAACATGCCACCGATAAGTCCGAGCAAGGTTTGGCGAGTCTGTCCCTTGACGAAAACACCGACCACCACCATCACCAAGCCCACGAATCCCACAGCCATGCCAGCACCCAACAGTTGCGTGCCGTCGTAATTGTCCTTCAGCACTCGTGCCACCAAATGAACGATGGGCATGCTTCCTAAAATCACGCCCATCGACACGATGGATTTCCACCAATATAGTTTCTTGTTACTCATGGCTTTTCTTCTTGTGAGCTGCAAACATGATATAGACGAGCAATGCCACGAATGCCACGAGGATGCAAATCATCTGGGTAGTATACTTCTCCGGCTCAATCCAAATCTCCTTGAAAAAGTCAAGGCGACCAAGCACTTCCACAGGTACCCAGAACACAATGACCGTTGCGATAGCCATACGGATATTGGCTCCCCATGTGCTCAAACGCAACTGCT
>OIYP01001186.1_pt1 | contig 13710 bp, 10 predicted proteins | sample 1588261 | NCBI WGS metagenome assembly OIYP01 (sample SAMN03283293) | human gut metagenome | biome: human-associated habitat; material: feces | host: Homo sapiens | place: Peru | collected 2012
TAGTGCCAGAGGATCTTGCTGACATTGGCTGGCAAACGCTGCACTGCCCATAGACAGTTTCATACGCTCTATTTCCGCCAGCCCTTCTCGCACCGGATGCAACGCTTCGCCTACTTTACGGGTATAATGATGCGTAATGACTTTATCCTCAAGATATTTCTTCCATTGCCAATGTTCTTCGCGTACCGCAACAAGAGGCATTACTATCTGCTTAAACCCGGCTTTGCTCTCCAATAAATAGCCCGTTAAGTCCTGCTCGTGCGTGCGCTGCATAATAAGCAGGATTTTGCCCTTATTTTTATCATTTAGGCGGCTATACAGCGTATTTCCATACCACTCGTTTACTTTATTACGCAGTAAGTCTGAATTGGCATCCGCTGGTTTAATCGGGTCATCAATAATCAGCCAATTACCACCCCGCCCTGTTAGGGTGCCACCCACCGTTGTAGAATAGCGCCCACCACCCTGTGTGGTTTCAAAATCCATCAATTCGCGGCGATTGAGTGCTAAACGAGTTCCTGGGAACGCCCGCTTATACCAAGGCGTTTCCAAAATGCGCCGGCAGTCGGCCGCCAGTTTTTTGGCTAATTCATCGGCATAACTTACGCATACAACCGTTTCCTTGGGGAATTTCCCCAATATATAGGCAGGAAGCGCCACCGAGCAAATAATGGACTTCATATATCGGGGCGGGATATTAATAATTAGGCGGGTATTTCCCCCATACAGCATTTTCTCTAATTCCCCACAAATCACATCTATATGCCAATTATCTAAGTATTTCGTCTGCGGGCTAACTTCGGCAAATACTTTTCTTACAAACATCTTAAAATCGTGCCGCAAGAGAGCATCAAAGCGTTGCGTTTCTTCATTTTGTTGTATCATTGACATTCCCTTCCATGTACTCCTTAATGGTTTCTGCTAATAAAGTTCTATCATCTTCTCGCAATGCCTCTACCCGCCGGGCGAGTTCTTCCTTCCGTCTCTCATTTTTTTCAAAATAGTCCAGCATTATTTTTTGTGCTTTTGCATTGCCATTGAGCGCATCCATTCCTGCTTTACGAAGGATGGCTTCTGTCACCGAAATACTTTTTTGTTTCCCATTGTGGACGATGCGCACACGCTCATTTTGCAGTTTTTCAACTGCGGTAAATAGGTTTGCGCTTCCCTTAGGACGGCCCTTTTTATTGCCGCTGTATCCCGGTTTAAATTGTGTATGTTTGGGCGGTTTTCCGTACCCGACTTCATAAGAATTGCTTACTGTATTATTATTTTCCATTTTCATTTCCTCCTCTTTTCTTCTCTAAAAGTAATTCTTGATAAGTCTTCCCTGTGGATAGGTGTATGGCACTATGTCCCTTTCCTATGTTTTCATAGCGCCTAATGGCCGTATCTATATATCGTGGCTCCAACTCGGCCCCATAACAGATACGCCCGGATTTTTCTGCGGCAATTAAGGTACTGCCAGAACCCAAAAAGGTGTCTAGTATTATTCCGCCCCGGTTAGAGGCGTCCAATATAGCATCTTTGATCATTTCCACCGGTTTTACAGTAGGGTGCATAGCCCGCTTTTCGGCATTTTCCTCACTAGGTGTATTTACACTGGGATAGCACCACACATTGGTACGGTATCTACCGTGTACCCCTAGTTCCACATTGTTAATATGTGGCTCCTTGCCGTGTTTGAACATAAAGATAAGTTCGTGCTGGGAACGATAAAAACTACCCATACCGGCGTTATCTTTCCGCCATACGCATAAATTTTTAAACTGCTCATATACCCCAGCAGCCACTATAATTTCTTTAATATGACGCCAGTCCATACAAATATAGTGCAAAGAGCCGTCTTTACTACACTCACAGAGTCGCTCAAAAGCGGTTTGCAAAAACTGAGTAAACTCCTCAGAGCTCATTTCTCCAGAGGCAAATTTAAATTCTTGATGTTGCACATTTCCTGCCCCGCAAACGTGTCCATTTATTTTCACGTTATATGGTGGGTCCGTAAATACCATATCGGCTTTTTTATCTTCCATTAAGGCAGTTAATGTTTCCTTTTTAAGGGAATTTCCGCAAATCAGCCGGTGTTTGTCTAGTTGCCAAATATCACCCTCTTGGCTGACAATTTCATTATCTGGAATGAAGGGGATATTATTTGCTTTTGGGTCTATTTTGGTTTCTTTTCCCTCTAAAATAAGGTCAATATCTCCCATATCATATCCCGTAATGGTAAGAGGCATATCTAACTTTAATTCATCTAAAGCTTTAAACTCCATTTGCAATAGTTCTATGCTCCACGTGCCCAATTCGGCTAGTTTGTTATCTGCAATACGATAGGCACGCTTTTGCCCCTCGGACAAATGGCCCAAGCGTATAACTGGCACTTTTTCCATATGGGCCAGTTGTGCCGCCTTTAATCGGGCGTGCCCAGCGATTATTTGCCCTTTTTCATCCACTAAAATAGGATTAATGAACCCAAACGATTCAATAGAGCGTTGGATTTTGATAATTTGCTTGGAATCGTGTTGACGGGGATTATTGGGATATTCCGCCAAAGTATCCAAGGGTATATAGACGACCGCAAGGTCGCTTGGTTTATTTTGCATCATAATACCTCATTAATTTGAATTTGAAGCGGTTTGCTTCAGGTTTTTATACCAGTTGTCCTTGGTTTGTACATCAGGGCGGAGTCCCCGTTCAGGCTGGGGTTAGCCTAGCAGAGTATTCTACCCCTATGCTGGGGGTGCTAGTAGGGTCCAAGAAATTGACTCCTCCTGTTTCGCCATTAACAGACCCTGGGGAGCAGTTTTACGTGCTCAATTAAGTAGGTATGTTAGCACAAAATTAGCAGTAAAGTAAAATGACTGCTATTTATTTATTATAATAAATAGCATTGAAAAAATAAGGATTTTTACATTTTTACGACTAAAAACTGTTAAAAAAATTCGCGCTTTAAGGCCTTTTATGCAAGCACTTAAAAATTAGGCTTTAAAAAACACATTTTTTAATAAAATTTCTGGTCTTATGGCAAAAAAGGAACAGCAGAAAGAACCCGGAAATACTAACGCTTGGAAAATAGTAATTTTACCCGCGCCCTGGGTTGCTATATTCAAATCCATGTCAATGACGTGCCCAATTATGGTAACATAAATAAAAGGATTTTTCGAGATTTAACTATGCCCAAAGATACTGACATTATCATTTATCAAACCGAAGTTGGAAAAACCAAAATAGAAGTTACCTTGGCCGATGAGACTGTATGGCTTACCCAAGCTCAACTAGTAGAGTTATTTCAGTCAAGCAAAGCTAATATTAGTGAGCATATTAAGCATATCTTTGAAGAAGGAGAGTTGGATGAAACGGCAACTGTTCGGAAATTCCGAACAGTTCAAAAAGAGGGCGCTAGACAAATCGAGCGCGAAGTTACTTATTACAATTTGGATGTAATCTTATCCGTAGGTTATAGGGTGCGGACTGGGCGAGGCACACAATTTCGTATATGGGCTACCCAAGTATTGAGAGAATATCTTGTTAAAGGGTTCGCATTAAACGATGATTTCCTAAAAAATATGGGCGGTGGAAAATATTGGCAAGAGCTTTTGGCCCGTATCCGTGATATCCGCGCATCAGAAAAGGTTTTTTACCGCCAAATCTTAGATATTTATGCTACTAGCGTAGATTATGACCCACACTCTACGTTGACTCAAGAATTTTTCCGCGTAGTTCAAAATAAAATGCATTTTGCAGCTCACGGGCATACTGCTGCCGAGATTGAATATCTGCGTGCTGATTCCGAAAAAGATTTTATGGGTCTGACATCCTTTCAAGGTGGAAAACCACGCAAAGACGAAGTGTTAGTGGCTAAAAATTATCTAACAGCTGACGAGTTAAATATTTTAAATCGTATCACAACTGCTTATTTAGAGTTTGCTGAGTTGCAAGCCTTACGACATCACCACATGTATATGAAGGACTGGATAGCGAAACTGGATGATTTTATCAAAATGTCTGGCAGTGAATTATTACAGCATCCTGGCAAAATAAGTAAGTTGGAAGCAGATAATAAAGCATTAGCAGAGTATGCCAAGTATAAAGAACGCACGAAAACACAATTATCTGCTGTAGAAAAAGATTTTTTGGAAAACTTGGGGAAAGTCCAAAAAAAACTGGCCCAAAAGGAAAAGAAATAGTTTTTTAGTATGGCTGTATCCCTTAATCCGAAACGGCTCCGGATGGAGTAAACACAACTTTTGGAACCTCTATAAAGATTTCACCGATCACTGGGTACTGTATTATAACGGGAGATATGATATTGTGCTGGTTGGCAAGCGAGATAAAGGGCAGCAAGTTGAAGTCTTAGCAGAAAACCTTTATACTGTATTTCAGAGAAATTTATGACAGATTTAACAGCTAAATTAACCCGTATCGCGAGCCGTGCTGTACGCAAGGCACAAGAAGAAAACCGCAAGAATGGGATCCCAAATATGTATGTAATCAACGGCAAACAAGTATGGCAAATGCCGGACGGCTCTTTCTCGGATAAAAATCCCTTCTAACTATTTTTCTATCCTCACACAAGACCCCGCAAACACGCGGGACTTTTATGTACATATATAAAATTTCTTGCAGTATTTCTGCAAAGGACTCAACACCAAAATCAATATTAAGATGTTTTGGTAACATAGCACACACAGTCAGCCTGCATAACCACACATTTACCAGCTGTGGCAATTTTATTTGATATGAACAAACTGTTTGAGGCGTTTGTTCCCCTAACTTTATCTAAAACATTTCCCGGCCAAGTAAAAATCCAAAATACGCATAAAAAAATAACCCCGAAAAACATTTCCGAGGTTATTTTCAAGAATTACTCACACGACTATTTTTGTTCAATCGCCTGATAAAGCTCCGACTTGAATTTCTCCGGATTGACTAATCTGGGAATGCCTATATTTTTCCCGCCGTTCCCGCAAACAAAGACGGTTCCGTATCCTAAAATCCGGCCTACAATGGAAATACTAGTCTGCCCGCTTTCTATTCTTCCAAGCTCCATAAAGGCCGATTCCACCGCAATCATACCGTATTTGGCGATTATTTTTTGGTTGGTAATCACTACTTCCGCGAACAAATAACTTACCAGATAATACAGCCAAACCCACACCAACAGCAGCCACCACGCGGCTGAAAGTTGAAAAACAAACCAAATCAGCGTAAATAGAATGGGCCAGAGAAAAATAATCCAATGGATTTTTCCTCTAAACAAAATCTTTTCCTTCCCGTTTAAATGCCGCGACACATAAGACATTTATTTTCCTCCCTTTTCAATTAAATCCCAACGCTCCCGGCACTTTTCCGCCATAAGCGTTGATTTAACGGCATATTTCTCGCCGGCAAACCCCAAACAGAACCGACGCAAATCCGTATCTTTATGTTCTTTTTTGGCTTCTGGATTTTTCAGCCATTTTGGATGGGATTCTTTGACAAATTCGGTCACTTGTTTTGACGAAACCAAATAAACCAACGTATGCGGGAGCGTTTCTTTGGGAAGAGGCCTTCCCGTTTTAACATCAAAAGATTCGTCAAAATTGACAAAACAATACCAAACGTTGGGCATCGCTTTTTCATGTTTTTTATTCATTTGCCAAAAGATGCATTTTCCCCAGAATTCGCTGTCTGTCGGCTTGGATTTATTGCACGTTTTTACTTCGATTTGCCGCACGAGGAATTTTCCCTTATGGGTTTTATAAGCGAGAGCATCCACCCCTTGCGTATTGCCCGGCGTCATCGCCGCCACCCAGCCGCGGCGGCTTAAACGCGACAGCACCTCATACACGCCCGCCGCGCCGATAAGCCCCGTATCCTTTCGTTCTTTTTTCATATTTTCCTCCTGTTTTCGATTTCTTCAATTACACTTCACGAGATTAGGATCAAAAGCAATATCCGTACGCACCGCTTGAGGATAAAATAAATAAGACTTAAGCCATTTTTGGAACGGTTTGATATCCACGATTCGAAAGGCAAAAACTTCTTTATCTTCCCCCAATAAAGTTGTGTAGCGTTGCTTTCCGGTCAGCGTTACAAACACCTGATTAGAATCAAATTGGGAACCAACGGGAAAAAACCGATTTGTTTTAATAAAAATAATCTCACTTGGATAGCCGCTGATATCTGCACGCAACAAATACCCGCCCGGCACTCGTTGAAATACTTCCAATCGTTTCAAATCATAAAGGTATTCCTTTTCAGGGCGAAACGAATAAGAATTAATCATATACGACGTTAATGTATTGTTTCCATACCAATCATATAAATCCAAATAAAATCCGGTCTTGGAATGGAAATCCTTTTCTTCTTTATCTTGCGCCCAATAGTATATGTCCTTCCCCATTTTTTCAATCTTCTGATAGCGCTTGAATATTTTTTGATATTCTTGCACCGCCACGTCTTGGCATCCATAAAACATCCGACCTTGCATATTATCCACGGCTGATTTTAATTCCTTAAAATAAGAACTTATCTCTAAACTGACGGCATATGCCGTTCTCAAATCGTTTTCATCAACAGCCGGAGAAAGAACGCATTTACCGATCCTACCTTCACGACTTTTAGCCTTTTTAAGAAATTCGTTATAACTGAACTCTTGCATCGCATCATACACATCTTGAAATTTATAGGTTCTAGAAGACAACGGCAGAGAAGATTCTATATGAGCCTGACACTCCGCCACTCGTCTTGCTTCCTGCTGCTCCGCGCTTTCAAAAATATGTCATGAAGCACACCCGCCCAAGACGCCAAGCATTGCCAGCATCATTATTATTTTGTGCATATTTTCTCCTTTTGTTACCATCGGTTTGTCGTTTTTTCAAGAGGACACAAAAAAGGCGACATCACCTTGAGGGTCTCGAAACGCTCAAAATGAAAATCGCCTCCATACCCTTTCGGGTATGGTAAAAAGCGACTCCATTTCTGGCTTCGAGACCGACCGCCTACGCGGCCCGTGCCGTTTCTTCCAAACGGCTCCAAAAATAAGTCTTAAAACTTAAATTTTATGTTTGTGATTTTATATCTATTTCTTTCCCATTAAATTAAACGATATTATAAGGGTAAATACTCACATCACTCCCACTTGAAGAAATCTTTAAAGAAAAAACATGTGAACAAACTCCTTTTATACAATAATATTGACATGTAAAAATGCTAAATATAAGATTTTAGTTATCATCAATATAAACATTATCAGAATCCATATAATACTTTAAATGGTTGTATATTTCCAAAGATTGATAGTAGCTAAATTTAGGAGGCAATGCGTTTCCTATAAGCAGAGCCAAAGAACTTCTGGAAATATTCTTGGGGAATTTATATTTTGGAGGAAAAGATTGCAACAGGGCGGCTTCCCTGGCGGTAATACATCTATTTTTCACCGGATGTAAAAAACGTCCTTTCGAAGGATTAAGACATCCCCCTGTAATAGTGGTAGAATAGTCATCCCACCTTAATCTTCCATAAACGTCATTGAACCCGACATTTTTTTTCTTATGACAAGAGAGCGCATATTCCTTCGGTAAATCCTTTCTGCTTCCACCATTCTTGGGAGTAAGTTTAATCCGATTCAAAACACTTTTTGTATGCCTGGGATAAATTTTATGGACAAAATCTTTGGTTTTAGACGTTGGCTCTAATGAGCCAATAGCATCTCTCACAGTTACTTTAATATCTAATGGTTTTGCAATTTCTAAATTCCCCAAACGGGATCCCACCATAACCAATCTTTTACGATTTTGAGGAACCCCATAAGAACAAACATTGACGATTTTTACTTTTGGATTATATCCCATTGTTTCCAATCTGTTAACAACCTCCTGAAATTTTTCATAATGCGCCAAAGCAGGAACATTTTCCATCATAATAGTCAAAGGCCGCAAGTTCTCAACCATCCTCAAATACTCTAATATTAAATCATTCCGGGGGTCATTAACGTTTTGCAAACGATTTAATCTTCTAATGGAAGAAAATCCCTGACAAGGAGGGCATCCCGCCAACAAATGCAATGTTTTACCTTTAAGACAACGTCGAATTTCTTCTGAAGGAATTTTTCGAATATCCCCTTCTATAATTTTTGTACGAGGATGATTCAATTTAAAAGCGGCGACCGCATCATGAGCCAATTCAACAGCCACGCAAGTATTAAAACCAGCCTCGCGCATTCCTTCCGTTAAGCCACCACAGCCAGAAAATAGATCAATAGAATTAAATTTCATTCTTACATATTCCTCTAATTTTATTTTTCAAAACCGTTTGCAATTCACATCCAAAATCTGGCACCCCAACATCTGTAATATTCTTCAATATAAATTGAATTAATGGAGACAAAAAAGGTTCTGCTAAATGAATCCTATTTTGACCTATAATGTCAGGAATATGTGTATACATTAAATGAGCCGACTCATTATTGACATCCTCTAAACGAGGAATTTCCACACCTAGAATCTCTTTTGGAAAAAGAATACCATCCTCATAGCAGACAGAACCATCTTCTGCCTTTTGTAAAAAAACTCCTGGCAGAATTGTTATATTTCCTATGCACTGAGGATTAACTATAGAAGTTATTTTAAAACCTCTAATTGCGTTTTCATTCAAATAGTTTTTTAGTCTCTCTTTTATTGTTTCCAAACGATATATAGGCACCAAGGTTAAATACCCTAAATTCTTTTTCCAAAAATCTCTCAAATGGCAATCTGACGATAAAACAAAATATAATGAATCAGAATTCTCTTTTTTTATAATATCACCTTTTCGGACAATATTATCCTGCGGTTTCTGATATAACCTAAAATGCCATATTTTTTTCACGCAGCTCTCATCTTTTATTTCTCGGTAGGGGACCTCCAGTTTTCCCTTAAAATCACTGCTTATCAGAGCATTTTTAAAGCGCTCAGCAATAATTTCTACAAAATCCAATTTCGACAAAGCGGACTTTCCTTCTTTAGTTTCTCCAAAACAACTAACAAACTGTTCATAAGACAACTTGTCGAAATCACTTAAAGCTTCCGATAAAGCTTGCTCTGTTTTGATTTTAAAATCACGACTGAACGCAAAGTAAAAAGATTGGCTCTTCTCTTTTATTTTTTCTTTTAGCTCAAAAACGGAATTCGGTGAATTTTTAGAAACTATAGAAAGTCGATTTTCATATTCTTTAAATTCTCCTTCTTCTAACTTGCGTGCTATAATATCACCATTGTCCGCCCCACTGAATATAGAAACAAAAGAATGCGTCTCTTTCAGCAATCGAAGCAAATTTTCCGCCGAATCAGTTGTATCGCCGACATCCCAATCAAAAACAATCACATCGGGGCTAAACAAACAATTCTGCTTATAATTAAAAAAGAAATTATGATTTCTGAAACCAGATAAAAGAAAAGATTTCTCTTCCTGCAAAGCCTCAACAAAACTCTTCAAGTCAGGATCATCCCAATCATCCAATTTCAAACAATGTCTTAAAATATTGGAATCTATATAACCCGTCTCATCGACTTCAATATCGGTGAGACACTGCACAGGAATCTTATCATCTAATATGCAGAGGGAATACACATTGGTCATCTCACACCTCTTTCAGGAGTCTTTTTGAAATCAAGAGTAAACTGCGCTCCCTCCATAGAAGCAATTCGATCTTTAAAAGGCGTTTCATATATCGACGCTTTCATATTATTCAAATAAGTTTTAGAGATAAAAAGTCCTAAACCACTCGGAGGAGTCTTTAAACTATATCCTGGCTGAAACAGACTTGGCCGAATAACCTCACTAATATCACTCCCTGAATCCGCAAACACAACGGTCCTATATTTTTTATCAAACAACACTTTAATCTGCTTACATTCTTTAGCGGCATATTTAATCCAGTAAATGCTATTATCTAACAAATTTCCAAAAACTTGATTTAATGTTGAATATTTGCCATATACAACAAAAGAGTCCTCAGGATTTATAATTTCACATTTAATCTTCTCTTTTTCCATTCTGAGTCGATAAACTTCTAAAGCATATGTTATCGATTTTATAACATCAAACTCCATATTCTTTTCATTTCGAATAGAACGCAAGGGGCTCAGTCTCTTTAATTCAGAACGCAAAGATTGAGACGTAGCCTTTAAATCTTCTAATTTTATTCTATTGAAATCCCCGCTTTTTAACAGGCCCGACACACCTTCATAAAAATGAGAAGTAATTTTGTTGATTTCATGCAGCGAAATAGCAACTGCAATACCGAATCCCGCCTGTTCAATAAATAAAGATTGGGTGTCTTCTAACATCTTGATATTTTTCTGCAATTGCTTCATAGAGGCTTCCAAATTAATAATACCCGAACGCCGTTCTTCTACTTTATCCCACAAATTACTAAAAAATTGATATGGATCCGTTTCAAGAGGATAATCGCTGTTTAATACGTTTGTAAAAAATGAAGATGAAGCTTTTGCAATTTTATTTAATTTCGCAGGCTCTGTAACCAACCCCTTTGTAAGCTTGGTCATCTCATCCCTCTTTCTAATATAGACGGGCAGAACAATGGACTCTATTGCAGATGCCGCTAATTTTGCCAAATCACTGGCAGCCTGGTTCTCCAGTAAACCTTCTCGGTTTGTCTTATCTATCAGATTAAAATTATCAATTTGGTTAAGCTCTATATTCCCTATAAAATCTCTATAGGACAAGCGAAATCCCTGTTTAATATGCTTACGCCCCAGCCCTAACCAATCATATTCAGAACTTAACTTAGAATCAAATATCAACACGCCATCTCTATAAACAGACACGCCTCCATAGTCATCCAAATAATCCGTAAGCACTTTATATTCCGGCAAGTCTATCCAGGCCGCCGTACGATACCAGATATCCAAATGCATATAAAATCCCCCACATTCGGCCTTCCGCTTATGCTCGCCTACGAACCAATAGTTGGCATCATTATTATCAATGATTCTTAAATCAACATTCTTCCCTTTGATTGTTTCTGGAGGGATAAAGTCATGAGGGTGTTTAAACTTCAATTCATAACTTTCAGCAACACCTTGTTCATTAATTAAAATATCAAATACAAAATTTGCCTTGGTTTCAGAAGATATCAAAGTTGTGGGCAAGTCTTCTTGGATTTGCGGACATTCCAAGGAGGCATGGAACGATAAAGAGGGCTTAATCCCTTTATAAGGAACAGGATTGGGAGAATTTAACTTCAAAATTGATATATTTAATTCCTGAAGTTCTTTTTCTCCCCATGAAAAACCCTTTTTACCACCATAAATAATTAATTTTGTTCCAGAGTCCGTAGTGCCGTAATCTCGAGAAAGAGGTTCTTTAAATAAACTCACTCCTATACTGTTAAGATTAACATGCTCGCCAGTTATCTTATCAAAATCATTCCAATCTATTTTCAATACCAATTCATAAGGCATGCCTTTTGTCTTTGTTCTTAATTCTAAATACCTACCAAGTCTATGCGCCGCAAAACGACCCACCCCTTTTTCACCTAAAGGAATACGCCCTCGAGCTTTTGTTAATTCTTTTAACAAAGCGTCATAAGTTCCCAGATTTCCAGATTGTTCCGCTTTTTCCCGCTCTTTCCGTATTTGTTCTTTAATATTCGTTTTTAACGTGGAAGCAGGACGAAGCCAACCGTTTTCAACTCCATCTTTAGACATGCCACAGCCGTCATCCTCAATAATAATAACGGGCCCCGGTAAATTCGGGTATTCTTTATCTTGCGCAGAAAACAGCTCCGGCAGATTGGGAATATTTTCAATTCGCACACGACAATAAGAAGCCCCTGCGTCAATAGAATTTTTAATCAATTCCAATACGCCAACCTTTTCTGATCCAATTAACTGTTCCCCTAAAACTTTAATCAGATGCACATCGGACTCTATATTTAAAACAATTCCGCCATCTAAAGAAATATCTTCCAATGTTTTTTGACTAATTCTGCGAACAGCGTTCTGCGCATTATAAGTAGGACCTGACTCGCGCGGCGTATCATTTTTGTCTTTAAATGAAACTACATTTGAAAATGGTTTATAATTACATACTTTTGCAAAATAACAATTTTCTTCTCTCTTATCCTCAAAAATACTAGAAATTTCTCCTGTACCAAAATAAACTTTGGCATCCGGATCATAATATATGAATCTAACAGAACCAGAAGACAATAACTTATAATATTTTTGAGGAAAGTGATATAACATTCCGATAAAATCATTATAGTCACTGGCAGTTCTCTTTTGCATTAATACCAAATAATTAATATTTGTCATCTTCTGGCTCCTATTGGACTTTATTTTATTATATCTAAAATACTTTATAAAAGATAATCCTCTCTACTCTTTTCATCTTTTTATCTTTGCGCATAATATTTTCTAATATTACTTTTCAAAAGTTATAATATCATTCGCAAAACCGCTCATACTTCCCTGTTATGATTTTAGGGAATTTGGGTAAATTAGATAGGGGTTGCACTATACAGAAGGCCGCCCCTTTCCTTATGTAATAAGGGAAAAAATGACCGAATTCCCTGTATTTTCCCTGTTTATCAGGGAATTGATGAATACCTTACAGCCCCCGGGCTTTAACCCGGGGAGCTTCATCCCTACTTTGAAAGCCTTATTTCGCTCATCTTAATATTTGGATAGAAAATAGATACAAAAGGCGCTCCGCAACATAAAGATATTCCCCGTTTGCAGGTCTAGAAGAACTATCTTTTAGACGGGGAAGCAATAGCAACTAGGTAGCCGCAAGTGGACACCACCCCATATTAAATGCTTAGAACTTTTGGAGATTTTATCCTTAATTTCTAAGCATTTTTTATTTCCTTTAGCAAAAAATCCAAACGGTTCGCGGTATTTCGGCCAGATTTTATTGTCTTCCAATACATAATCGCTTGCCAAATGGCGCAAAAGCGGCTTTTTCTCTGGCGGATTTAAGAGCATGCCCCGGTAAAGCAAATAAGCATTAAAACAATCCACGGCGCGCCCGCCGCCCCCACATAGCCCATCCATATCCACGACGGAAGCGCGGAAAAGGCCGAGGCAACCGCCGCCGCCATAACCCCTATTTGCACCGTGTCTTTTACATTTTCCATCAACTCCACGGAAGAAACATCCGGCGGTAATTGCGATATATAATCCGAATACGCGGACGCGGGAATAAATAAATCTTCTTTGGAGGGTAACACATAAAATCCGCGTTCCGTTTGCCCCCCCAGCAGGGTGGCATCGGCATCATAAATAAACTGGGCAAAATGCCGGTGTTTTTTATTTATATTTAAGAACAAAATATATTTGAGTTTCCCCCGCACGCCGCCCCCACGAGCCGGCGCTTGCAAGCGGTAATCATAAAATACGGCGGTTAATTCCGCAGGTGTATTTTTAATAAATTCGCTCTCCGCCCACCCAAACAGTTGGTCGTTGGCATCATAAGTAAACGCGCGCAAAAGCGCTCCGTCCGCAAAAACTAAAATATAATCTCCGTCCGCCCGGGTAATTTTTGCAAGCGGCTTTTGGCGCGATAGCGCGAGGGCAGCGGCATAAGTCAGCTCGGATTCTTGCTTTTTAGCCAAGTGCTTTTTTAAGTATTTTCGGAACGCCTTATCGTGTTTTTGGATGATTTTATCTTCTAGGGGCAGGCGGGTCTTGGCCGGGCAGGCGGCATTGGCGGCGGGGGCCG
>OIYP01001190.1_pt1 | contig 13664 bp, 10 predicted proteins | sample 1588261 | NCBI WGS metagenome assembly OIYP01 (sample SAMN03283293) | human gut metagenome | biome: human-associated habitat; material: feces | host: Homo sapiens | place: Peru | collected 2012
TAAAATTCTTTTTCGTCAATATGCATAAATGCAATATACTTTTTCAACAGCCTGAAAGGTGCATCACGAATGACATATTCGCGATGCACCTTTTATACTGATTAGTATAAACACGCAAAGGGCGGATATAGAATCCGCCCCAACGATTTAAAATTATTTGCGAAGCAAATTAATTCCGCATTCCTAATTCCTAATTCCGAATTAGTAAGAAACGCCCTGCCACTTCATTGCATCTGCAACCTTGAGGAAGCCTGCGATGTTTGCGCCCATTACAAGGTTGCCCTCATGACCGTATTCCTTGGAAGCGTTGTATGCATTGTGGAAAATGTTGATCATGATGTTCTTGAGCTTTGCGTCAACTTCTTCAAATGTCCATGAAAGTCTTTCGCTGTTCTGGGACATTTCAAGACCGGAAGTTGCAACGCCGCCTGCGTTTGCAGCCTTTGCTGGTCCGAAGAGGATGCCTGCTGCCTGGAACTTTTCGATAGCCTCAGGTGTGGAAGGCATATTTGCACCCTCGGAAACTGCGATCACGCCGTTCTTGATAAGAGCGTCAGCGGATTCGCCGTCAAGCTCGTTCTGTGTTGCGCAGGGAAGAGCGATATCGCACTTGATAGTCCAGATGCCCTTGCAGCCTTCTGTATATGTAGCGTTCTTGTGGCTTGTTCTTGTAACGTATTCCTTGATACGACCTCTTTCAACTTCCTTGATCTGCTTAACGAGGTCAAGCTCGATTCCGTCGGGATCGTGGATATAGCCGTTGGAGTCGGAAAGTGCAACTACCTTGCCGCCGAGCTGTGTAGCCTTCTGTGTAGCGTAGATAGCAACGTTGCCCGAACCGGAGATAACAACGGTCTTGCCCTTGAAGCTATCGTCCTTCATGCACTTGAGCATCTCATCTGTGAAGTAGCAAACGCCGTAGCCTGTTGCTTCTGTTCTTGCGAGAGAACCGCCGTAGGAAAGTCCCTTGCCTGTGAGAACGCCTGTGAATTCGTTGCGGAGTCTCTTATACTGACCGAACATAAAGCCGATCTCTCTTGCGCCCGTACCGATATCGCCTGCGGGAACGTCGGTGTCTGCGCCGATGTGCTTGGAAAGCTCTGTCATAAAGCTCTGGCAGAATGCCATGATCTCTCTGTCGGACTTGCCCTTAGGATCAAAGTCGGAGCCGCCCTTACCGCCGCCCATAGGAAGACCTGTAAGGCTGTTCTTGAAGATCTGCTCGAAGCCGAGGAACTTGATTACTGATGCGCATACGGACGGGTGAAGTCTGATGCCGCCCTTGTAAGGTCCGATTGCGGAGTTGAACTGGCAGCGGAAACCTCTGTTTACCTGAACGTTGCCCTTGTCATCTACCCATGAAACTCTGAACTGGATGAATCTTTCGGGTTCAACGATCCTGTCGATGATGCCGTTTGTTTCAAAGGACTTATCCTTTTCAACAACGGGTTCAAAGGATTCGAGAACCTCTCTTACTGCCTGTAAGAATTCCTTTTCGCCGGGATTGCGCTGTTCAACTTTTTCATAAACCTTCTGGAGATATGCGTTTTTGAATGCCATTTTGATTTCCTCCCATATAATAATAGTATATTCTGCTGATGACTCACTCACAGCCTATTGTTCCGCGGCAATTTTCTGACGGGGAACATTACAATTTACATTATACACTATACATTTGGGTTTTGCAAGAGTTTTTTGCTTCAAAATCAAAATTTTTATAATTTTACCATATTCATCGTTTAATATTAAACATATTGACATAAAGATGCAGGATTTAAAAAGTCAAGTTGCATTGACAAAGCAGCCTGCGGTGAGGATAGGGGCAGCGGAGCGGCTTGCGGCACTTATCTCTTTGAATACACTGATTATATAACAAAAGCTCAAATAATATATATAGTACAGACATATTTAGGACTTAAAGCATAGATGTTGTTGAAGTCTTTGTCATAAACGTACAATATTTTTAGACATTTTGTTGAAAATAACATATTGCTAATTTGTAACCAAAATGTTATAATAGGTGTAGTATCTTGGGGCAGGATGTGCCCTTAAATCTTTTTATCCAACCGGAGGTGTAAATCCCATATGAAGACATTTATCTACACCGCCACCGACGTTCAGGGAAATACCATTAAGAACGCTCGAATGACGGCTGAAGATGTAAATGACTTTTTGGAAAAGATCCATGAGAAGGGGCTTTTTTGCTCCAGCTACAAGGAGGCTACTTCCAAAACGACAAACACTCTTCATAAGTTCACGACAAAAGAGCTTGCAAACGACTGCAGACAGCTGAGTGCAATGCTGACATCAGGACTCACACTCGTAAAGGCGCTTGATATTTTGTATAAGGAGCAGGAAAAAAAGGCTCAGAAGCAGATCTATCAGGAGATATACGAGGAAGTTCAGAAGGGCTCGTCCTTTTCGGATGCGCTCAAAATGCAGCAGGGCGCATTCCCGAGCTTTATGATCTCAATGATACAGGCGGGCGAAGCATCGGGTTCACTTGACGTTATTTCAAAGCGACTTGAAGACAACTACGCAAAGGAATCAAAACTCAACAACAAGATCAAAAGTTCAATGATGTATCCTATTATCCTTGCCGTCCTCTGCGTTGCGATCGTTGTGCTTTTGTTCACGTTCATCATGCCTACGTTCAAGGATATGATGAGAGAAGAGGATATGAAGGGTATCACAGGTGCTCTTTTTGCATTCTCCGACAGCCTTATCGGTTACTGGTACGTTTATATTGCTGTTATCCTCGGCGTTATCTTTGCGGTGAAATATGCACTGAAAGTACCGTCCGTACATTTTAAGTGGGATAAACTGAAATGTAAAGGCCCGGGCTTCGGAAAGCTTGTCGTAAAGGTTTATACGGGCAAATTCGCAAGAACGCTCTCCTCGCTTTATTCCTCGGGTATCCCGATGGTAGAGGCTCTCGAACGTTCGGCGGCTATTCTTAACAACGATTACATCGAAAAGGCTTTTGAAACCGTTGTTGACGAAGTAAAGCAGGGTGAACAGCTCTCTGTTTCCATTCAGAGAACGGGCATCTTCGAGTCAATGTTCGTTTCAATCATCTATGTTGGTGAGGAATCGGGTGCGCTCGATACGATCCTTACAAAGTCTGCCGAATTCTACGAAGATGAATCCGATGCCGCTATCGGACGTCTTGTAGGTATGATCGAGCCTGTAATGATCATCTTCATGGGTGTTGCGATAGGTTTTGTTATCGCAGGTATCCTTCCCGCTCTTTACGGTTCGTTTGAAAATATCCAGTAAAAATAAAAAATAAATCAGTGAGGTGACGAGTATGCTTTCATTTGATATTACCGACAGACATATTCGAATTATTCGCGGTACAGAGGCAAACAACAAGATAAAGGTTTCGGCTGCTGCTACCATCGATCTCGAAGAAGGTCTTATCGTTAATGGTCACATTAAAGATATTCCAAAAATTGCAACAATAATCAACGAAGAACTCAAAAACAAGAAGATGGCTGACAAGGAAGCTGTTATCAGCATTTCCTCAAACCTTGTTATCTTCAAGGAATTACATATTCCTAAGGCAAAGGGTGCGCAGCTCCTTTCCATGGTCCAGAACCAGATGCAGCATACAATGGGTATTGCTGACGACTATTCGATCTCCTATACCATCGCAGGTGAGATCGAAGAGGACGGCGTTGCAGCTCTTAAGATACTTGCAACAGCCTGCCCGTTTGAAGTCGTTGACTGCTTCAGAAAGGTGTTCTCGATGCTCGGCATAGGACTTCGTTCCGTAGCCGTTGCCTGCAACACTATTTCAAGACTTATCATCACCGATCCGAAGATGAAGGCTAAAATGCCTATGCTCCTCGTTCAGATCGACCCGAACTTCGTAAGCCTTAACCTCTATGAGAACAACCAGCTTACGTTCTCCCGTTTCGCATCGATCGACGCTGTCGACTATGACAACTCCGAGGACTACATCTACGAAGCTGTTACCGAGAACATCTCCCGTATGTTCCAGTTCCAGAGATCGAGAAATCCCGAAGATCCTATCAAGAACGTTGTTTTCTACGGCGATACCACAGAGTATATCCGTCTTACAAATGCTCTTGAGTCACTCGATATTGTAACGAGCCTCCTCGGTGTTCCGAACAACGTCGGCGGCTATGAAAACTTTGAGTTCCAGGCTTACGCAAACGCTATCGGCGCTATGCTCAGAAGCAATAAGGACTCCGAAAGAATCAACCTTATCGAAACGGACGCTACATCCGGACGTTCCGCAGCGGGCGCATCGTTCGCTGTGACCGTTGCAGTTGCTGTACTTGCCTCCGTTGCGCTCGTTGCAGGCATCACTCTTGGCGCAAATGTCGTAAAGAGCCAGTATCAGGACGATACAGCTACTATACAGGCATGGCTCGACAGCCCCGAAACTGCACAAAACATTGCTGCAGTTGATGCTGCACAGGCAAAACTCGACAAGGTAAATCACTTCCGCAACAGCCTTGAGCAGGCAAAGGGATATTTCGATTCCCTCCCTGTGTTCTCTACTGAAGTAAAATCAACTATCGATGAGAATTTCAAGGGTACTGATGCCGAGATCCTGAGCTATACATTCGCTGACGGTGTTATTACTCTTAAGTGCAGAGCCGACAACAACGAAACTCCTTCAAAGGTCGTAGATAACTTTGTTAAGCAGGAGGCGTTCTCGAATATAACCTATACGGGATACACCAATGCGTCAGACAAGGAAACCTCAAAGGAGAAATTTAATTTTGATCTTTCCGTTCAGATCATGGAATATGTTCCTGAAGTGGAACAGACAGCAAAGGAGGCTGAATAATAATGAAGCTTTCATACAGAGATAAAGTAATTTTTATTGCTGCGATCGTTATTGTAATTATCGTGGTAGGTATCTTTCTTTTCATCAAGCCGAAGTTTGAGGAAATGAATTATGCGAAGAACACTCTTCAGAGCAAGCAGAGCGAGCAGGAGCAGGTAAAGGCTAAACTTGACACCCTTCCTACTATCGTCGCATCCCTTAAGGCCTCCGCACAGTCCGTTGACGAGATCCAGCAGGTGTTCATCGAACAGCAGGATCCATATCTCAATGAACAGTATATTCGCGGTATTCTCGGTACTAATGTAACTACTCTTAATATGACTACGCAGTATACTTCTGCAGATCCTCTTCAGCAGTATGTTGTTAATCCGCAGAATGTTGCAGGATGCGAACTGTTTATCAACAGTGACCTTTACAACGAGCTTCCGCAGGAAGTTTATGATGCTTACAACAAGGCAAACAAGCGTGTAGGCAGCAGCTGCATCATCGGTGTTACAACAATGACTGTAGGCTACAAAGACAAGAAGGATTATACAGGCATTTACAAGTTCATTGACGATATAAAGGATGAGGGAAAGACTGTTATCGTTACTGAATTCTCTAAAACAGATACAAGCGATATGACCGAACCCGATGTAGAGGGAACTATCAGCCTTAAGCTCTATTCTATCTATCGTCTTGACGTTGAAAAGGTAATGGAAGAAAGCGACGAGTTCGTTTTTGATCCGAACCTCGTTGTTACCGAAGAAACAGCTGAAACAACAGCACAGTAAATCAAATGACCACACGCCGATGAAGGAAGTGTTCTTCATCGGCATAAGTGGCATATAGAGAAAACATTTTAAAGAAGAAAAGATTTTGTTCATACCCCGGCATAAATTTTAAGAAAGGGTGGAAAAAATGGCAAAAATCAGTACCGATAAGAAAAAAAGCCTTCGGGGTGTTGTTCTTATCATGGTAGTAACGGTAATGTTTGTTCTTATCATAATGCTGCTGGCAACATTGAGCGTCGTTTCGACGGCACAGAACAGATATTATACGAAGTATGAAGAAAACCAGGCGTATTTCTCGGCACGATCGGCTTTGGATATCTGCCTCGAAAACAGCTTTATTGATTCGGACTACTATGCTTATGATTCAAGCGGCACTATAAGACAGTTCAGCTATACAGAATCCGACGGCAGCGTATCCAGTGAGGACATGAAACAGGGCCTTGCCATCCAGCTCGATACCTACCGCATCAAGGCTCATTCCGATACGATCGAAAACTATGAGGCTATGACGGATAAGACCCAGTTCTCGACTGATTTCTGGGCAAATGCGGGCGCAGGCGGTGACACAGTTTTCACCGCAGATCCTGAAAAGAGCTATTATGAAGATCCTGATCTTGATTATATTGAGTATAAGGTTCAGCTCCCAAGACTTGATAACGGCACAAATCAGTACGGCGTTTTGGTGGATCAGACCGATCCTACCGATCCGTCAACACAAATGGCAACTATCAGAGTCGAAGTTCTTGCGAGAACTTATGACGGTCATAACACTAACCTTCCTGCGGAAATGGCAGCCAATCCCGGAAATGCCGCTACATTAAAGAGTGACGATATCCTTTCCGTAGGTTCAGGCAGCAGACATAAGGATAAGATCTGCTATAAGATCACTGCAATAGTTCAGTGCAACGGCGTAGAGCAGTCTGCGAGCGTTGTTTACTCAACGCCTGATGAAGATGAAGTATTCACGGGTGCTATCACAGCAAGAGGCAGCATCGGCGGCATTGATAACGGCGTTATCATCGACGGTTACGCAACCCCTGACCCCGTTCAGCTCGGAAACATGGGTGTTTATGTCGGTCAGTCGTATGCAGGTGCAGATGTAACTATCCCTAACGGCGGTTCAACTATCCCGATGGGTAAAGGTCAGTGTACTTTTATCGAAAGCATTTCTCAAGTTACGAATAACTTCTATCCCGAGGCTCTTGGCGTATCCGCAACAGATCCCGAGAGAGCTACACCTGTTGTTTTGGTCAATGACTACGTTAACTTTGGCAACCAGATCATTTGGGCAGGCGGTAGCTCGGCAGTAAGAGAAAGACAGGTCGACCTTGTTGTAAGAGGAGATTTTACAGCAGGCGGAGATCTGAACTTCAACGGAAATATTATTGTTGGCGGCGACTTCTACTTAAACGGCAACAATATCAGCATGTCACCGGGTACTAAAATCATTGTCGGAGGAACTCTCTATCTCCAGAACAGCAACATTTTAGGCGGACTTTCTTCCGTTTCGATCTATGCTGCAGGAGATGTTGATTTAGGCAGCAACGATATTTCAAGATTCCCGACTACTATCTTTATGCAGTCAGGACAAAATGTCATGGCAGGCGGCGGTAATGTTTATGATACAAAACCTACAGGGGACATTACAGATGGTATTGGCAATAACAGTTCAACATATAACATAATGACATCGGATACCAACCCATTTGACACTCTTGACGTAACACTTACCCCGACAACGGAGGGTGCGGAAATATTTATACCTACTATAGACTATACGGGAGCTACACCAAACCTCAGGAATACAAACGGGGATATGGATTATGTAAGATATGCTCCCTGTGAGGCAAGTAAGTATTATACATTCTGGAAACGTGACAGTGTTGCGCCTTATCCGTATCTTGTTGATGGAACGGGAAATCATATATTCCTTACGGCAGAAGAAATGGCAGGAACAACGAAACAGTCCGACAGAGATATCGGTAACTATACAGTAATGTCGTTCTCTCCACCTGCAGGATCGACCGCTATTTCTGGCGGCACGATTGACGTGACCGGTGAAAAGAACTTTATACTTTCTCCCGGAACCCGCAACATCAGTTTTACCGGTTCGGGTACGGCGAATGTATTCGTAACGCCCGGATATTATGCAGGCAGGATCTGGTCGGAAGATAAGACAAAGATCAATTTCTATTTTCCGTCGGGAAATTATACATGGAATGTTGCAAACTACACCGATTCGATTTATAGCGGCTTTTCAGGCGGTTTAAGATTCGGCGAAAACGATACAAGCAGACTGCCGCCCCCGAAGATCCATTTCTATATTTCGGCAGGTTCGGTAGTTAATAACGATCAGGCAGGCTGGGGCATGTTCTCCGGATATATCTACGCTCCTGATGCTACGGTCAATACAACAAAGGGTCTTGACGGTTTTTCCTACAGCTATTATTATGACGGCGATCTTATCAGAAGAGGCGACGGCAGCACAATGAGCAGTAATCCGATAGTTATCGGTTCAGTCGTATGTCAGCACTTTACTGTCAGCCAGAACTCGGCTGTTTGCTTTATCAAGCCTGAAAAGATATATGAGGCAGGCGAACCGTTCTTTGACTCAACTGACAATTACTACTATGCGAGAAGATAAGGGAGGGATCTTATATGAAAAAGTTTAAAGGTTTTACTCTTATCGAGTGCCTTATTGCACTTGCGATCCTTGGTATTGCATCTCTTACAATGGCACAGATCTATGCAGGTATCAGCAAGATCAACAGAAACAATCACCTTGTAAACACGAGCCTTTCGTATCAGATGCAGATAGCGGAGCAGAAGACCAAAACAGCGGCAATAAAACTTCCGTCCAATGAAACGGTCACACCGTCTGTACCGACAGATCCTCCGCATAAGCGTGTTGGTGTGACCGCAAATGTAAGATATATGCGTCTTGAAAGATCGGATACGCACGATGTTTACAGCTATCCCGTTGACTGCTATGTACTTGTGAGCCGTGATGCCAACAATAATCCGTCAAAGATATACAATTTGGCAAGCGATACTTGGTCCGATAACCCAAGCTACACCGGCTCAAAGGAGTCGGATATCTCGCTCCGTTATAAATTCGTGACGGGATATTCAAATTAAAGGGGAGGCGCTTGAATTGAAAAAGATCAAGGGTTTTACCCTCATAGAGCTTATTATCGTAATGGCTGTAATGTCCATTCTGCTCGTCGGAATAATGCAGATGATGAAACCGATACGCGGAACATTCGTTGACTCTACGTATTATGAGGCACAGCGAAACACGCAGAACGGTGTCATCACCTATCTTTCCGAAAATCTCCGATATGCAACGAACATCGGAATATATACGAGCGGAACAGTCGGTTCGGCTATAGACGATTTTAAAAACAACGTTGTGGACAATACCTACGCCGAGAACGAGATCCACGTCATAACCATTGATAACAAGAGAGATTACACATACAATGGTGCGACAGGTTTCCGTGGAAGAGTCATTGTGAATAAGCCGACTGCTACGGGATATGACAAGACCAAAGCAGACGACCCGACTTCGAACTCTGCAAGAGTAGCTCTTTCCGAGGCATATTACGGCGATTGCTCCTATTCGATCAACATTACACCCGTAACATCGGGTATTTTCCCTGCTTTGAAACTTGAGAGTCTGGATATAACCGTGTCCAGCCTGCTCGACCACGGCGGTTTCGGCAAATCAAAGAAGAAGAATATAGACACCAATACAGAGGATATTGCGACTTCCGCAAACCAGTTCGTATCCACAAAGGGATATGTTATCTGCGGAAATATGGAATTCTCAAGAGATGACTGCGGAAACTACAAGCAGCCCGCAACGGTGTCAACAACGACCCACGACACAAAGACATACATTGTGTACACTTTACCAAAGCTTTGATAAAAAAATTACAGGGTGAGTAAAATTTACCCACCCTGTAAATTATCTTTAATTGTTTATATAACATGCGGAACAGTCATAGCAGTCCAGTACATATCGAAAAGCTGTGTTCCGAAGAACGATGCACAGACAAGCCCAACTGCAAGGCACGGTCCGAACGCAAATGCGTTGTCGGCGTCCTCTTTATCCTTGTTTTTGATCTTGATTATAACAGCAGCAACCGCTCCGATGATGATAGCAATGAAAAGCGCTACGACAGCCGCTTTCCAGCCGAACATCAGACCGCCTGCAGCCATAAAGATCACATCGCCCATTCCGAAACCGTAAACAGGACCCTTTTCCTTGATCTTTTCAAGAGTTTCATTGAGCAGCTTCGTCACTTTTTCGGTTTCTTTAGCGTCAAGCTTCTCTTTTGAAAGGCGTTTTTTGAGCTTTCTTACAGTTTTGTGATCCTCGCTTATAAAAAGTATGTAGATAAGCGGCGTGAACACGAACCCGATGAGGAGCAGAGGAACGCTTACTGCGAAAAGTCCGATGATGCCGTCAGTGAGCGGAACATCGTTCCCTCTGAACGCTGTCGGAAGAAGCACCGAGAGAACTCTTGTCACGAACGCCTCGATCAGAAGGTAAACAAGCACACAGACCGACATTTCCTGCGTATCAAGATCCTCAAACCCGATAACGATGATGCCTGCAATGAAAAGGCACACAACAGCAGGATAGATAAGTCCGTCGGTGATAAGATCATACTGCGTATAGACCAGTACGAAAAGCATACCCGTCAACCCCTCGACCAGCGGATATCTTCCCGAGATCTTCGCACCGCAGGCACGGCATTTTCCCCTGAGAATGAGCCAGCTGAACAGCGGTATAAGATCATATCGCTTTATTTCAGCGCCGCAGGTCATACAATGCGAATTCCGCTTGACGAGCGATTCGCCCGACGGAAGTCTGTAGATACATACATTGAGAAAACTTCCGATCGTGATACCGAAAAGGAACACCATCACATAAACACCGATCTGCAATCCTACGAATTCAGATGCGGCAAAGGCAAGATACATTTTGCAAGACTCCTTTACATTGAAAATTTGATATTTGCTAAACAATATCTTAACATATAATTTCAATTTTTTCAATAGCAATTTTTAAATCCGCACCGTGAGCGGCTCAAAAAATACAGTCACGGAGAAACGGAGAATATATATGAAGAATATCCCAATAGGACAATATATGGTCAATGAGGGGGTCATTACCGAAGAACAGCTCCAGCACGTTCTTGACGTAAAGAAAGAAGAAAATGTCCCCGGAAAATTCTTTGGTGACTATGTTATTGAACTTGGATACGTTACCGATGTTCAGTTCGCACAGGTGCTTGCGAAAAAGCTCAACGTTCCGTTCGTTGACCTTAACGACCCCGAAGTCAACATTGATATCGAGGCTGTCAAGAAGATACCGGAGGCACTCGCAAAGAAGCATACTATCATTGCTATAAAGGTAACGGGAAAAAGACTCACCGTTGCATCGCATGACCCTGTAAACTTCTATATCTTCGAGGATATCAAGGTTTCAACGGGAATGGACGTTGTTCCTGTCCTTGCAACGAAAGAGGCTATCACAAAGGCTATCGGCAAGAGCTATTCGATGCAGAACACGGGCGCTATCCTCGACAGCGTTACAAGCCAGTTCGCCGATGATGACCTCAACGGCGTCGATGACGAATCCGCAGACAGAATCGATAATGCTCCTATCGTTAAGCTCGCAACAACTATCGTTGAAAACTCGTTCCGTGCAGGCGCAACGGATATCCATATCGAGCCGTTCAAGACCTTTACACGAATCCGTATCAGAGTTAACGGCGACCTTATCGAGCTTATGAACGTTTCAAACGTTGTACATAATGCACTCGTTACAAGACTTAAAATTATAAGCGGTATGAACATCGCAGAAAAGCGTGTGCCGCAGGACGGCCGTTTCTCGCAGATCGTTGACGGAACAACGCTTGACGTCCGTGTATCTAACCTCCCGATGGTAAACGGCGAAAAGGTCGTTATCCGTATCCTTTCAACAGGTAATGTTGCCCTCCGTAAGATCACAGACCTCGGTATGACCGATTACAACTATGAACGTTTTTCAAAGCTTATCAAGGTTCCGCAGGGAGTTATGCTCGTAACGGGTCCTACCGGTTCAGGTAAAACAACCACCCTTTACGCCGCTCTCGGTGAACTTGCAAAGCCGAACGTTAACGTAGTTACGGTCGAAGACCCTGTCGAAAAAGATATCGAAGGCATCAACCAGTGTCAGGTAAACGCAAAGGCAGGCATGACGTTCTCCGCTGCCCTCCGTTCTATCCTCCGTCAGGACCCTGATATCGTAATGATCGGTGAAATGCGTGACCAGGAAACAGCCGAGATCGCTATCAGAGCTGCTATCACCGGTCATATGGTTCTCTCGACACTTCATACAAACGACTCCGCATCGACCGTTACCCGTCTTGTGGATATGGGCGTTGCACCGTACATGGTCGCTACCTCGCTTATCGGCATCGTTGCACAGCGACTTGTTAAAAAGATCTGTGAAGACTGCCGTACACCCCGTATGTCTACCCCCGAAGAGGACGAACTTATGGGTATCAGCGCACCTATTACTATATATGACGCCTGCGGCTGCCCGAAGTGCAACAACACGGGCTACACGGGACGTACCGCTATCCACGAAGTCCTCACCTGCACAACGGAAATGAGCAGCCTTATCGCAAACGGCGGCAAGACAGACGCTATCGCAGCACTCGCAGCAAAGCAGGGTACAAAGCTCCTCCGTGACAACGTTTCCGAACTCGTTCAGCAGGGAAGAACAACAATGGACGAACTTGTCAGAGTTACATACGCAGTATAAAATATACTATTATATATTTTTCAAACATATAATCTTGAAAGGAATTGAATCAAATGGCAGAAATGGAAACCAAAGCTCCCGAAAAAGTAGTCATCAACATCAACAAGATCCTTGACGAAGCTCGAGTTCTCGGCTGTTCCGACGTGCATTTCACAACGAAGATCGCACCGGTAGTCCGTCTTCACGGCTCGCTCCGCAGACTTGCATCTTATCCCGAGATGACCGAGGCTGCTATTATGAAGATCGTTGAACAGATGACAAACGGCAGACAGCTTGAAAATATCAAGAACAAGGTCGACACCGACTTCTCCTACGTTACAAAGAGAGGCTACCGTCACAGAGTCAACGTTTACCACCAGAAGGGCAACACGGCAATCTCTATCCGTCTTCTCAGAAACGATATCCCGTCACTTGCCGACCTCGACCTGCCTCCTATCCTCGGCGAATTCGCAATGCGTCCCCGTGGACTTATCCTTGTAACAGGCCCTACAGGTTCAGGTAAATCCACAACTCTCGCAGCTATGATCGACTATGTAAACATCAACCGTTCGGCGCATATCATCACCGTCGAAGACCCTATCGAGTACGTTCACGAGCATAAGCGCTGCATGGTAAACCAGAGAGAGATCGGCGACGACGTTGAATCGTTCGCAATGTCCCTGCGTGCCGCACTCCGTGAAGACCCTGACGTTATCCTCGTCGGAGAAATGAGAGACTTTGAAACCATCAACGCCGCTGTTACCGCCGCTGAAACGGGACACCTTGTAATGTCCACACTTCATACAACGTGTGCAGCCGATACTATCAACCGTATCATCGACGTTTTCCCTGCACATCAGCAGAACCAGATCCGTTCACAGCTCGCTACAGTCCTCGTAGGCATCATTGCCCAGACCCTTATCCCTAAGGCTGACGGCACGGGACGAATCGCTGCCCTCGAGATCCTCAACGCTACCGACGCAGTTAAGGCAATGGTTCGTGATAACAAGGTACACCTTATTCAGACAGCTATCCAGACAGGTAAGAAAGAGGGAATGGTCTGCCTCGATCAGGAGCTTGCACGTCTTGTTAAGGACGGCGTTATCACCGATGCAAATGCCCGTGAAAAGAGCCTTGATATCGCTGAATATGAGCGTTACCTCAAGGGCGCAGGCGGCTCACCCGCAATGAACCGTTTCTGATAAAGACCTAATACTAATTCTCGATCAACCTATAGACAAACTCTCGGTTATAATAAGTTCAT
>OIYP01001200.1_pt1 | contig 13561 bp, 12 predicted proteins | sample 1588261 | NCBI WGS metagenome assembly OIYP01 (sample SAMN03283293) | human gut metagenome | biome: human-associated habitat; material: feces | host: Homo sapiens | place: Peru | collected 2012
AGACGGCGCTTTACAATCCCTCAGTCAAAAATCAAAGATTTTTGACTGCTTCCTTTCCACAAGGGAGCCTTGGGTGCTCCCGCACCAGTGCGCTTTTGGATGGTTCTCGGAAGAACCGGGATCCTTCGGTTCTGCTCCCAAAACAGATCGATACCGAGCCGGTTATTGGCAGCTGCGGTGGATGCCGGTGACGGAGAACTCCACCCACTCGGCAATGTTGGTGCAGTGGTCGCCGATCCGCTCAAAATACTTGGCGATCATCAGAAGATCCAGGGCGTACTCCCCTTCCGTGGGCTTCTGGGCAATGCGTGTCAGAATGTCAGTTTTGATCTGATTGAAGAAACTGTCCACCACGTCGTCATACTCCATGACCTGCTTGGCAAGGCTCAGATCCTGGCGGACATAAGCATCCACCGCCTGGTTCACCATGTACTTGGCGGCCTTTGCCATTTCCTCGATCTGGGAGCTGTGCTCCTCCGGGGCACGCTGCATCTTGGGAATCAGATCCACAATGTCCTCGGCCTGATCGCCGATGCGCTCCATATCGGTAATCATCTTCATAGCCGCGCTGATCTGCCGCAGATCTCCCGCCACAGGCTGCTGGCGCAGCAGCAGCTTCAGGCAGATGGTCTCAATGGTGCGCTCGCTTTCATCGATGGTGGCTCCCACATGGGCGGTTTCCTCCTCCAAGGCCTGGCTGTAATCCGTAAGTGCCCTGGATGCCAGATCGATGATTTCTTCGCAGGCCGCGCCCATCTGAATCAGCTCCTGATTCAGATTCCACAGCTGCTCCTGGTATACATCCCGCATAATATCTCCTCCTTAGCCGAACCGGCCGGTAATATAGTCTTCTGTCCGCTTGTCTGTGGGCTTCGAGAACAGCTGCTCGGTGTCACCGTACTCCACCAGCTCGCCCAGCAGGAAGAAGGCGGTCTGATCGGAGATACGCACGGCCTGCTGCATATTGTGGGTGACGATGACAATGGTGTACTTCTCCTTCAGCTCCATAGCCAGATCCTCAATCCGGGAGGTGGAAATGGGGTCAAGGGCAGAGGTGGGCTCGTCCATGAGCAGCACCGTCGGCTCCACCGCCAGGGCCCGGGCGATGCAGAGCCGCTGCTGCTGACCGCCGGACATGCCCAGGGCGTTCTTTTTCAGCCGATCCTTCACCTCGTCCCAGATGGCCGCTCCCCGGAGAGCCTTCTCCACAATCTCGTCCAGCTGGGCCCGATTGCGGATGCCATGGGTTCGGGGGCCGTAGGCGATGTTGTCGTAAATGCTCATAGGAAAGGGATTGGGCTTCTGGAAAACCATGCCGATCTCCTTTCGCAGGCCGTTGACCTCCGCGTCGAAGATGTTCTGCCCCTTGTAGTTCACTTCACCGGTGATTTTCACGCCGGGAATCAGGTCGTTCATCCGATTCAGGGTTTTCAGGAAGGTGGACTTGCCGCAGCCTGAGGGGCCAATCAGGGCGGTGATGGACTTTTCCGGAATGTCCAGCTGAATGTTGTGCAGAGCCTGGGTCTGACCGTACCAGAGATTCATGTCCCGGACGGTAATAATCGGTTGATTCATAATTCTCTCCTTATACAAGTTTTTAATAAAACGCTTAAAAGCGTTTTATTAGGCCGCAGGATTGCGGCCAGCGGCCACTGCCGCTAAAAAACGAAGTCAATACATTTCTTACCGCCGCCCAGGCGGTCTGCCGTGAAACGGCAGAATAAAATGATGAAATCATTTTATTAAGAAATAGTATTATACTGCGTTCTTCTTTCGATAATATTTCGTAACCGCACTGGCAGCCAGGTTGATGACAAAAGCCAGCACCATGAGGATGGCGGCAATGCCGAAGGCCACGCCGAACTCGCCCTGCTCCTTGGCGTAGACGTACAGGGCAACGGTCAGGGTTGCGCCCGCGCTGTGCAGTCCCTTGGCAAAGCCGTTCAGGGCATGGGCAAAGCCGGCGGTGAAAAGCAGGGCGGCGGACTCGCCCAGAATCCGTCCTACGGACAGGATGCAGCCGGTGATCACACCGTCCACGCAGCTGGGCAGCACCACCGTGCGCACCACCCGCCATTTGCCCGCGCCCAGACCGAAGGCTCCCTCCCGATAGGACTGGGGTACGGTCTTCAGACTCTCCTGGGTGTTGCGCAGGATGGTGGGCAGATTCATAATCACCAGGGTCAGAGCCCCTGCCAGCAGGCTGGTGCCCAGGGTGTTGGAAAACATCAGCATACCCACCAGTCCATAGATGATGGAGGGAATGCCGCTGAGGGCCTCGGCGGCGTACTCAATAACTCCCACCAGATGCCGGTTGGAGGCGTACTCCGTCAGGTAGACTGCCGCGCCCACGCCCAGAGGCAGAACAACGGCAAGGCTGGCAATGACGATATAAAGGGTGTTCAGGATATCCGGCAGGATGCCGATTTTTTCGCTTAAATAGCTGGGCTTGGTGCTGACAAACTCCCAGCTCAGGTTGGGAACGCCCTTCAGGAGTACATAGCCCACAATGCAAAGGGTCAGCAGTGCGGTCAGTCCGGTTGCCACCCACATACCGATGCGCACAAGCCACACATAGCCCTGACGGGAAGCGGGCATTTTCTCGTTTTTCATTCCTTTTTGCCTCCCTTCAGGAAGAAGTTCAGAATCGCGTTGATGAGCATAATGAACAGGAACAGCACCAGGGCGATGGAAAACAGCGCCTGACGCTGAAGGCCGCTGGAGTAGGACATTTCCGAAGCCACCGCGGTGGTCAGGAACCGGACGGACTGGAAAAGCCCGGGCATGTTGGCGGCGTTGCCTGCCACCATCATGACCGCCATGGCCTCGCCGATGGCTCGTCCCACGCCCAGCACCACCGCCGCGGCAATGCCGCTTTTGGCGGCGGGGGCGGACACCCGGAACCAGGTCTCCTCCGGCGTGGCACCCAGTGCCAGAGAAGCGTCCTCATATTCCTTGGGTACCGCCTCCAGAGCGGTGACGGACATTTTAATGATGGAGGGCAGAATCATAATGGCCAGGACGATGATGGCGGCAAGCAGGCTGGCTCCGTCCGGGATATGGAAGAAATTCCGGATTCCGGGCACCAGCACCATCATGCCCACCAGGCCGTAGACCACGGAGGGAATGCCCGCCAGCATGGAAACCGCCTGACCCATCCATTCCCGGATCGAAGCAGGTGCCATCTTCGCCAGGTACATGGCGGTGAGGAAGCCCACAGGCACGCCCAGCAGAATTGCCCCGGCAGTACCGTAAACGCTGGTCAGGATAAAGGGGAGAATACCGAATTTGGGTTCTGCCGCCGTGGAGGCCCAGGTGGTTCCGAAGAGGAAGTCCGTAAGGCCGATTTCCCGGATGGCCGGAATGCCGGAGATGACCAGATAGCCGGTAATCAGCAGCACGCAGGCCACCGTCACCAGCCCCAGCAGCAGGAAAATACCGTGAACCACTGTTTCCAGCAGATTGTTTTTGACTTTCATAGACTGTTCCTTTCCTATACTTTTTACGGTTTTATTGTAGGTTTGAAATGTAAAGTGAGAAATCAGCCGATTGTAAAGTTTGCGTCAAGTCGCCCTGGTTTCTCCGAGAACCACCCTATAGCGCATGTCATTGCGAACCAGTGGTGCTCCGCGCAGCGAATCAGAATCTCAATGACTGCCTGTGGCAGTCATACCTTAATGTAACGCAGACTGGCGTGGCCCCTTCCAGGGATTCCCTCCGGTCACAATCCGTTCCCCTAAGCCTTTCCCTGAGAGGGTGGCGCTCCGCGCAGCGAATCAAAATTGCGATGATTGCCAGTGGCAATCATACCATAATGCATAGGTGGCTCGCGACATAGGTGGCTCGCGCGTCCTGCGCAAGTACGAGACGGATGAGGGCAGCTTGCCTCTCCCTATGAGAGAGATGCCCCAAAAGGTCGGAGAAGGCGAATTTTACCCTCTCAGTCACTTCGTGACAGCTCCCCCAAAGTGGGAGCCAAGGAAGAGCGGATTGTGACCGGAAGAAATCCTCGGAAAGGGCCACTCCAGTCTGGCTTCCTCGCAACGACACGTTCTATCCAAGAATTGCGCAATGACATACGCTATTTGAAAATGCCTGCAAACGCGGAAAAACACCCCCTCGGGTGAGGGGGTGTCTTCCATCCATATTAGCCGTTGGCGGGAACCGCACCGGCGGCGGTGATGATCTCGCTGGCATCGGCGGAGGTGGCGTAGTCGAAGAAGGCCTGAGCCACATCGTTCAGCTTCTCGCCGGTCTTGGTAGCCAGGACGAAGGGACGCTGGATGGTGTAGGTGCCGTCCTTGACGGTTGCCTCGGTGGGGGTAACGCCGGCCACCTTCAGAGCCTTGACGGTATCCTTGACGGCAGCCAGAGAGGCGTAGCCGATGGCGTCGGGGTTCTGGGCAACGGTGGTGATCACGTCGCCGGTGGAGCTCAGCTCCTGACGGTACTGGCAAGCGTCAACCACGCCCACGATTTCCTCAAAGCCGCCCCGGGTGCCGGAGCCGGCCTCACGGCCGATGAGGACGATCTGGCTGTCATTGCCGCCAACCTCGGACCAGTTGGTGATCTTGCCGGTGTAGATGTCGGCAATCTGCTCCAAAGACAGATCTTCTATAGGGTTGGCAGGGTTCACGATCATAGCGATGCCATCGTAGGCCAGGACGGTTTCGGTCAGACCCGCTTCCTTCTCAGCATCCTTCAGGGCACGGGAGGACAGGCCGATGTCGCAGCGGCCCTCCTGGACAGCCTGGATGCCGGAGCCGGAGCCGGTGGGGTTGTAAGTAAAGGTGGTGTCGGGGTTCGCCTCCATGAAGGCCTCGCCCAGAGCACCGATGACCTTCTCCATGGAGGTGGAGCCGTCGGTGGCGACGGTACCGGAGAGCTTTGCGGCAGCGGTGGTTGCGGGAGCCTCCGCAGCGGCGGGAGCGGTGGTGGCGGCAGGTGCGGCGGTCTGACCGCAGGCGGCCAGGCTCAGTGCCAGAATCAGGCACAGTGCAATGCTGACAATACGTTTCATTTTCTTTGATCTCCTTCATCAATTCATTTTCGGATTCATATCCTACGGGCATTATCCTATTCCCGCTGTGTAAAATCCAAAAGGCAGGAATTGTAAAGCCTCTGAAAAATCTTCAAGAAAACTTAATTTGTCATTCCGGGCATTTCATGCTATGATAGTATAGCCAATTAAGGAGGTAAATGTATGAAAAAATGGTATCTGACCCTGATTTTGTGTCTGCTTCTGGCAGGCTGTACCATAAAGGACGAACCTGTGACTCTGCCCGCGCCGGAGCCCGCCACCAAGCCCGTGGCGCAGACCAACTGGATTCAGCCCCTGCCCGGGACCCTTGACCTGGAAAACCCGGGCAGCTGCACCCTGTCCGTATCCTTGGCAGAGGGGGACGTCTATCTGGACGATACCGGCGTAATGCGGATAAAGCTCACCGTATACGACTATGACCGCTACGGTGCGGCGGACATTGCCGCCCTGCGGGTGGGTGACACCATCTCCATTGACGCGGAAAAGGTGGTGGTGAAGGAGCTGAGCGAGGATGCTTACGGCACCGTGGACATCAACGGCGGTCTGAGCGGCGACGGCTACAGTCTGACCACCAACGACGACGCCACCTATCACCGGCTGCTGGAGAATGACTCCAAAGACTACCGGGAGCTTGGCACTATCACCGTGCCCGTGGACGAAAGTCTTGTCTACACCGATATGTCTCAGCCCGACAAGGATCCCAAGGTCTATGTTTCCGGCGATTTCCTCGCACCGGGCAACGGAATTGACTATGGCTTCTATCCCCAGAACACCACCGTCCGGTTGGAGAACGGCCGGGCTGTGGAGATGACCCGGATCTTCGTGCCCTGAATCGTGCCGTGCCAATTCGTTCTCCGAAATTCAGGTGCATTGCCACGATTCGGCGGTTTTCCATTTTCTATCTGCCATTCAAGTCCCGGTATCCGTAAGTGTGCGGATACCGGGACTTTTAGGTTACATTTTGGTCATTTTTGACGTTGATTCCGGAAAGATACTCCTTGCAAACCCCTACTTCCTGTGGTAAAATAAGCTGAAAATCCTGGAAAATTGGGTTATCGGGAGTTCTCACGAAGAAGCAAGGAGGAATCCATCGGAATGATCAAAAATATCGCGGATTATCTGGAAATCACGGAAAAGAAGTTCGGAAGCAAAATCGCCTACACCGATGAGGCCAGGGAAATCACCTTTTCTCAGCTGAAGATGGGCGCTCTGCGGGTTGCCAGCGGTCTGCTGGATTCGGTTGCCATCGGCACCCCGGTGCTGGTGTACATGAACAAGAGCGTGGAGGTCATTGAGGCCTTCCTGGGCGTTGCCTATACCGGCGGCTTCTATGTGCCCATCGACATTCAGATGCCCTACGAGCGGGTGAAGCTGATTATCGACACTCTGGGTGCCAAATGCCTGATCACCCGCCGGTGTGACGAACTGCCCGAGGAAGTCAAGCGGGAATGCACGGTATTCTACATAGAGGATTTTCTGGCGAATGATGCCGTTCGCACCGAGGAAATCCAGGCTCGGCAGCGTCGCTCCATCGATACGGATCCGGTCTACGCCATCTTCACCTCCGGCTCCACCGGCGTACCCAAGGGCGTGCTTGTCAGCCATCGCTCCGTCATCAATTTCACCGAGTGGTGGTGCGAGACCTTCGAATTCGATGAAAACGAGGTCTTCGCCAACCAGACTCCCTTCTACTTTGACGCCTCCGTCAAGGACATCTACGCCACTTTGCGCTGCGGCGCCACCATGCACATTGTCCCCCGGAAGCTGTTCTCCCTGCCCAAGAAGCTGGTTCAGTTCCTGATCGACAAAAAAATCACCTGCATCGACTGGGTGCCCTCGGCTCTGTGCATGATCGTCAATTTCCGAGCCCTGGATAAGGAAAAGCCGGAAACCCTGAAAAAGGTCATGTTCCTGGGCGAGGTCATGCCCACCAAGCAATTCAACCTGTGGCGCAGAGCCATGCCCCAGGTAAAATTTGCCAACCTCTACGGCCCCACCGAGGCCACCGGCGACTGCACCTACTATAAAATTGAGCGGGAATTTGAGGACACCGAGCCCATTCCCATCGGCTACGCCTGCAATAATACGGAGGTTCTGCTGCTGGACGGCGACCGTCTCGTCACCGAGCCGGAGACCGTAGGCGAAATCTGCGTCCGGGGCTGCTCCCTGGCCCACGGCTATTTCAATAACCCGGAGAAGACCCGGGAGGCCTTTGTCCGTAACCCCCTGCAGCCCAACTATTACGAGCGGATTTACCGCACCGGCGACCTGGCCAAGTACAACCGGTACGGCGAGATCGTCTTTCTGGCTCGGAAGGACTCTCAGATCAAGCACATGGGTCACCGGATCGAGCTGGGCGAAATCGAGACCGCTCTGGGAGCCGTCCCCGGGGTGCGCAGAGGCTGCTGCCTGTATGAGCACAAAACCCAGAAGATCGTGGCCATCTACGAGGGCGAGTTAGATCCCAAGGCACTGACCGAGCAGCTGAAGGACAAGCTCCCCGCCTATATGATTCCCAACCGGTACGAGGTTCTGGCGGAAATGCCCATCAATCTCAACGGAAAAATCGACAGAACGCTGCTGAAGCAGCAGTATATTAAGGAGAATTGACATGAAAGAACAAATTCTGGAGCTGCTGGAAACCATCCGTCCCGACGTGGACTTTCAGAAGGAGCAGAATCTCATTGACGACGAAATTCTGGAATCCTTCGATGTGATTCAGATCGTCACCACCCTGATGGACGAATTCGACATCTACATTGATGCCGACGACATTGAGCCGGAAAATCTGAACAATCTGGACGCCATCTGCGCTCTGGTAGAGCAGAAAAAGTCCGAGGCCTGAATGGAGGCTCCATCCTTTTCCCCGGGGGATGTCCATATCTTTCCGGGCGAGCTGATCGACGAGCGGATGTATCTCATCCCCGCCGGGGACGAGCCGGTGGTTATCGACCCTCACGCCGATGATGAATTGCTTTCTTACCTAAAAAATGCCCGGCTGGTTCACGTCTTTCTGACCCATGAGCACTATGACCACATTTCCGGGGTCAACTGGCTCCGGGAGAAGCTTCCCTGCCGGGTCTATGCCTCGGCGGTCTGCGCCGAAAGTATGGAAAAATTGCCTAACAGCACCGTTCATTTTCCCCTGCTCTTCATCGGCGACCCCAAAAAATTCGCCTGGGCAAAAAAGAACCTGCCCCTGCCCTATGTCTGTCAGGCAGACGTGCGGCTGGCCGCTTCCCCCGCCGCCCCCCTGCCGGGCGGCGACTGGCTTGCCTGGGCCACGCCGGGGCACTCCCCCGGGGGCATGTCCTACCTGTACCGGGGGAAATATCTGTTCTCCGGGGACAGCCTGCTGGGCAACGGCATGGAGCTGAAATCCGTCGGCGCCAGCCAAAGGGCTCTGGCCAGGACTCTGGAAAGCTACCAAAAGCTCCCTGGGGAAATTCTGCTGTTTCCGGGCCACGGCGATCCCGCTCCTCTGACTGATTATTTCTCAAAAGCAAGGAAGTACTATCCATGGATCTGAAATCTATCGCCTATGTGGGCTTTGCCGCCATCGTGGCAATTGCCTACTATCTGGCCGGCCGGTTCAAAAACGGCCAGAAAATCGTCCTTCTGTGCGCGAACCTGTTCTTCATCCTGGCCGCCTCCGGGCTGAAATCACTGGTTATTATCACCGCCTGCGTGGCCATCTCCTTCTTTTCCGGTCTGCTCATCGAGAAGAACCTGGGTCAGAAGGAAAAAGCGAGGAAAATTTTCTGGCTGGACGTGATTTTGTCCCTTGCCATTTTGTGCTACTTCAAGTTCTTCCGGGACAGCTTTGAGGCGGTGCGGCTGTTTCTCAGCCACCGGGGACTATCGATCAGCACCCTGGTCAGCCCCATCGGCATCTCCTATTTCACCCTGACCATGATTGCCTACGCCAATGATATCTATCACAAGAAGCACCCGGCGGAAAAGAACTTTCTGAATTATTTCGTCTTCATCACCTATTTCCCCTCCATTCTTCAGGGGCCCATCAACCTATATAAGAAAACCGCTCCCCAGTTCCAGCAGATTCACAAGCCCAATGCCGATCGGATGATTATGGGGATCCAGCGTTCCCTCTGGGGCTACTTCAAGAAGGTGGTCGTCGCCGACCGGATCGGCATTCTGGTGCTGGGCATTCTGGGGGAGGAAACCGCCGTGGGCTTCACCCTGTTCTGGGCCATGGTGCTCTACAGCTTCCAGATCTACGCCGATTTTTCCGGCGGCATCGATGTGATCATGGGCATTTCCGAGGTGCTGGACATCCGACTGCCGGAAAACTTCCGGGCGCCGCTGGTGTCCCGGAGCGTCACCGAATACTGGCAGAGATGGCACATGTCCCTGGGCGAATTCATGGAGAAATACCTGTATTACCCCATCGTGCTCAACAAATCCGTGATGAAATTCTCCAAGAAGATTCCCAATTCCTACCTGAAAAAGGTGTTTTCCGCCACTCTGGCCTCGGTCATCGTCTTTGTGCTGGTGGGCATCTGGCACGGCACCGGCTGGAACTATGTGGTCTACGGCTGCTATCAGGCCTTCTTCGTTTCCACCGCCACCCTGCTGGGGCCCTGGTATAAGCGTGTTCGGGCGAAGCTGCATTTAAGCGACAGCTCCGTCAGCTGGCGGCTGTTCCAGACTCTGCGCACCTTCCTGATCCTGACCTTCGGTCGGTTCTTCATCCGAGCCGGGTACCTGCGTCAGGCCTTTACGCTGTTTGGACGAGCAGCCCGCTTTAGTCCCGGGCAGATTCACATTCTCTTTGACGGCAGTCTGACTGCCTTCGGCTTGGACGGGGCAAATATCCGGCTCATGTACTTCGGCATTTTGCTGCTGATCGCCGTGGACATTCTCCACGAGCACAAGATCAAACTCAGGGAAACCCTGATGCAGCAGGACATTGTCTGCCGGTACGCGGTGTATCTGCTGGCGGTGTTTTCCATCATCATTTTCGGCATTTACGGCCCGGAATTCAGCAGCGCCTCCTTCATTTATCAGGGCTTCTGAGGCAGGAGAGATTCTTTTATGAAAAAATATATCATTCGGGTCGTGGCCTTTGTGCTGCTGTTCTGCCTGTGCTTTGCGGCGGCACAAAGCGTGCTCCACTACCGCTGGTCGGTAGAGGATGATCTGTATACCAAGAACATCCTCTATTCCCGGGCATCCGACAATTCCATCGATATTCTTACCATCGGCACCAGCGAGCTCTACGATGGCTACACCCCCATTGTGGGCTACGAGGAGTCCGGGGTCACAGGCTTCAACTTTGGGATGGCCTACCGGTCTGCCATGACCGCCTACTATCAGCTTCTCTACGCCCTGGAATACCAGACTCCCTCCGTGGTCGTCTGCGATTTCAGCTGCCTGTTTGACGATATGCTGCCAAGCGAAGCTGAGCCAGTCCACCGGAAGGTGGTAGAATGTATGCCGGACAAGAAGCTGAAAGAGCAGCTCATCCGGGAAATCTGCGCCGTGGACAAGAGCCAGTCCTACCTATCCTGGGAGTTTCCTCTTCTGCGCTATCACTCCCGGTGGAATGAGCTGACGGACGCGGATTTCTCCCGGGACTATCTGGTCAAGGCCGACTATCCCAGCTATCAGAAGGGAGCCGGTATGACTGACATTCCCCGGGCGGGTTCTCTTTCCGCCATCGTGCCGGAGCTGTGGAACTGCGCCGGTGCCGAGCCGGAGCCCATGTCCCAGTACAGCATCCACTACTACGATTTAATGATCGAAACCTGCAAGGAGCGGGGAATCCCGGTGGTGGCCGTGTTCATGCCCAGCATTTCCCACGCTTTTCACTCTGCCGCTCGCTGGGATGCCACCAAGGAATATCTGGATTCCCGGGGCGTTCCCTGTCTGAACTACTGCACTTATGAGCAGGTCCAGCGGTTGGGGCTGAATCTGGACGACCACTACTGCGACGACTCCCACCTGAATGTGGCAGGCTCGGTGATCTTCACCAAAGCCTTCATCCATGATTTGCAGGAGATTCTGCCCCTGCCCGATCATCGTGGCGATGCCCGCTACCAGAGCGAGTGGGACGTGCCGCTGACCCAGTTCCGGGAAAAATATCCCGCATTGTAAAAACCGGCTCCCCATGGACACTAAGGGGAGCCGGTTTTTGCGGAAAAATCCGGCGATGGTCTTTCTTTTTCGTATCATCCCCTTTCCATTTTGGGAAAAACGTGCTATAATGTCACCAATCTGAAACTGGAGGCAGCCCCATGGTAATCAAGCAGCCATTTTACTATCCCCCAGGGAAGTCCGACCGCACCCTGCACATCTATCTGCCTGAGGGCAAGGGCGGCCGTTTCCCGGTGATGTACTTTTTCGACGGGCACAATCTGTTCTTCGATTCCGATGCCACCTACGGCAAGTCCTGGGGGCTGAAGGAATTCCTGGACGGCTGGAGCAAGCCCATGATTGTCGTGGGCATGGAATGCAGCCATACCGGCAACCAGCGGCTGGAAGAATACCTGCCTTACCCTGCCGCTGGTGACAACGCGGGAAAGCTCACTGCCAAGGGCGATGAAACCCTGGACTGGCTCATCACCCGGGTGAAGCCCTACATCGACGGCCGGTTCCCCACCATTCCCTTCCGGGAATGCACCGGCATCGCCGGCTCCAGTATGGGCGGCCTGATGGCCATCCGGGGGGTACTGGGCTACAACCGGTGGTTCTCCAAGGCCGCGTGCCTGTCCAGTGCCATCGGCTTCTGCCCGGAGGGAGTCTTTACCGACGCGGCCATGGCTCCCATCAGCGCCAATACCCGGGTTTACCTGTCCTGGGGCTCCCGGGAGGCCTGGGGCCGTCAGGGGCCAGAGAACCGGGACGATAACAGCCAATCTTACCGCTGGAATCACGGCCTGGCCCGGGAAATTGACCGCAAGGGCGGCACCACGCTCGTCTACTGCCAGCCCGGCGGCGGCCACTGCGAGGCAGACTGGGAAAAGCAGATCCCCCAATTTATGGATTTTCTATGGATGCGTTGATTTCCCCGTAAAAGCGAAAGAGCAGACGCTCCCGGCTTCAAAAGCCGGGAGCGTTTCTATATCAAAATCATATAGCAGTTCTCTGGAATTTGGTATTTTACTTTTTTGAAAATTGGTATTATAGTTAAAGCCAGAAAGAAAAACAAGCCAGAATTCAGAAAGGGGATGGCATTATGAAGCTGGTTAAGAAGATTGAGATGGTTCTGGACGCTTACTACGAAACCTTTAAGCACTAACTCGCCGTATACCATTTTTGTATCAGAAAGGAGAAGCCTTATGAAAGTTTCTAAGAAGATTGCTGAATTTCTCACCGAGTACTACGAGACCTTTAAGCATTGAGGAAGGTGTGACTGCCCCCGCACTGAAAGGAGAAGCTTTATGAGAATTGTTGAAGACGCCGAAATCCTTCAGGCGCGCCGCTATACGACCTTCCGTTTTTGATTCCAACGAGAAGAGGGAGTCCATGACAAATACCGACCATTCATAAACCCCGTCACTTGCGAACGCAAATGACGGGGTTTTGTTATTCCTCTTCCAGGAAGTCCGCCGGGTGAGCCTGAAGATCGTCCTGAACGTAATCCAGAAAGGCCTGGGAAAGCTCGCTCATCGTGGCGTCCCGCTTGTGCACCAGCAGGTATTGCGCCTGCCGGGAAGGCTCCACAATCCGCCGGGAGACCATGCCCGGCATGGGCGCCGGAGTGGTCTGGGGAAAGATAGACACCCCCACATTGGCGTGGGCCATGGCCAGCACATCCAGAAAATTGGAGTGCTCCCCCACAATGTTCGGCTCTGCTCCCACCAGCCGGAACCAGCTGCGGATTTCATCAATCCGGGAGCTTCGGTGGGGCACGATCAGCGGATACCCTGCCAGCTCCTTCAGAGGAAGCGGCCCCCCAGGCTGAGCCGCCAGGGGATGGTTCTCCGAGAAAATGGCGCACCAGGGCTCGTCGCCTACGGGAATGCCTTCCAGGTGTTCGCTGTCATAGGGAGCGGCAATCACGCCCAGCTCATAGTAGCCCCGGAGAATCTGGTCGCTGATGTCATCGCTACTGCCGTTGGCAATTTCAAAACGCACCAGGGGATATTCCTCCCGGAATCCTGCCAGCCACCGTCCGGTGAGAAAGGCGGCAAGCCCCGCCACGCTGCCCAGGCACAATGTGCCGCTGAGACCCATGGCAAAGGAGGACACTTCCTCCCGGGTTCGCTCCGCCAAATCCAGAAGCTGCTCCGCCCGCCGGTAGAGAAGCAGCCCAGCCTCGGTCAGCTGTAGGCTTCTTCCGCCCCGGACGAAGAGCTGAGTGCCCAGCTCCTCCTCCAGGTTCCGGATCTGGTTGCTCAGGGGCGGCTGGCTCATATTCAGCCGCTTGCGGAACCAGGTGGTGGAGGCGTACACGCCGGGCTTGTAGCCCAGTGCCTTGACCTCTTCGCAGAAAGCCACAGCACACTTGGTGCGGTCTTCCACGCCCAGACCATCGGCACGACCGTTGCCTGCACC
>OIYP01001209.1_pt1 | contig 13450 bp, 8 predicted proteins | sample 1588261 | NCBI WGS metagenome assembly OIYP01 (sample SAMN03283293) | human gut metagenome | biome: human-associated habitat; material: feces | host: Homo sapiens | place: Peru | collected 2012
GAGCTGTTCCTGCTCCTCGGCGTCGCCCGCCAGATCATCAAGGACGGCGTGGCCGCCCCCGCCGGAGGGCTGGGACATCTTGGCCGGAGAAGCGGTCGTTTCCCGGCTGGAACCCTCTCAGTTCGAAAGGAGCACTTCATGAATATCCTCTCATTTTTCCGGCGGCTCTGGCTCCGGCTCGTCTGCCCCAGCGCAGCCCATTACATCGCGGGCGCACCCAGTCTGCCGCCCCCGCTGACACCCGAACAGGAAAAGGCTCTTCTCGCCCAGATGATGGCGGGCGACCCTGCCGCGCGGGATGAGCTTATCACCCACAATCTGCGGCTGGTGGTCTACCTCGCCAAAAAATACGAGAGCAGCGGCGTCCCCTCGGAGGACATGATCTCCATTGGGACCATTGGACTCATCAAGGCTGTCAACACCTTCACACCGGAACGGAACATCAAGCTTGCCACCTATGCCAGCCGGTGTATCGGGAACGAAATTTTGATGTACTTACGAAAAAGTTCCAACCGCCGGCAGGAAGCCAGCATCGACGAGCCGCTGAATGTGGACGGCGACGGCAACGAGCTGTTGCTCTCCGACATCCTTGGCAGCGACGAAAATCTGGTCAGCCAGCGGCTGGAACAAAACGCTGAGCGGGCCACGCTCCGCCGCTCGGTCGAGCTGCTCTCGCCGCGGGAACGGCAGATCATGGAGCTGCGCTTCGGGCTGGTGGACGGCGTGGAGCGCACCCAGAAAGAAGCCGCCGACGCCCTCGGCATCAGCCAGAGCTACATCTCCCGGCTGGAAAAGCGGATCATCCGGGAGCTGAAGAAAAAGCTGGAGGACTGAAACTTTCCTGTTTTTTCTACGCATCATCCGCACCCCTGCGCCCCATACTTCCGGTAACGTTCAAACGAAACCGGAGGGGCGCGGATGTACAACAAAGTAGAGCTTTGCGGGATGGACACGGCACAGCTGCCGGTCCTCACCGAGCAGGAAAAGCATGAGCTTCTGACCCGGGCGCACGCAGGAGATGCCGCCGCCCGTGAGAGCATGATCGAAGGGAACCTGCGGCTCGTCCTCAGCGTCGTGCAGCGGTTCGCCCAGCGGGGCGAAAACCTCGACGACCTGTTTCAAGTCGGGTGCATCGGACTCATCAAGGCCATTGATAACTTCGACCCCAGCCAGAACGTCCGGTTCTCCACCTACGGCGTTCCGATGATTATCGGGGAGATCCGGCGGTTCCTGCGGGACAACAACGCCCTGCGGGTCAGTCGCTCGCTGCGGGATACGGCTTACAAAGCCATGCAGGCCCGGGAAGCCCTCGAAAAGGAATTTGGCCGGGAGCCGACCGTGGACGAGATCGCGCAGAAGGCCGGTCTGGCCCGCCGGGAGGTCACCGCCGCGCTGGAATCGGTCGTAGAACCGCTCAGCCTTGAGGAACCGCTCTACACCGACGGCGGCGATGCGATGTACGTCATCGATCAGGTGCGGGACCCGGACGGCGAGGACAGCTGGATCAGTGGGCTGCAGTTCCGCGAGACGGTGGCCAGCCTGACGCCCCGCGAAAAGCGGATCATGGAGCTTCGCTATCTGAAGGGCGAGACGCAAATGGAGGTCGCGCGGGAGATCGGCATCAGTCAGGCGCAGGTCAGCCGCTTGGAAAAGGCCGCGCTGGACCAGTTCCGCCACCGCCGCTGAACGCAGAAAGACGACGCCTTTCCTTTAATAATAAAGGAAGGAGCGCCGTCTTTTTTGCTATTTGGCTTTGTATTTGCGCTTTGTCGCAGCCCCGCCCCGCAGATGACGTTCGGCCTTGTTCCGCGCCATTACCGCTTGGACCCGCGCGAACAGGCTTGGGTCCACCCTTCGCAGCCGCGACGAAACATCTTTGTGCACCGTCGATTTGCTGCACCCGAAAGCCCGCGCCGCTGCCCGCACCGTCGCGCTGTGCTCCGCAATGTACTCGCCCAAGATCGCCGCGCGCTGCTCCGGTTCCACTTTCATACCCGGTCCCCTCCTCCGCAAGATTCCTTGCTAAAAACTATGAGCCACAGGGCCGCAATATGCTCCTCAGGGCTTGACTTTTGGCATTTGACGGCTATACTGAGAGACGGACATAAAAACAGGGGCGCCGAAAGGCTGAGATCCGCACCCTGCGGAGTACCCTTGAACCTGATCCGGGCAATGCCGGCGTAGGTAGTTTGCGAAAGGTCCCTGATTTTCACAAACGAAGCCCATGCGTCTGCTGTCGAATGCAGACGCATTTTGTTTTTGTGTACTATTTATATTGAGGAGCGAATCCAAAATGTCGAAAACCTATTCCAAGACCCGCATTCTGGTCGAATGCGCCCTGATGATCGCCATCGGCACGGTGCTGTCCAACATCCGCATCTTCACCATGCCCAACGGCGGCAGCGTCACCCTGCTCAGCATGCTGCCCTTTGTGCTGGTGTCCTTCCGCCACGGCGTCAAGTGGGGCCTGTTCACCGGTCTGGTCAACGGCTGTCTGCAGATGCTGCTGGGCTTCTGGGCGCCCCCGACTCCGACCTTCCTGTACTTCCTCGGCGAAGTCCTGCTGGACTATCTGGTAGCCTTTATGGCGCTGGGCACGGCCGAGCTGTTCGCCCGCCCCTTCAAGAACCGGATGGTCGGCGTGGCCTTCGGCACGTTCATGGCCGGTTTCCTGCGTTTCATGTGCAGCTTCCTGTCCGGCGTGCTCGTCTGGGGCAACCTGAACGAGGGCCTGAGCGCTTGGACCTACAGCCTGGTCTATAACGCAAGCTACATGCTGCCCGAGACCCTCATCACGATCGTGGCCGCCGTCCTGCTCATCAAGGTCGCGCCGCAGATCTTCGACCGTCAGTATACAAAGGCCTGATTTTTCCCGTTTGGCATTCGATCCCGGCAGGAGTTTTTCCCGCCGGGATTTTTTTGCCCATTTTTCAAAAAAGTTGTTGACAACGTCCCCATTCTCTGCTATAATCACTCACGTCGCAGGACATGAACCAAATATGTGGGGGATTAGCTCAGCTGGGAGCCCGGTTGGTATCAAAACACACCCCCAGTCAGATAGTCCTGCGACAATCAAATTCCCAACAAAAAACTCCATCCAAGAGGTTCGCTTCTTGGATTTTATGGGGGATTAGCTCAGCTGGGAGAGCGCTTGCATGGCATGCAAGAGGTCAGCGGTTCGATCCCGCTATTCTCCACCAAAAAAGCACTGTACTTCGTAGGAAGTATGGTGCTTTTCTTTTTTCTGAAGCCAATTTTTGGGGGCTGCATTGCTTCGCCTGCACCGTTTTCAGGCTTTTGCAGGCGGTTCCTATACAACCCCCAACTTTTGACTTTACACCGTTTTCAAAAAAGAATGTTTGCCACCTAGTTTTTCAGCAGGCTGCTGCATCATCCCCTTCAATGTACGGCGTAAGGTCGAACTTGAAAGTAATGTTGAGTTGATACCCACGATAAACATCTACCCTGCGGATAAGCTGATTGACGATCATTTTCTTTGCTTCAAAACCGGCACTGTCGTAGAGATCGGAAAAAGAAATCAGTTCTTCGTACCCTTGTGCAGACTGTCACACAATAACGCCTCCAACAAAAAGGCCCAGCAATGATGCAGTGCTGGATTTTATCATTCTACCGTTTTGCGATAGACTGGACATCGTAACGGCAAGACATTTTCTTTTTTGTCCTGTGCTGCACCAGAACTGACACTCCTCCAAACAGCTTAGAGCCCTCCGTCCCTGCTTTTTTGAAGGAAACTCAAAATAACCTTGAAACACTTTTAATACAATGATAAAATAATAACACTACTTTTATAGGAGAATCTGAACAAGATCCAGTGCGGTCAGACCGCGAGCGTGGGAGTTCCTGTGGGGTGTGTAAGAATAACCAAAGTTAAGGCAGTGCTGCACCCCATCGGATCGTGCAGTACTGCCCTCCGAAATGTGAGGAAGGTATCATTGTATGATGAAGAAAATTTCCCGCCGCTCGTTTTTGCAGGCTTGCGGCATTGCAGCCGCCACGGCAGCGCTGACCGCCTGCGGCGGCGGTAAGGCTGAGAGCAAAGCAGCGGACGCGCACGAAGCCGTTACCTTTATGGCACCTTATAAAGAGGTAGAAGCCTTTATTGAGCAGGTGCACAGCGTTTACCCGGAAGTGAACATGGAGGTCGTGCCGTACAGCGGCGATAACACCACCACCTGCTTGCAGAATATGTTTGCAGCGGGCGACCTTCCGGACGTCTGCACCTTGACGTACTACGACCCCCGGATCAATCTGGTCTCCGACAAGCTGCTGGACCTTTCCGGTTACGATTTTACCGATAACTATGTGGAATCCCGCCTACAGGATGTGTTCGATAACGGTGCCATCTATCTGCTGCCCTCGACCTACAACTGCTACGGCATCACCTACAACAAGACTCTGCTGAAAAAACACGGCTGGGAACTGCCCAATTCCTTTGCCGAGCTGGAAGCGCTGGCTGCAAAAGCCAAGGAAGCCGGGGTCGATCTCTGCCTGCCGCAGATCCAGTACCCGGGCTACGGTTTCCAGTACCTGTGCAACATTGCAGACGCCGATTTCCTCGGCACGCTGGACGGCAAGCTGTGGCAGAAGGATTATCTGTCCGGTAAGGCAAACGTCAGCAACACCCCCGGCATGATGCAGGCAATGGCATACGTCCAGAAGTGGAAGGACATCGGGATGCTGAACGGCTCTGGCGATGCCCTTGATGACAGCGTGACCTGGCAGCGGATGGCCGAGGGCAACACCCTGTTTTTGATCGGCAACACCAACGGCATTGTGGAGGCAGACGGCAACGCCGATAAATTCGGGCTGATGCCGTTTCTCTCGGAGGACGGCACCCAGAACGTTTTTGTGCTGAATGTGAACCGTTTTTACGGTCTGAACAAAAAGCTGGAGCAGAACCCCCAGAAGCTGGAAGATGCGCTCAAGGTGATGCGCGTGCTCTCCACCGTTGCGGGCACCAGCGCTCTGCAGCCCGCAACGACGCTGAAAAACAACCTGCTGCCCTTCAAGGATGCAAAGGCGGACGACACCTATTATGCCGACATCGCCGATGCCCTGAACGCGGGCAATACCGCGCCCTTTCTCTATTCCGGCTGGGAAAACACCATCGTGACCACCGGCCTTAAAATGCTGGACTTTATCAAGGGTAATGCCACCATGGAGGATGTGATCCGTCAGCTGGACGAGGATCAGGACAGTGTGGTGAACAACACCCCGGATACCATCACCACCGTCACCGAGGAGCTTTCGCAGGAGGACTGCGCCATGCTGGTGGGCCGCTGCTTTGCACAGGCTACCGGCAGCGACCTTGCGCTGGTCTCGCTGAGCACCTGGATCCCCGGCAACCCCACCAACCAGAACCACCACGGTGTAGCCGCCAAGCTGTACGCCAAGGGCATTACGGATTACGACCTTTCGGTCATCCTGCCCACCGGCTGGAACCGCACCATCCAGACCGTCACCCTGACCGGGCAGCAGATCAGCGACCTGCTGGCCACGGGCTACGATGCCTACGGCAACGGCAAGGGCTACCCCTATGTGCTGGTAAGCCCGGTGCAGCCGGAAGTCGGCAAGACCTATCAGGTTGCCATCTGCGGCGTGAGCGACAAGCTGGCGGCCGAAGCAGCGGTGACAGACAGCGGCGTGGTGGGCATGGATGCCGCAAAAACTTTCTTTGGCGCATACACCACCATCAGCCGGGCAGATACCGCATGGAGCTGAACAGAACGGACAGGAGATACTGGATGTGAACAACAAAATCTATAAAAAGCTGCTTGGGGGCTTCGGCTTTACCATCGTCGTGTCGATCCTGACCCTTTTTGTTATGAGCCAGACCTACATCCAGAACCTTGTCTACCACGAGCGGCTGAGCCAGATGGAGGAGGTCACCCACCAGATGTTCCGCAATCTGGAGGATGTGATCGAGAACCACTGGGACATCGTGGATGTGCAGTGCAATTATTTGTACTACACCCCGCTAAAGACCGATGCCGAGTTCTACCGCTATCTGCGCAAGCTGTCGGAGCTTTCCAATTATCAGGAAAGTCAGATCGAACTGGTTGCCGTGGACTCCAGCGGGCGTTATTATACCGAGTACGGCAGCATGGGTCTGCTGCGGGAAATGACCTATCTGGAAAGCGCACCGGAGCGGGTCAGCTATGTTTCCAACTCACTGACCATGAATGACTCCCAGATGGTGTTTCTGGAACAGCTCTCCACCCCCATCACACTGCAAAGCGGAGAGAAAGAGATCACCCTGCGGTACTTTGGTATTTCGCAGAGCATGACCCAGCTGAACGATTATTTCCGCTGTGACGCCTACGAAAATAACAACAGCGTCTATGTACTGGATAACGATGGCTTCAAGCTGTTCAATGCCAACGATACTGAACTGCTGAAGGGGCACAACGTATACACCGTGCTCTCCCGGATGTCCTACCTGCACGGCTCTTCCTTTGCGGAGGCAAAGGAGCGGCTTGCCCGCACAGGCTCCTGTTATTCCAACGCCGTGCTGGACGGAACCGAGTATTTCTACGCCCTGAAGCAGATGGAAAACGCCCAGTGGACGCTGGCGTTCCTTGTTCCGGCAGAATGTGTGGCCGTGAATACCCAAAAGCTGGTCGGCATCGTCATGGCCATTATTGCAGCCTTTGCAACGGTGTTCTCCATCACGGCAGTTTTTGTCGGCTGGCTTCTCCTGCGGGAAAAGCAGCGGCAGGAGCTGCAAGCCGAAAAAGAAGCGAACCTCCGTCTGGAGCAGTATAACATCCAGCTGACGCAGGCCAACGACGAGATGCGGCGGGCACAGGATATTGCCGCCGAGGCGCTGCATGCGGCCGAACGCGCCAGCCAGGCCAAGACCGACTTCCTCTCCAACATGAGCCACGACATCCGCACCCCGATGAACGCCATCGTCGGCCTGACGACCCTGATGGAGAACGAGCTGGACCAGCCGGAAAGGCTGGCCGAACATCTGCACAAGCTGGAAAGCTCCGGTCAGCTGCTGCTGGGCATCATCAACGACATTCTGGATATGAGCCGCATCGAGAGCGGCAAGACCACCCTGAACGTTGAGCCGATGCACCTTCCCCAGCAGCTCGACCAGCTCAGCACGATGATCCGCGCACAGACAAACGAAAAGGCGCAGACCTTCACCGTCTCCACCCATCTCCGGCACGAAAATCTGCTGGCAGACCCCACCCGCCTGAATCAGGTGCTGATGAACATCCTCTCCAACGCGGTCAAGTATACGCCCCGCGGCGGGCACATCCGGTTCGAGGTCGAAGAGCTGCCCCGGAACGAGCACTACGCCCGATACCGCTTTGTGGTGCAGGATGACGGCATCGGCATGAGCGAAGCTTTCCAAAAGACCCTTTTTGAGCCCTTTACCCGCGAGGAAAAATCCGGCACCAACAAGGTGCAGGGCACCGGCCTTGGCATGGCGATCACCAAGAGCGTCGTAGACCTGATGGGCGGCTCCATCAGCGTGGAGAGCGCCACCGGCAAGGGCACCCGCTTTGAGGTGGTGCTGGAATTTCCCATTGATGCCGAGGCGGATCATGCGCAGAAGCTGCAGGCGCTCCCGGAGGAAGAAGAGACCGTTTCTCCCTTGTCCGGCATGAAGTTCCTTTGCGCCGAAGATAACGCCATCAACGCCGAAATTCTGGAAATGCTGCTGGAAGCCAATGGCGCAAGCTGCACCATCTGCTCCAACGGTCAGGAGATCGTGGATGCTTTTGCCAATGTCAAACCCGGTGAGTATGACATGATCCTGATGGACGTGCAGATGCCGGTGATGGACGGCTTGGAGGCCACCCGCCGCATTCGCAATGGCGAAAACCCGCTGGGCAGGATCATCCCCATCCTTGCCATGACCGCCAATGCCTTCCTTGAGGATATGCAAAAGAGCAAGGAAGCCGGCATGGATGCACATCTCTCCAAGCCTGTGGACATTGCAGCACTGGAACAGACGGTGAAACGCTTCCGCGTTACCCCCCCCGAAAATAAATAGTGGTATCGTACGGTTTCGCAGATGACACACACAAATGATGTAAATGATGGAGAAGAAGGTCAGAACGTGAATACACTTTCCGAGATCGAAAGCTATTACAAAGCGCGTGAGCAGCAGCTGTTGAAAAAACTTCATCAACAGGAAGCCGCTCTTGCCGCAGCGGATCAAAAGCTGAAACAGTTGATCAAAAATCAGAAAGCACAGTTGGACAAAACAAACCAGCAGCGTGCTGCACGGGAGCAGCAGTTCAAAGACGAGCTTTATCGGGACCCGCTGACAGGTGCTTACAACCGCCGCTATTATGAGGAAGTTGTCCGTAAATCCATCGGCCCGGCAGGGATCGCGCTGATGGATGTGGACGATTTCAAAATCTGCAATGATACCTATGGGCATCACGCCGGAGATGTGGCGCTGGAAACGGTGGCCAATGCCATCCGCTCCTGCACCCGCAGCTCTGATCTGCTCATCCGCTACGGCGGGGACGAATTTCTACTGGTGCTGCCCGGTATTCCGGGAGATGTTTTGCAGACCAAACTGGAACAGATCCGCACGGCTGCACAGATGGCATCCGTACCCGGCTATTCGCATTTCCGCCTCTCACTGAGCATCGGCGGAACGATGCAGGCCATCACCGACCCGATGGAGAATGCGGTTCGCCGGGCAGACCGGCTGATGTATCAGGCAAAGTGCCGCAAGAATGCCGTCATGGTGGAGATTCCGGGGCATGATCTGGAGACGTTGGAAAAACTTTTGCAGGAAAAATCAAAGATCCTGCTTGTGGACGACTCCAAAATGAACCGCATGATGCTGACAGAGATTTTGGGAGAGAGCTACCATATTCTGGAGGCAGAAAACGGGCGGGAATGTCTGGAAACATTGCAGGCAGAAGCCGGAAACATTGCACTGGTGCTGCTGGACATCAATATGCCGGTCATGGACGGCTTTGAAGTGCTGAAAGCCATGAATGCCAACCACACCATTGAGGATACCCCGGTCATTATGATCTCCAGCGAGGACTCCGATGCGGCGATCCGGCGTTCCTATGAGCTGGGGGCGAGTGATTATGTCAATCGTCCCTTTGATGCACGCATCGTATACCGCCGCGTGACCAACACCATCAAACTGTACGCCAAGCAGCGGCGGCTGGTGCAGATGGTCTCTGACCAGATCCGCGCCCGTGAAAACAATACGGATATGCTGGTAGGTGTTCTGAGCCATATCGTAGAATTCCGCAACGGCGAAAGCGGTGCTCATGTGCGGCACATCCGCATCATCACGGAGCTGCTGCTCCGCCGTCTGTTGGAGATCAGCAGCAGATACTCTATTACTGCGGAACAGCAGGATATGATCCCGCTGGCCTCTGCCCTGCACGACATCGGCAAGATCGGCATTGATGAAAAAATTCTCAACAAACCCGGAAAGCTGACCTCAGAGGAATTTGAGGTCATAAAGACCCACAGCATGCTGGGAGCCAAGATGCTGCACGATCTGGATGGTTTTGCCGAGCAGCCGCTGCTGCAAACAGCCTATGAGATCGCCCGCTGGCATCACGAACGCTGGGATGGGCGCGGCTACCCGGATGGACTGAAGGGCGACGAGATCCCTATCAGCGCACAACTGGTCTCGCTGGCGGACGTATACGATGCACTGACCAGCGAACGCTGCTATAAAAAAGCCTTCTCCCACGAAAGAGCCGTACAGATGATCCAGAACGGCGAGTGTGGAGCGTTCAACCCGCTGCTGCTGCAATGTCTGACGAATATCCAGTCCGACCTGAAAGTAGAATTACAGCAGCACAACTGAGCAGCGGATGCAATAAAAACAGGAGAATAAAAAGCCCGAATGAAACACAGAATCTCACGCCGTGCATTTCTGCACGGCTGCACGCTGCTGGCGGCATCGGCTGCCGTCGGCAGTCTGACTTCCTGCGGCGGAACGGACGCGAAGGAGAGCGGTCTTCCGCAGATCATTGTGGGGAGCGATACTTATCCACCCTATATCTATCTGAACAATGACGGCATTCCCGCCGGGATCGACGTGGAGATCGCCACCGAAGCATTCCGCCGCATGGGATATGCTGCCCGGTTTGAACCGATCGATTGGGAGCAAAAAACAAATCTGGTGGAAAGCGGCACCATAGACTGTATCTGGGGCTGCTTTTCCATGGATGGACGCGAGGAGATCTACCGCTGGGCGGGGCCCTACATGGTGAGCCGTCAGGTGGTTGCGGTGGATGCCGACAGCAGCATCCAGACACTCGGTGACCTTGCCGGAAAGACCATCGCCGTGCAGAGCACCGGCAAGCCGGAGGAGATCCTTCTCAGCGGCTCTGATCCGCGCATCCCACAGGTGGTGGATGTGTTCAGCACCGAGGACCGCAGCGTGCAGTATGCGATGCTGGCCTGCGGCTATGTGGATGCCATCGCTGCCCATGAAACGGCCATCCTGCAATATATGAAGGACAATTCCGTGGAGTTCCGCATCCTCGAAGAACCGCTGCTGGTCACCGGGCTGGGCATCGCCTTTGCCAAAAACGACAGCCGCGGGCTGGACACCCAGCTGAACGCGGTTCTTGCGCAGATGCGCACAGACGGCACACTGGAGCAGATCCTTGGCAGGTATCTTGAGCATGCTTCGCAGTATCTGGAGGTGGACACCATTGGCGCGTAAAAACAGACCCCTTGCAGATACATGGCGATGGTGGCTCTATCTGGTCATCGGCGTGTTTTTTATGGCCGGCATCGTTTCTCTCTCCGGTTGGCGGGCACTGCGCGCAGCGGAGGCACGTTTCTGCCAGACCCTTGATTTTGTCAAATCGCAGTCCACCAGCTTTGAAAAGCATAACGATACGGTTGTGGCCAAAGCGCTCCGCCGCGCGGCGGTATCGGTGCATCAGCTGGCACAGAACTCTGCGCTGGACCTCTCCAATCCGCAGTGCCTGAACAAGCAGGCAGAGATGCTTTGGCTCACAGGCATTTCGGTTCTGGAACCGGACGGTACGCTCCTGTGCGAATCCACAACGAACGGCATCGGCTATGCCCGGTTTGGAGAGCAGCTCAAGGATGATACCGTTCTGGACGTTTTCTCTTACCCGCAAAAGACCTACCTGAAGCGGGTCCTGCTGGAAGATGGGTCTGCTGTGGATGTTGCGGCGCACAAGGCAGAAGGCAAAGAGGTGATCCTGCTTGCCTACCGCTATACCCCGGCAGAATTTATAGAGGGAACGGCTCTATCCATCCAGAGTGTACTGGACGGCTACTCGGTTGAGACCAGCGGCACATTGTTCATCGTGCAGAACAATCAGGTCATTGCCTCCAACCGCCCGGAGCTGATCGGGCAGGATGCTGCAGACAGTCCGCTGGTGCAGGGGATCCGCAAAGCCAGGGCCGCCGAAACGCTGACCCCTACCCACGATTGGAACGGCTCCGGCCACTATTTTGGAATGTACTGCCATGGAAGATCCTTTGATCTCTATGCGTGTACAGATGAAAAATCGGTCTTCCGTGAATCCCTTCTGTTGATCCTGATGGCGCTGGTCGGCTACATCCTGCTTGTAATGATCCTTCAGGTGCTGCGCAGACGCTCCGTGCAGGAGATGGAGAGGCAGAAGAAAGAACAGGAGAAGAAGTATCAGGCCCAGCTGGAGGAACAAAACCGCAAGCTGGAGATCGCACTCCAGCATGAGGGGGCGGCAAACCGTGCCAAGCGGGAGTTCCTGTTCAATATGAGCCACGATATCCGCACCCCGATGAACGCCATCATTGGCTTCACCTCGCTGGCTGCGACCCATATCGACAATAAGGAACAGGTACTGGACTACCTGAAAAAGATCTCTACCTCCAGCCAGCATCTGCTCTCCCTCATCAATGATGTGCTGGATATGAGCCGTATCGAGAGCGGAAAAGTTAAGATCGAGGAAAAAGCGGTGCATCTGCCGGATCTCGTTCACGATGTGCGCTCCATCATCCAGCCCAATGTTTCGGCAAAGCGGCTGTCGCTTTTCATTGATACCATGGATGTGGAGAACGAGGACATCATTACCGACCCGCTGCGGCTGAACCAGATCTTGCTGAATATTTTGTCCAACGCCATCAAGTTCACCCCCACAGGCGGCATGATCAGCATCCGCATTACCCAGAAGAACGGTGCGCCCAAGGGCCGTGGCTGCTATGAGTTCCGCATCAAAGACAATGGCATCGGCATGAGCGAAGAGTTCCAGAAGCACATCTTTGAGGCGTTCAGCCGGGAGGAAAGCTCCACCGTCAGCGGCATTCAGGGCACCGGCCTGGGCATGTCCATCACCAAGAACATTGTGGACCTGATGGGCGGCACCATCGCCATTGAGAGCGAACCGGGCAAGGGCAGCGAATTCATCGTAGATCTCTGCTTTGCACTCAGCGGACAAAAGGTGGAGCAGAAGCAGATCCCGCAGCTGGAAGGGCTGCGCGCATTGGTAGCAGACGACGATACCGACACCTGCCTGAGCGTCAGCACCATGCTGTCCAAGATCGGGATGCGGCCGGAGTGGACGATCTCCGGCAAAGAGGCGGTGATCCGCACCCGGTACGCCATGGAGCAGGGCGACGAATTCAGCGTCTACATCATCGACTGGCTGATCCCCGATATGAACGGCATCGAGGTCGTGCGGCAGATCCGCAAGGTGATCGGGAAAAACTGCCCCATCATCATCCTGACGGCCTACGATTGGGCAGACATCGAAGAGGAAGCCCGCGCCGCCGGTGTGACCGCGTTCTGTGAAAAGCCGCTGTTCCTTTCCGAACTGCGCAGAGTGCTGGCAGAACCGTTCTGCGCAGAGCCTGCCCACGAAGCATCGCAGCCTAATGCCGCCAAGCTCAAGGGAAAGAAACTTTTGCTGGTGGAGGACAATGCGCTGAACCGTGAGCTTGCGCAGGAGATCCTGAAGGAAGCGGGCTTTGCGGTGGACACTGCTGAGGACGGCACGGTCGCCGTCCAGAAGATGAAGCAGGCTGCCCCCGGACAGTACGACCTGATCTTAATGGACATCCAGATGCCCAAGATGGACGGTTATGAGGCGACGCGGCAGATCCGCGCTCTGCCGGATGCTGCAAAGGCCGGCATTCCCATCTTTGCAATGACGGCAAATGCCTTTGAGGAAGACCGTCAGAATGCATGGAAGGCCGGGATGGACGGCCACATTGCAAAGCCGCTGGATATTCCGCACCTGCTGCAGGTTCTTGCAGATGTACTAAAATCATAACGACCACCAGCTGACCAAAAGTAAAAGCACCCACAGCAGGCTCCGCAGAGGCTCTTGACCTCAGGAAGCAAATGCTGTGGGTGCTTTATTTATTTTGCCTGACAGGCGTTTGGTTCACAGGATCTTGTGCAGCTCCTGCACAAGGTCGCCGATCACGATGGGCTTGGACAAAAAGCCGT
>OIYP01001210.1_pt1 | contig 13398 bp, 8 predicted proteins | sample 1588261 | NCBI WGS metagenome assembly OIYP01 (sample SAMN03283293) | human gut metagenome | biome: human-associated habitat; material: feces | host: Homo sapiens | place: Peru | collected 2012
GGGAGCCGCCGTATGCGTAATCACGGGTACCGGCAACTATAAGGGAGAGGTACGCGTAAACTTTACCGTGAAGCCCCAGTCCCTGAAGAGCTGCCGCATTGACAACCTGGGTACCTGTCCCTTTGACGGGACGCCGGTGCGCCCCGATGTCAGGGTTACCTGCGGAAAGAAGGTTCTTAAGCAGTATACGGACTATACGGTAGCATATGAAAACAATACCGCAACAGGCAAGGGAAAGGTTGTGGTAACAGGAACCGGCAACTACGAGGGAAGCATAGAGAAAACCTTCCTTATCCGGGACAGCATTCTGACGGCGGAGATAAGCGGCGTGGAAACAGCCGTTACCTATACGGGAAAAGCAGTTACCTTCCCGGTTACCGTTACCAGAGCCGGTACGGTACTGAAAGCCGGAAAGGATTACAGCATCACCTATAAGAAGAACAAGGATGCGGGAGAAGCCTCTCTGGTGATTACCGGAAAAGGCAGCTATACCGGGGAAATCGTGAAGAATTTCACCATAAAGAAGGCGGAGCTTGGCGCCGGCGGATCCATCGGGGACATAAAGACGTTTACCTATACAGGAAAGGCCATCTGTCCTTCCGTAACGGTTACTTATGGAAAGACAAGGCTTACCGCTAAGGATTACCGGGTATACTATACCAGGAATACGGAGGCGGGCACTGCCAGGGTGACGGTAACCGGAACCGGCAACTATACAGGTACCCTTGCCGGGGAATTTACCATTGCCGCAAAGGAAATCCGGAAGTGCAGCATACGTGTATCGGATGCGCCGCTTCTGACCGCAACGGGAGGAATTCCCGAAATAACCGTAAAGGATGGCGGAACAGTTCTTTTACAGGGAAGGGATTATACGGTTTCCTATCAGGATAACCATTCCCTCGGAAAAGCAACGGCGATAATTACAGGCTGCGGCAACTACGGCGGGGAAACCGTAAAGACCTATCAGGTAAAGAAGGACTTTACCGCGGCAAAGCTGGCATGGGATCTGCCGGATGATTATTACAACGGAAAAGAAAAGAAACCGAAGATTTCGGTGACCCTGGACGGGGTGCCCTTAAAGGAAGGAAAGGACTATACCTTAAGCTATGTAAACTGCAAAAATGCGAGTGTGTCCGAATCGGCACAGGTGATTGCAAGCGGAAAGGGAGAGTATGCGGGAAGTCTGTCGATAAGCTTTACCATCCGACCGCTGTCCCTGAATTCCGGTTCCGTCACGGTAAGCAGGATCCGGGATGTGGTATACAACGGAAAAAGCCAGGAGCCGTCCTTTACCGTGAAGTACGGAAAGACGGTGTTAAAGAAGGATGTGGACTATACAGTTTCCTGGTACCGGAACGTGGATGCGGGAACGGCATCCGTGACAATCCGCGGCAAGGGGAATTATGAAGGCTCCGTGTATACGAACTTCCGGATTACCCCGAAGAAGCTGACGGCAAAGATAGCGGCAATCCCGGATGTGAATTATACCCCGGAGGGAGCTGCTCCGGCGCTGACCCTGACGGACAAGGATAAAATCCTGCAGGAAGGAAGGGATTATACCGTAATCTATACGGGAAACCGGGAAGTGGGAACGGCAACAGCGGTGGTAACGGGCTGCGGCAACTACAGCGGAACCCTGAAAAAGACCTTCCGGATAAAACCCATGGATCTTTCCGGTGTAAACATAAACAATATAGCCTCAGAAAGCTATACGGGAAGTGCGGTAAGACCGGAGCCCGTGGTCTATGTGAACACGGCATCCGGAAGGGTATACCTTAAGGAAAACGTGGATTATGTGTATGCCTATGAGAATAATGTGGAGCCCGGCACGGCAACCGTAACCATAACGGGCTGCGGCAACTATACGGGAAGCAGAAAGAAGACCTTCCGCATTACCGAATAAGTCATTTCGATTGAAAAAGGGACGTAAAAATCCGGCAGAGAAATCTGCCGGATTTTTCGATGCTCCTATGGTCGGAAGCTTTGCTTCTTTTAGTTGCGGTTGGATAAATCCACATATTCGCGGTCTTCACCGACCGGTTTATAGGCGGGACGGATGATTTTGCCGTTGTTGGCAAGTTCCTCGAGTCTGTGGGCGCTCCAGCCGACGATTCGCGCTATGGCGAAAATCGGTGTATACAGCTCCATGGGCAGTCCCAGCATATGGTATACAAAGCCGGAGTAGAAGTCCACGTTGATGCTGACACCCTTGTACATCTGCCTTTCCGCAGAGATAACCTCGGGAGCTAATTTTTCCACCAGGGAGTAGAGGGCAAATTCCTTTTGCAGCCCCTTTTCTTCGGACAATTTCTGCACGAAGGACTTGAACGCCACGGCACGGGGGTCGGACTTGGAATAAATCGCATGTCCTACACCGTAAATCAGACCGGCATGGTCGAAAGCCTCTTTATGTAACAGTTTCTTTAAATAACAGGATACTTCTTCTTCATCCTCCCAGTCGTGGATTTCCCGCTTCATTTCTTCAAACATTTTAACTACCTTGATATTGGCGCCGCCGTGCCTTGGCCCCTTCAGGGAGCCGATGGCTGCCGCAATGGTAGAATAGGTATCCGTCAGGGAAGAGGTTACCACATGGGTGGTGAAGGAGGAGTTGTTGCCGCCGCCGTGCTCCATATGAAGCACCAGGGCAATATCCAGTATCTTGGCTTCCAAAGGGGTGTAGGAGCTGTCGGGACGAAGAATGTGCAGGATATTTTCGGCTGTGGAAAGCTCCGGTATGGGCTGGTGGATAAACAGGCTGTTGCCGTCATGATAGTGGCTGTAAGCCTGATAGCCGTAAATGGACAGCATGGGAAACAGACTGATCAGTTGCATACACTGCCGTAATACATTGGGCAGGGAGGTATCGTCCGCACGGTCATCATAAGAATAAAGGGTAAGCACACTGCGGGCAAGGGTATTCATCATATCCTTACTGGGTGCCTTCATAATAATATCTCTTACAAAGCTGGTGGGCAGAGAACGGTAGCTGCCGAGAAGCTTCCGGAATTCCGCAAGCTCTGTGCTGTTGGGAAGCTCTCCGAACAATAAAAGATAAGCGGTTTCTTCAAAACCGAAACGGTCATCCTTTGTAAAACCGTTAATCAGGTCCTGTACATTGTAGCCGCGGTAAAAAAGCTTACCGTGAGCCGGAACGGAAACACCGTCCTTTATCTCGGTAGCACGTACATCGGAAATATGGGTAAGTCCTGCCAGAACGCCCTTTCCGTTTATGTCACGAAGTCCCCTCTTTACGTCATAACGGGTATACAGTTCGGAATCTATGATTCCTGCTTCCTCTGACTTTTTGGCAAGTCTGAGAATCTCTGGGGTAATGTCGGAAAATGTATTATGTTCCATGGGTCTGCTCCTTTCTGGCTGGAATTTAAAAATAACTTTCTGTATTTTAACATAAAAAAATCGTGTTTAGCAAGAAAATTTAGGATTATTTACAAAAAGTTCATAAATATACGGAAATTTCCGGGTGGATTTTTTGAGCGGAAAAGATTACAATAAAGGATGCGTACCGTATCAGACGGTCAGTTTGGCAAAGAAAGGATAACAGTATGGAAAACAGAACAATAACGGATAGACTTAGTGCCCTGCGGCAGGCCATGGTGCGGGAAAAAATAGATTTTTACATGATTCCCACGGCGGATTTCCACAATTCGGAATATGTAAACGATTATTTCAAGGTAAGGGAATTTTTCTGCGGATTTACCGGTTCCAACGGCACTCTTGTGGTATGGAAGGAAGGAGCCGGTCTCTGGACGGACGGCAGATATTTTATTCAGGCGGAAAACGAGCTTACGGGCACGGGTGTGACCCTGTTCCGCATGCTGCAGGAGGGCGTTCCCACCATAGAGGAATTTTTACAGAAGGAAATGAAGGATGGCGAAACGCTGGGCTTTGACGGCAGAGTCATTTCCGCAGCGGAGGGCAAGCGTTACGAAAAGGCGCTTGCCGGCAAAAATATTGTCTTTTCCTATGATAAAGACCTTGCGGAGAGCATCTGGACGGACAGACCGGCATTCCCGGCAGGACAGGTCAGTGTGCTTCCCGGTGATATCGTAGGAAAGACCGCGGGAGAGAAGCTTGCCGAGGTGCGGCAGGAGCTGACAAAAAAAGGAGCGGAGAGTCTGCTGCTTACGAAGCTGGACGACATCATGTGGTTGTTTAACATCCGCGGCTGCGATGTGGAATGCAATCCCGTAGCCATGTCCTATGCCTATATCACACAGGACGGAGCCGTGCTGTTTATCCGGAAGGAAGCCCTTTCCGATGAAGTGCTTTCCTACCTCGGTAAAACCGGTACGGAAGTAAAGGAATACGGAGAAATCACGGACTTTGTAAGGGCGCTTCCAAAGAACGGCAAAAACCTTCTGGATGAGCGTTATGTGGGTTATAACTTCTATAAAATATTACAGGAAAAACAGGCGGCTTGTGAGGGGAAAAATCCCACCGAACTCCTGAAAGCCGTAAAGAATGCCACCGAGCTTGCCAATATGGAAAAAATATACCTGCAGGACAGTGTGGCAGTGACGAAATTTATCTACTGGCTGAAGACCCATGTAGGAAAGGAAGAAATTACGGAGGTGACGGCAGCCGATTATCTGGAGGGACTGCGCAGACAGATTCCGGGCTTCTTCGATTTATCCTTCCCGACCATTGCTGGCTACAAGGCAAATGCTGCCATGATGCATTACGAAGCGACCCCGGAAACGGCAGCGACACTTGCGCCGGAAGGCATGCTTTTAGTGGATTCCGGCGGACAGTATTTAGGCGGCACCACGGATGTGACAAGAACCATTGTATTAGGCCCCATTTCCGATGAAATCAAAATGCATTATACCAAGGTGGCGGCTGCGGTCATGCAGCTTACCCATGCACACTGGATTTACGGCTGCACCGGCAGGAACTTAGACATCCTGGCACGTCAGCCGCTGTGGGATTTAGGCATTGACTACCAGTGCGGTACCGGTCACGGCGTAGGCTATATCTTAAATGTACACGAAGGCCCCCAGGGCATGCGCTGGCGTTTCACGAACGGTATGGAAGAGGCCGTGTTTGAAGCGGGCATGGACATCACCAACGAACCCGGCGTATACATTGCGGGAAGCCACGGCATCCGTATCGAAAACGTCATGGTAGCGGAAAACGATGTGAAGAACGAATACGGTCAGTTCATGCATTTCAAGACACTTACCTGGGCGCCCATTGACCGGGACGGCATCGATGTTAAATACCTGTCCGATACCCAGATTGCCATGTTAAACGAGTACCAGCAGGCTGTTTACGAAAAGATTTCCCCTTACCTTACCGAAGAGGAAAAACAGTGGCTTAAGGAAGAAACGGCGAAATTCTAAAATTGGTATAAAATTTTTAACGGTTTCTTGACATTTTTAATGGCTTTTGAGATAATACAACCGATGTGGCAGAAGATAAACACATACAAAAAATAAGGAAAGAGGTTAATGTAAGATGGCAGAGATTAATTTAAGCAAGTACGGTATTACCGGTACTACAGAAATCGTTCACAATCCTTCTTATGAAATGTTATTCAAAGAAGAGACCAGACCTGAACTGACAGGCTATGAAAAAGGCCAGGAAACAGAGCTTGGTGCGGTAAACGTTATGACCGGTATTTATACAGGACGTTCCCCTAAAGACAAGTTTATCGTTGTGGATGAAAACTCCAAGGATACTGTTTGGTGGACATCCGATGAATATAAGAACGACAACCATCCCATGACAGAAGAAGCATGGGCAGCCGTTAAGGAAATCGCAAAGAAAGAGCTTTCCAACAAGAGACTGTTCGTAGTTGATGCATTCTGCGGCGCAAACAAAGATACCCGTATGGCTATCCGTTTCATCGTAGAAGTAGCTTGGCAGGCACATTTCGTTACGAACATGTTCATCCAGCCTTCCGAAGAAGAATTAGCAAACTTTGAGCCTGATTTCGTTGTTTACAACGCATCCAAGGCAAAGGTAGAAAACTACAAGGAATTAGGTCTTAACTCCGAAACCTGCGTAGCATTCAACATCACAAGCCGTGAGCAGGTTATCGTAAATACATGGTACGGCGGAGAAATGAAGAAAGGTATGTTCTCCATGATGAACTACTATCTGCCGCTTAAGGGCATCGCTTCCATGCACTGCTCTGCAAACACAGACATGAACGGTGAGAACACCGCTATCTTCTTCGGTCTTTCCGGAACAGGTAAGACTACACTTTCCACAGATCCTAAGAGACTCCTCATCGGTGATGACGAGCACGGCTGGGATGACAACGGAGTATTCAACTTCGAGGGTGGATGCTACGCTAAGGTTATCAACCTTGACAAAGAGTCTGAGCCGGACATCTACAATGCAATCAAGAGAAACGCTCTTCTTGAGAACGTAACTGTTGATGCAAACGGAAAGATTGATTTCGATGACAAGAGCGTTACAGAGAATACTCGTGTATCTTACCCAATCAACCACATTACAAATATTGTAAAACCTGTATCATCTGCACCGGCTGCAAAGAATGTAATCTTCTTATCAGCAGATGCATTCGGAGTACTTCCTCCAGTATCTATCCTGAGCGCTGAGCAGACAAAGTACTACTTCCTCTCTGGATTCACAGCTAAGCTCGCAGGTACAGAGCGTGGCATCACTGAGCCTACTCCTACATTCTCTGCTTGCTTCGGCCAGGCATTCCTGGAGCTCCACCCAACAAAGTATGCTGAGGAGCTGGTTAAGAAGATGCAGAAGAGCGGTGCTAAGGCTTACTTGGTGAACACTGGTTGGAACGGTACCGGCAAGCGTATCTCTATCCGCGACACTCGTGGTATCATCGACGCTATCCTCGACCACTCTATCGACGCTGCTCCAACAAAGACTATCCCATTCTTCAACTTCGTTGTTCCTACAGAGCTCAACGGCGTAGACACCAACATCCTCGATCCTCGCGACACTTATGCTGACGCAGCTCAGTGGGAGGAGAAGGCTAAGGATCTCGCTGCTCGCTTCATCAAGAACTTCAAGAAGTATGAGACTAACGAGGCTGGTAAGGCTCTCGTTGCAGCTGGTCCTCAGCTCTAATCGCTGAACAGACGATACATCGCATGATGTTCCCTCTTGTCGGCTTCTCACGAAGCACTGACTGGTTGGGCATCTCACAAGAATAAGAATCCCGTCGGGCTTTGCCTGGCGGGATTTTTTTCGTTTCTGACTGGGTGGGACACAGCGACAACACGGAATAACACATCTATGAGAAACACAGAATAAATATATCAGTGAGAGCTTAGTGTCCATACGCCTGCGGCGATGGACAAAAATTTAAACACGGATTGCACGGAGGACACGGATCTGACTTTTTCACTGATTTATTTCTTAAACCTGTATTCTTTGGATTTATTTCGGGATTTTCGTGGATTCGCGAGCATACATGCTCCCTTTTTCTGAATAATTAATTACCTTTGCCTAAAGCATCCTTAATTCAAAACTAATATGTTATGCTACTATACGAAGACCTTACATTCCAAATAAGAAAAGCGATATTCAATGTCTATAACTATTGGGGACCAGGACTTTTAGAGACTATATATGAAAAGTCATTGATGATAGAACTTGAAACTATGGGACTGGAAGTAGAATGTCAGAAACACATCCCTGTTGTATACAGAGGAAAGGAGATAGAATGTGACTACAGATTGGATTTGCTGGTTGAAGACAAGGTGATAATTGAATTGAAGGCGGTTGAAAACCTGCAACCCATCCATAAGATGCAACTTTCTACATATCTGAAAATTACCGGCAAGCGCCTTGGTATCCTTGTAAATTTCAATACTTCTGATATCATGCACAGCATCGTACGTATAGCAAACTAAAAAGGGAGCACCATAGTGCTCGCAAATCCAACTAAATCAAACCAAAACCCAAGAATCATTAGCTCAATATTATCAAAAAATGGATCCGTGAAAGACCAATCCGTGTTCCTCGGTGCTATCCGTGTTTCATTTTTTGATTTGTGGCCCTGCCGAAGGCCAGGGACACAACGACAACACGGAATAACACATCTATGAGAAACACAGAATAAATATATCAGTGAGTAATGTTGTCCATCCGCCTTCAACTGGGGACACACCGGCACCACGGAATAAATAAATAATCAGTGATAATAATGTATCCATAACATAATAAAGACGATGTCCACACACCACACCAAAACGATATTATCCGTGATAAACACAACGTCTGCGCAAACGTTTTCGTTAAAAAAAACGCATCCGATAATATAACGTATCATTCATCTGTGTAACTTTGCAACAGATTATCCTAAAACGAATTACAAAAACAGACGAAAAAGCGACTCCATTCGTAAGTCAAAACAGACGTATAGAGAATCTACTCGTAAGCCAAAAGGAAACAGGCAAAAACCTGTCGACTAAGGTAAGGGAATCTATCTGACTCTACAACATAAAAAACGACATACAAGCACAGCGTCATGACGGCAGTTCCCCAAAAAGGAATTGCCACAATGACACAAGAAGGCGCAAGGCGGAGAGACGATACCCACACCGGCGCCCCCAACACGTATATCAGAAGCGAGAACCAGGTACAACAGAAGAACAATAAATTAATATAACAACAAAAAAATGAAGAATCTACAAACAGGGACGACTTGCCTGTCGAGTTCTACCGGCAGCAAGCAGCACAAATGCAGGAGGTCGCTACAGCGACTCACCACATTCGTTATTCTCTTTCTTTGCTCCATGACAGTAGCGTGGGCGCAAGAAACAACAACGACGGACCAGAAATTCGATTTAGTGATAGAAAACAATGCATTCAAGCAATCCATTTCTGGCGACGAAGCTATAAAGGCGACTTTAAGTAACACCAAGTCTTTCCGAGGCAACTGCGTCAAGTTCACGGGAGGCAGAAATGAATCCCTTACCATCACCGCCAACGTTGCTACCATCAGCAAGATTGAGCTTAAGATAAGCAAAAGTCAATCAGACGACCCAACACAAGTTACCCCAGTTACAGTTGAAAAAAGTGGAATTATTTCCGTTGAAGACGGGAAAACACCTCGCCAAATGACTGTAGATTGGAACAAAGACAATAACAATAATACCGTGACATTCTCTGGCGCTACTAAAGACCTCTTCGTTTTCGGTGCCACTATCTACTATCAGAATATTCCCGGTGAATTGAGACTTCTTTCTGTAACCGCCCCTACAATCACTCTGAACGACATCGAAACGACGAAGACACAGTTGCAGTTTACCATCAAGCAGACAGCAACGGAGCAGGAAGGAACGACGCTCGAAACTTGGTATACCACAGATGGTTCTGACCCTAACTCGTCTGTTAATACAAGCAGAATGAGGCTGGAAGGGAATTCTCAGACAGTGAATATGCCATGGAGTAATAATGCCGATGTGAAAGTGACAGCCTTCACGAAGCGTGTGAAAATAGGCGACGATACCAAATACAGAGTATGTGATGAGCAGACAACAGAATCGTTCAAGAACACTGGTTCTTTCGGCCTCGCTACTCCCGATATTACTCCTGGTGACCAATCAACGGTGGCAACAAATCTCGATGTAACTATTTCAGACCAGCAATGGGCACAGGCTCCGACCGGCAAGATCAAGGTTTACTATGCCATAGATAAGGGAAGCAATTACGGCACTGTAACCGAGGGCACATTTCAGGAAGCCACTGAATTGCCTAAGAAATTAACTCTGGAAAACACTTCAACTGTAAGGGCTTACGCAGAGTATACTAGTAGCAATAACGAAGTGATAAAATCTGACGTTGTATCATGCACATACTTCCTGCTCGACGCTAACACAACATATCTGAATACATCGGAATCACAGGCAGTTGGCACTACCGTTAAGGATATTAACGGCATAACAATGACATACGGAGGCATAAAGGGAAGCACTAACTTCAAGGCTCTCTCTAAGAACGACAATACCGATGCCAACACCCTCGGTTCTATCCACACAGTATCAGGCAAGGTATTGTATGGAACTGCTGACGTGGAGTCGGAACTCGGCAACGGAGAAATCGGCAAAGACGATAAAGAAGAATATTTCCACTGCAGGGCTTTAAGCCAACTTCACGAGAAGACCTTCGCACTGCCGGCAAAGGGCAGCTTCTTCAAGTTTGAGCCTGATGCCAACGGAAAACTCACAGTATTCGTGGAGCAGCAGGGTGCTATTCATAACACCGGCGGACATTTAGAAGCTGACAAGGTTAGAAAGCGCCCTGTATATTTCCTCGACGAGACTGGCAAGAGCATCAAAGCGGATTATGCTTACACATCATCAAAGGTGAACAAGACTGACTGGGAAACAATCCAAAAGACAGCCAATGCTTCCGGTGACAACTTCTATTCGAAGGAATACATGGACAAGCTGCAGAAGTACTACCAGGATATCATTGACGGCAATAACAAGTCGTTCACAAACTTCAACTCTGCCGTTCCAGACGCTGACAAGCACAATGCGCTGACTCTCGGAACGAGCATCCAGCCTATCATCGTGCTCCACGAGAAAAGCAACGCTAATATCCTTGTAGGCGACGGAATGAGCGATGCTAACGGCGACACCAACTACGACGATACCGGATATATGCTGATCAGCGAGGGATACGTCACATACGAGTTTCCTGTAAAGGCTGGCAAGACTTACTATCTCTTCGCATCAAGAACTAAGCTCGCCCTCTCTGGTTTCTGTTTTGATAAAGATGAGAATTACAAAACTGAAAATTTGCAAAATGTGACTCTCTACGGAGATAAAGACAATGCAACAACGATAAACGGTCTGACAGTTGACAATCAGTATAACGTAACTCTCAACCGCAAATTCGGCGCCAACAAGTGGTATTCCGTAGTATTGCCATTCAGCGTAAGCCAGAAGCAGATGAAGAGCGTGTTCGGTGATGGAGTGAAGGTGTTGCACTACAGCGACGTTGACGGTACAGACCTCAACCTCTTCGAGCATTTCTATCAGATGATTGTCGGCGGTACTCCTGTGCTCGTGAAGCCATCAGTGGCTGTGACTAATCCTGTTTTCAACAACGTTACGCTGACAAGCAAAAAGGTGGTTGACATCGAGAACACAGGCTTCAAATGTACTGGTTCTTGGGACAACGTGGACTTCCCTGCATACTCTTACTTCATCGACGCGAAAACAAACAGCTTCTATCTGTATGACCCAACCAAGGTGGAGACAAACACAGTGAAACCTCACGCAGGAGCTTTCCGCTCATGGATTATCTCCACTTCTACCAACCCGTCAGAAGCAAAGCAGCTCACTATGCACATCAACGGCATTGAGGAGCAGGGCGAGACGACTGCCATCTGGAACGCCATCAGCGGAAACGACGATGCTGAGGTTGCCTCAAAGGGCATCTACAGTCTGAGCGGACAGAGGATGAACGCCACCGACACTCGCAGTCTGCCAAAGGGAATATACATCGTGAACGGAAAGAAATTTATCGTAAAGTAAAACTGAGGGAGGACAGATAAAAATGAAAAAGATATATATATCACCAGAGACAACGCTGTTCAAGGTGCACACCGAGAACGTGATGAACAACACGAGCATCGGCGTGAAGACCTATAATAACTTGACTGCCGAGAAGAATGGAGTGACACTGAAGAATAACTACGGCTTCAGCGACAAAGGCATCAGCATTTGGAACGGTACTTCTCAGCCAGAGACTGCCAAAGACAACAATGGCTTCAACCTTTGGGGCGATGAGGATTAAGCCCAGAACGGCATAATGACAGAATCGGGATAAACCCCAAACGGCATAATGGCCGTTTTGGGTTAAATGAAGCGGTTGAATGACGACTTCCATGTCGTTGTTCAACCGCTTTTCGTTGTTTGTGTCTCTGATTATGACAGCCTATCCTACGGGGAAGGTTAGGTGGGGGCTAATATGATTAAGTGGAGGCTGATGTCGTGAATAGGAGTAGGTCTCTCCGGAGATCATCATCAGCCCCCTCTCGTTCTCCCCCGTAGGGGAGATGCAGGTTACTCCTAATCTGATAAGCCATTGACAGTCAAGCAGTCAAGTGTATCTGTCCCTCCCCTACGGGGGAGGCTAGGTGGGGGCTGATGTCTATGTGCGTAGTCATAATTATTATTCCCCCCACGGCTCAGAATTACGAATAGAGAACAGTTACTACGCGCAGCCGGTTTATCTTGGTTTATCGCTTGTATGCTTTTGCGAGGTGGCGACATAGTCGTCACCGATTCCTGTCATGCAGGTTGACTGTCGAGAGCTTGCTCTCGTAAGGGCGACCTGTGCGACAGGAATCAAGCCGTGAGGCTCGCAAAAGATATCATCAAAAAAATGAATCCGTCTTACTTATGTTCAAAAAGAGAAGTTGTAGCAGACAGCAATAAAAAAATTACATTGAATGACCTGATGGCCGTTTTGGGTGTATTCCAAAACGGTCATCAGATCGTAAGGGGATTATTTCTTTTCCTTCACCTTCGTAGCCCATACGAAATAGATGATGAGAAGCAGGTAGGCAGCGAGGGCGGCAACCTGCGACCATGAGTTTGCCCACCATCCTTCATAGTCGAACTTCACTCCGAAGAAGCGCAGCAACGCACTGACAACGCCCATCAGGGCACCACCGGCGATGAATCCGCTGGCAATAAGAGTACCCTTCTCGTTGCGGTCTTTGTTCACCTTCTCGCTCTTTGAGCGCGAAGAAACATACCAGCTGATGAAACCGCCCTCATTTGTTGCATGATAATAACCATATTTCTCTGTCTCTATCATATCAACCAGCAATCTTGCAAGATCATATGTGTATGTCGGAGTTCCGATCTGATCGCTGACTACAGTCAACTTATCGTGAGTTTTTCCCACTTTAAGCATTGTTTTTATAAAGTTATTCCCGTTTTTTCCAAATACCCATGCAATACGGACAATAAAATATTTAGACAATGTATTGGCAACTGCCAGCTCTCCGCCTAATTTTGTCTCACCATATACGCTGAGTGGTTTGTAGTCTTTACAGTCCGGCTGCCAAGGCTTAGTACCCTGTCCGTCAAACACATAATCTGTACTTGTATACACCATCTTGCAGTCAAGCTTCTTGCACACATCTGCAATATTCTGTGTTCCTTTTACATTTACCGCATAGACAATATCTTTTTTATCCTCATCCTCAGCAGCATCTACAGCTGTCCAAGCTGCACAGTGTACAACCGCATCCGGCGCAACCTCTGTCAAAACCTTCTCTACAGAAGCCGCATCCGTAATATCCATCGGAACATATGGCATACTTACAACCGGTGTTCCATCTAAAACACCGCTGTAAGTTTCCTTAATATCAGAACCAACGCCTTCATAACCACGTTTTGCAAGTTCATT
>OIYP01001213.1_pt1 | contig 13368 bp, 10 predicted proteins | sample 1588261 | NCBI WGS metagenome assembly OIYP01 (sample SAMN03283293) | human gut metagenome | biome: human-associated habitat; material: feces | host: Homo sapiens | place: Peru | collected 2012
AAGAAAGCAGCGTATGCTTCCGACAGGGAAGCACAGTATGATGAGCGTGCCAAAAGGGTGGCAGGCTCCAAAATCGTGATCGCCAGTATCCTGTCAAAGACAGTGGATGCTTTTCGGGGAATGAAGCCCCGGGAAATCGTGCCCTATATAGAGGGCGAACCTTACATCGGCAGTGTACCGGTGGAACCCGGGAAAACCAATGCTTCTTATACCGAAAACGGGAAGCGGATTGTGGGCTTCAATACGGAAAATCAGGAAGAAAACGAAGGACTGGTAAGATTTGATGTAATCTGCTATGTGCGTCTGCCGGAGAAAGAGAGCAAGGCAGCTGCAGGAAACGGACGTGCTGCAAGGGCAAAGTACCGGACAACCGTATCCGGCAGAAAAGGTCCGCTGACCCAGATCATCATCAACATTGAAATACAAAAAGACCAGCCACATACATATAAGATTCTAAACCGTGCAGTCTTTTATGCGAGCCGTCAGGTTTCTTCCCAGAAGGAAAGGGACTTTGTAAAATCCCATTATGACGATATCAAGAGTGTGTATTCCATCTGGATCTGCATGAATATGGAGGAAAACAGCCTTTGCCATATTCACCTGACCAAAGAGGATATCATCGGAAATAAACAGTGGGGCGGCAACCTGGATTTGCTCCATATCATTATGATAGGAATCGGGAAAACACTGCCGGAGCATAACGAAATCTATGAACTTCACAGGCTTCTGGGAACCTTGTTTTCAAAAGAGCTTGGCAGAAAGGACAAGCTATGGATTTTAAAAGAGGAATACGATATAACAGAAGACGATAATCTTGGAGAGGATGTGAGCGAAATGTGTAACTTAAGCCAGGGAATCAAAGAAGATGGTATTGCAATCGGACTGGAAAAAGGGCGTGAAGACGGTATTGCGATTGGACTGGAAAAAGGGCGTGAAGACGGTATTGCAATCGGAGAAACAGGGCTTATTCAAAATATGCATAAAAACGGTTTCACTGCGGAGCAAATAGCAGCAGCCACAGACAAGAATCTGGAAGAAGTAAAAACGATTCTGGAAACATGCAAACGATAAAAGTATGCATTCATAAGCAAATACTTTTTTTCTAACTTTCTTTGCCGGTATTACCGGTGTCTAAAATTCAAGAATTCCGGCCAATAAACAAAATTTTTTTGGTGACATACTTTAACAAGTTGTTTAACCCTGCATTATATGGAATATTATTTTCAATATGTGTTTTTTATGTGCAAATGTTTTGGAAGAAGAAAATGTTGTTCATGTCGTTATATATGCTGTTTGTGCTGTTTTGATATGGGTGTATTGCCTGAGATATGAAATTAGTTTATAAAAAAAATAAGCAATTTAACGGGCCTGTATTGCTGTACAAAAGAATGAAGGAGGGTATTATGGACGCATGTGAAACAATCTCTAATATGTTAGAAAGCATGGCACATTTAATTGCAAAGGACAGTGCATGCTCGCTGCTGTGGGGAGAAGTTACAATGCCACAGTGCTTAAAGGACGAATTACAGAAACAAGAAAACCAGATGAAAAAGGAGACTACACTATAAAAAAAAGATTAACAAGATTATGGCAGTTTTCGCTGTAACTACAATGGTATTGGGAACAGGAATTATTTCATATGCCGATGTGCCGTCACACACATGCAACTATTCTTTGGTGGAGTGTAAAGATCAGGGAATTAAAACGGCAGGAACTCATCAATATATAGCTATATATAGCTAAAGTGGATAAGGGACAGGAAATTATGGGAACCTGTACAGTAACCTATCATGCGTTTTTGGATATAAATAGATGCGGATGTGGAGCACAAAAAACATCTCCCCATGGGTTTACGATTCATAGCAGTTGCGGACAGCATTAAAAGATATAAAGGATGAATAAAAGTGCCGGGCTGGCGATAAATTTTAGTCTTCGACAGTCCGGTATAGCAGCTTATTGATGAGGAGCAAAGGATATGAGAAAGTTTGCAAAAACAACCGGAATCCTAATCGCCGTATCTCTTCTTCTGGAAGGATGTACCGGCTTAAAAACCACAAAGGAAAGGCCGGAAGAAACGACATCCGTGGCGGCGGAAAGCCGTGAGACACAGAACAGTACGGAAGTAACACCGGCAGAAAACCATGCAGAGGAAGCGGATATTTTATTTTCAGTGGAGGAAACGGCATATCCGGATCCGGTATCTGTCATAACACTCCGGGAAGGCGAAAGAACCTGGACGTATGATGCCGTTCTGACAGGAGATACGGTAGCCTGTCTGGACAGGGGATACAGCGGAAATTATGAAAACTGGTATTTTTATACGCAGATATACGACAGTAATGCCGGTGGCTGGATCACATATGATACCATCAATGGCAATTACCATGCGGAAATTGACGGTACAGAATATTATGGTATGCAGAACATATACCGTTCCATTGGGGATAAGCTGTACACCAATGCTTATATCCCGGAACAGGAAGAATATTTTTGCGAAACGGACAAAGACGGATTCCGCAGAATCTTGTGTGCATTTCCCAAAGAGGAGCAGGAAATAGAAGGTGACACATCCTATTATATCGATAAGGATGAAAGAATATATCTGTATTCCAAGGAAGAGAGAAATATCCGCTGCTACGACAAGGAAGGGAAACTGGACAAAACAGTTGAGGTTCCCGGAAATGTATACGGCATTCTGCAGAAGGAAGTCGGTGCGGAGGTTTACTGGTATGGAACCAACCTGAAGCTGCGGCCTGTGATTGGCAGCTTAAGCACCGGGGAAATAACGGCGGAGAACGGACTGGACGAACTTTCATCCGACTATAAGGCGACTATGGCAGAGGACGGAACCATTTTTCTGGCAGACACCCAGAACCTGTTCTGCTTTTTGGACGGTACACTGCAGAAGGCATTCCGGTTCGGAAAGAACGGCTATATCATGAGTCGTATGTATGACATGAAGTGTGCTGCAGATGGCAGCCTGTATTTTCTGGTAGAAATGGATAACAGCATTACAAGGCTTATCCTGACAGAAGTGGATTCTCTGCCAGAGAAGCAGGAGATTGTTTATGCTGACCTTACCGGCAATGCTACTCTTGCCAAGTCCATTGCACGTTTCAACAGAAGAAGCGAAAAGTACCATGTGACCCTGCAGTTACCTGAGAGCATAGATGACAATGCAGCCTTTCAGCAGGAAATACAGCTTGCCATGGGAACCGGAAACGGCCCGGACTTAATAGGGGGAGCACTGCTGACAGACGTGGAAGGATATGTGGGAAAAGGATATCTGGAAGAACTGGGAGACATAGTGGGAGAGAAATCCCTTTATGTCAACGGAGCACTGGATACCTGCCGGGTGAACGGACTCCTGTACGGCATCCCATATGAATGCTCTTTCGATCTGGTAGCCTATGATAAAAAAACGGTAGGGAACAGGAATTCCCTTTCTATCGAGGATTTCATGGGACTGGTGGAAAAATCGGATACCGAAATAGTACAGGAAGATGTAGGAGGCAGCAGTTTTATTCTGAAATATGTGCTGAATGATGAAGAAAACACTGCTTACATAGACTGGAAAGGAAAGAAATGCAATCTGACCGGACAGGAATTCCTGCGTATACTGGAGTTTGCCAAAAAGTACGCAGATACCGGAAACACAGAAAAGGAAGCATTTGCCTACTGTCCCTTTAACGGATTTGATGAGTTTAGGAGAATCAAAGATATATTCAGTCATTTTGATGGGGATGCCGTACTTCTCGGTTATCCGAAAGAAGGAGGCAACGGTATTTATGTATCCACAAGCAGCATATATCTGTTTGCGGGCTCGGAAGTAAAAGAGGGAGCCAAGGAATTCCTGCAGTTTCTGATATCTGCGGATGAGCAGGAAAAGTATGCTTCCTACAGCTTTGCCGAGGCACAGAATGACGGCATGTCTACAACCATGTGGGCGAAGGACGGTGCGTTTCCGGTGGTAAAGAGTGCATATGACGGGATGATCAAGGCAGCAAAAGAGAAGGAAGAAGATAACGTGAAGTATCTGGGAGAGCTTCCTTATACGGATGCCATGATAGAGCAGATTTATTATATCATCGACCATGCAGAGCCGGGAAATGCCAGAATAAATGCTATCAGTGGAATGGTATACGAGGAACTGGAGCCTTACTTTTCAGGAGATATTTCCGCCAAGGAAGCAGCGGAAAAACTCCAGAACCGGGTACAGCTGTATCTGAATGAGAGATAAAAATATCTGCTGCTTATGCGCTTATTGGCAGTATTGTTTCTGCTTTTATTTTGCCAGTGAATCGCCAGTTAAAAAACAGAAGAAAAATTGTAGATAGAAATTGATGGAAAAGCATACATTTTCTTGCAATAAACAATAAAATCAAAATACAAATGAAAGGAAAAAGGCAATGAAAAAAATAACAATATTATTAATAGTCACATTTTTACTAAGTAATTTGTTTATATGTAATGTGAAAGCAGAGGAAATTGACTTACAAACATGGGATTTCCCAGAAAGAAAGCCTATAGAAACAATTGATATAGAGGGATATGGGAGAATTGACTATACATATGATCATAACTTTCGAATTTCTAAAACGGGTAAAGATAACTCAGTAGAATTTACATATAGCGAGTGTGGACAATTGATATATGCTGATAATGGTAGTGAGAGTATAGCTTTTATATATGATGGTCATACATGCTTGGGCCTTATTTATAAAAATCAAGAATATAAATACATTTACGATGAAGTAGGTAGTGTAGTATCAATTACAGATGAACAAGGGAATATTGTATGTAAATATGAATACGATTTTCCTACACAGAATGTATACATACTTGAGAATGATGTGCCTGTTTTGTGCTCGAATGATGCGTTTATTGGTAATATTAATCCTATTAGGTATCGTGGATGGTACTATGACAAGGAAAATAATTGCTATTACTTAGGAGAAGGTGTTTACTATAATGTGTCAAATAACGAATATATTATGAATGACGTTGAGTTAATTCTCCCCTATTCTTATAGTTGTAGTGATATTAGCAAGGTGCTAACACTTTATACACAATGTATGAATTCAACAACATTTAGTGGTCAAAGAGGTCAGGTATCAAAAACACAGTGGGATAAGGGAAATAGATGGTATGATGCCTTAAATGATACAGAAATTTGTGCAAGACTTATTTATTCAGAGAATACTTCCGCAGGAAAAGCGGATGATAGGACAGCTGTTGCATACCTGATTGCAAATAGAATTAATGCCGGATATTCAGAGGGAAATTTCCGAGGCGTTATGACTAAAAGCCAACAGTTCTCAGGAATTAATCCAACATATAAACGTTTAAGTGATACAAATAATGCACGAGCTGCACAAGATGTTACATCTGATGTTTGGAAGCAATGTGTTAAGCTGGCATGCATATTAACGTACACGAGTGATAAGTCACAGATTGCGTCATTTTATCCAGCACCTGTTGGAATATCCAATCAGGTGCAGATGTATGGAATAAATGCCATAATAGCAAGTTCTTCATTTACATATAAGAATAACAAAATATATCAAAATGACGTGGAATTAACAGATGTTGCGGTGGCAGGAAAAAAACAATATATTACTATTTCAAGTGCTTCGGAGTTGAATGCTTATAAAGGATGGAATTTATTTTATAATTATAAAAAATAGGTATATTATGAAAAAGATAATAAACATAATCCTTGTGCTATGGACAGCAGTTTTTGTGATGACCGGTTGCAACGAAGGGGAAAAAACAAATTTGAAGGAAAAGAAAAGTGCAACGGAGACAGAAATTCCTGATATGGGAAGGATTGCTGCAGGAGCATATTATATCGCAGTCCTGGATGACAAAAATAAAGTACACATTGCATGGAAGACGGATTATTTCTCTTATGCAGAAACAGAAAACACAGATTGGGGAGGTACTGTTCGTTTACTTAAAAATGAGGAATTTCCGATTGCTATGTCAGAAGATGGAAAAATAATTGTTCCCGGAGGACAAAGTGCTGCAGAACTATGGAAGGCATGGCAGGATACTATGCAGGAGCTGCCGGCAGATGCAGTATTAGGGAGCCCCTTTTTGAACGATTATGAGAATGCAGAAGAGATAGGGGCATGGAAAGATCTTTATTTTGTGGCTGGTCAATATCCTAAGTGTATGGTCGGTGTATTGCAGGATGGAACATTATGCGGGGCAGGTATAGAAGAGGAATTACTGACAACAGTTTTACAATGGAAGGATATAAGAGAAGCTGCACTTTTGTATGGGGGAACAAAGATAGTGGCTGTTGACCAGGAAGACACTGTGTATGCGCAAGGCGTGGATGTGACTACATGGCCACATATTAGAACCATTGCAGCCGGTAAAAATATGTTTTTTGGATTGACGGAAAAAGGAGATGTGGTTCATACGGCGTTTGTTCTGGATGAAGATTATTCTACAGAACAAATGCACGATATTGTCTCTATTGCAGTGGGGTACGATTGCAAGAAAAATCAAGATGTCATATATGGAATCCGAAAAGATGGAAAAGTGGTTGACAACCTTGGCATGGAAATTCCCGGATTTGAAAATATGGCAGAGATTGATGTTACAATGTCAGATGCTGTCTTAGTAGGTTTGACACGGAATAACAAAGTGATAGTAGGGGAAGGGGCGGACGAACATTTTTATACTTTAGCGAAAGAATATAACAATTAGAGGGTATCCGGGGGATTGACAATGCCGGAAAGCATCCATATCTTGCGAACGACGGCAGTGGCAATATGACGACAAAGCAATGTGAAGTAAGACTTTATAAATATCAAAAGATATACAAATGTGGATGCAACATGATTAAGAAAGATCCGGTTTATGGAGTAACCAAGCATATGTCTTGCCCACAAAAGTAGGAGAATGAAGTATGAGAAAAGGTGGAATTATTTTTCTGTATCTGATATTTGCATATATGCTTGTGATGACAGGGTGCGGCAGACAGGGAACTGTAATATCGGAAAATGCAGATGGACAGGATAATATTGCAGAAGAAACCTCCGTGGAAAAGGCAGCTGAGCTGACAACGGATATTTCCGTTTATTATACCTATCAGGAAACGGCAATCCCGGATGCCTGGAGTTCACTGCCCGATCCGGCAGAAGACAGTTATTACCGGGGCGTATCTACGGGATCCTGCATGCAGAAAGCGGAACTCCTGTATACTGGTATGGAACGGGTGCGGGTGGAAAATTCTGCGTGAAGGATTTACAGTCTGGAGAGGCACTGGCAGAAGACCTTGCACTTAACGGAACTACCTTTGCGGCAGCTCTTGCAGCGGATGGAACTTTGTATATAGTGGATAAAGATGGAATTTATCTGTATGAAGAAGGACTGCAATTACTTTATCCGTTAGGTGACGATTATCCTTTTTATAAAATCTACGGAATGGAAATATCTGATGCCGGTGACATACATATACTGGCAGATATGGACAACAGTACGGTGCTGCTTACCTTTGAAAAACAGGACAGTCCTGTAGACCGGGAAAAAGAAGTGATTACGATAGCTTTTCTTTTGCAGCAGAGAACATTGGAAAAAAGTATTGCCCGATTTAACAGACAAAGCAGTAAATATCATATAGAAACGACATATATAGAGGATCCTTTGTACGGTGATTATGCGGATTACCGGAATAAGATAAAGATAGCCTTATCTACGGGAAAAGGTCCGGACATTCTGGGAAGCGATCTGGTTATGGATGCAGAGCCTTATATAAAAAACGGGTATATAGAGTGCGTCGATAATCTGGTACCAACAGGGGATGACTATACCCGTGCTGCATTTGAAAGCTGTTGCTTTAATGGAAAAACATACGGTATTCCCTATGAATACAGCCTGAGGTTTGCAGCATATCATAAGGACTCCTTTAAGGGGAAGAAAAGCATTACAATAGAAGAACTCATGCAGGCCGTAAAAGAATCCGATGCAAAAATTCTGCAAACGGGACTTAGCGGAGTTGGCATTGTTTATTATTATGGATTGTACGATGATGATAATGCTGCGTTTGTTGACTGGGAAAAGGGGGAAAGCCATCTTACGGAACAACCGTTTCTGGAGCTTCTTGCGTTTGCAAAGGAGTATGCCGATACGGGAGAATATGGGAATAATGAGGCAGAACTTTTGGGAAAGGAAACGGCATTCGCCATGTCCGTAACAATGGAAGATTTTTCCGATTGGGATAATGCTTACCGTAATTTCAATGGCAAAGCCGCTATGATAGGCTATCCGCGAAGCAAGGGGAACGGCTATTATCTGGCAGGAAAAGAACTTTATCTGAATGCAGGTTCGGTGCATAAAGAAGGGGCCAAAGAATTCTTGAGATATCTGCTTTCGGAGGAAGAGCAGGTATTGTATGCGGGGTATGACAGATATGCAGAAATGGAGAGAGAGTCCGACGGGACATCTTCACAGATATTTACCGGAAACCGTTGCCAGTTTCCTGTAAACAGGGCCGCACTGGATGTTATTGTTGAGAAGAAAAAGGAAGAGGATAAGAGTTTATATGTTTCCGATGAAGATGGCAACTTTCATAAAAAGGAACCGATAGATGAGGAACAGATAAAACAGTTCTATTATATAGTAGAAAATGCCCATCCGGCAAACGTGAAGGCATCGGCACTGTATGATATTTTGGATGAGGAGCTGACACCGTATTTTGCAGGAGATGTTTCCGCTGAGAAGGCAGCAGAACGGCTCCAGAACAGAGTACAACTTTATCTTAATGAAAAATAAAAATACAATTATTTTCTACATCTGAAACAATTTTCTGGGGCGGAGGTAGCAGGTAGCCGTAGCAATAGCATGAATAAATCAATCGGATATCATGCTGGCTGACTTGACCATGTAAATCCAATATGATAACATTTTATATTATAAATATATAAAATGGCATCAGGAGAGAAAGCATGGTTTCGCAAAAAAGTACACAAGAAGAAATCGGCAGTAAGATTAAACAGCTTCGGATAGAAAAGAAGATGACACAGGCAGAATTGGCAGAGAAGATGAATGTATCCTCTTCGGCAATATCGAAATGGGAAAGAGGTTTGACCGGTCTGGACATTCATACTGCATGTGAATTGGCTGAGATTTTTGAAATTTCTGTATCAGAATTAACAGGAAAACCATCGGGGGATGAGGAAAATACAGAAAAACAGGAGGGTGTGGAAGATACAGATACGCAGCAGAAGACACATAAATATAAAGGATCATGGATGTTTATGGGGGGATGTCTTCTGCTGTTTATCCTATATTTTTGCTTCTTTTCTCCGGTTAAGGAAAAGGATAAGGATAAGTTTACAACAGACATTGTAGATGAGTTCCAGAGGGAAACAGCGGGGCAGTGGGGTGATGGACCCGCATATTATATAGCGGTGGAGTATCAGGGACAACTTACAGATGAAACAGTGGATTTTTATGCAGAGGAAATAAAGAAGAAATATCGGCAGCAGCTTGATGAGACAGGTGCAATTTATGTTTCGTTCTGGGAAGATTACCCCGGGAGAGAGTATATAGAGAAGTCAGATAGTTTTTGTATTATTTATCCAACATGGGAGGAATAGAGGAAGGAGAAAAACATGAAAAAATATATTTTAGGTATTATAGCAGTAACGGTATTCTTTTGCTGTCCATTATGGGTTTCGGCATCGGATGTAAAAGGATATTCCCAGGCAGAAAGTCAGGGAGAGGTACAGTATTTGCAAATGAGCGGATATACAGAAGAGGGAATTTTCTATGAGGTTGGAGAAGAAAAGATACTTCGTGCCTCGGGAAACTCCATCACAGTAGAGAGAAAGGTACGGCATGAGGGAAAAGTAATTCCCAACCGGACATTGCAATGGACAGAAAAGATAGGCAGCTACACGTATTCGGGTACACTTTCCTTAGCAAAGTTTGCTTATTTAAACGGAGTAACAACGGCAACTTATCAGGGAACCTTGTATAAACAATAAAATAACCTTGCGAAAAACATTTCGGTTTTTCTATAAATATACAGAATTAAGAAGTTCTGTTTTGAGGAAAAGCCGGAATGCTTTTTTACTTCCTGTTTTAAGGAAATTGCAATACGAGGGAGGAAACAAACGTGAAAAGGAAGAAAGGATACTTGATAAGAAATGCTCTGCTTATGGCAGCCAGTCTGGCTTTCCTTGCCGGCTGCGGAGGAAAAGGAGACGGAAGCAGTGCGGAATTAACGCAGCGGGCAGGTGTGGAGGACTTGGGGATTTATTATTCGGTGGAAGAGGAAAGCTTTCTGAATCCGCTGGATTTACTGCCGCTTGAAACAGGAGAGTTTGGGGAAAGAGACAGTGCTTTTCTGACAAAAGAATATATTGTATATCATACGTATACAAATGACCAGACCTATGATAATCTGAAAAACTATCTGGGGATTTATGACAGACAGCTTAAGAGTTGGAATATCCTGGATGAACAGGGAGAACATACTTCTGCTTATGAGGGGGAGTTATACCGGATAGCTGTCCATACCGCACCCTGCAGAGGACTCGACGAAAAAGTGTATCAGGTGGTATTCCAGGAAAATAAATCCTATCTGGCAGAAATAAACGGAGGAAAAATCTCACGGTTAGTCATGGAACTTACCGACAAGGACGCAACTCTTTATGCATATGCTGATTTATATAAATATGTGGACAGGGAAGGAAGACTGTATCTGGCGGACAATGATAACCTGCGTCTGTACTGTTATGACGAGAACAAAACGGTAAAAGAGACGGAGGTGCCGGGGATGGTTTATGGAATCCTGCAAAAGAAAGAGGGGGAGGATGTCTGCTGGTATGGGTTGGATGCGGAGAAAAATCCGGTTGTTAAGAAGGTGTCGGATGGAAAAACGGTGGCAGAAAATCTGAAAGGCATTGGAACAGAATATCAGGCGGTTATGGCAGAGGACGGAAGCATTTATTTTGCCGATACCCAGAATTTATGGAAGTATACGGATGGAAACCTGCAGAAGATATTTGCCTTTGTGCAGAATGATTATCTGCTGCAAAAAGTATGGAGCATGGAATGTACGGAGCAGGGCGATTTGGAGCTTTTAGTGAAAATGGATTCGGAGCTGGTGGCTCTCACAATGCACCGGGAGGACTCCCTTCCCCGGAAAAAAGAAATTGTGCTGGCGGATGATACCATGTCCTTACCCATGAAAAAGCTGATAGCACGGTTTAACAGACAGAATAAGGAATATTATGTTACCTACCGGGTACCGGAGGAAGGACAGGAAAGGGCGGATTTCCTGCAGACCATAAATTTAGAACTGAGTAACGGAAAGGGACCGGATATGCTTTCCAGCGGACTTATCCTGTCACCGGAAGATTATGTGGATAAAGGCTATCTGGCAAGCGTGGAGACTCTTATTACAGACCCGGAACAGTTTGGAAGCGGCGTGCTGGAAGACCAGAAAATAGGGGATACCTTATATGGGATTCCCTATCAGTGCGACTTCTTTCTTGCTGCTTACAGCACCGGGGAAACAGGGGGCAGGACAGCCATAACTCTCCCGGAATTTATGGAACTGGTAGAAAATTCGGATGCCGATGTCATAGAAGAGAACATGGGCGGTGTGGATATCCTGGTGTATTATGTACTGCACGATAATGACGATGCTACTTATATTGACTGGAAAGAAGGAAAAAGCTATTTAGACGGGGAAGAATTCCGAAAGGCACTGGAGTTTGCTAAAAAATATGCGGACAGTGACAATACGGACAAGAAAGCATTTGCCAAAAGCGCCGGCATTTTCGACTTGTTTTTCATAAAGGACATGTACAGTTATTTTCAGGGTTCGGCTTCCCTGATAGGTTTTCCCTGTAAAGACGGAAACGGTATTTATGTGAGAACCGATGCCTTATATAAAAATGCCGCTACCGGGAATGGAGAAGGAGTGGATGCCTTTTTACGTTTTCTTATATCCGAGAGGGAGCAGGAGCGGTATGCGATGTATGGCAATACGGAAATGATACAGGAGGGCTATACCAGTGGAACGACGGGAGCATTCCCGGTTCTGAAAGATGCATACCGGAAGAAAGTAACCAAGGCAGTGAGGGAGGACTATAAGAACAGTTTTTACATTTCTGATATATCTTACACGGATGAAATGGTAGACTGGGTTTACTTTATGCGGGACCATGCCAAGCCGGATGACGCCAATGTATATGCTGTTTACCGGATTATTATGGAGGAACTGAATCCTTATTTTGACGGAAGTATTTCGGCACAGGAGGCAGCGGAACGGCTCCAGAACCGTGTGCAGCTTTATTTGAATGAGAGGTAAAAGGGGAAGGAAAAATGAAGAAAATAAAAGCAGCTTTTATCTACATAGGAATGACACTGCTGACCGGAGGTCTGTTTCTTTTGAGCGGTTGCGGAGCAGATAAATCGAAGGAAACGTCCCGGGAAAACAGGGAAACAGCGGCAGCAGAAACGGTATCAAACGAGACAGCCGCAGGGGAGAGCGCAGCAGACATGGGAACAATGCCGTCATTGCCGGAAGAGAAAACGGACGGACAGTATAAGGATGAGCAATACGAAATCACCATGGATGAGGTAAAAAAACTTTCCGTGAAAAAAGGCCTGTCCCTGACGGATTTGTATGCTTACAGTGACAGAAAAGAAACAGAACAGGGTTTTGCTTATTATGCCTTTTCCAATGACGGCGTAGAGTATACACTGGATATTTATGCAACGGAACAGGGAGAATTAGAAGGAGTGCGGCTTGTAAGACGTAGCGACTATCTGTCCATCGATATCCGTAATGGCAACATAGACCATCTGCTTACATCGGATGTCTCTGTTGCGGATTATCTTACCGTGGAACTCCCGCAGAAAATGGCGGTAGGGGCGTATGATATGTATATGCCGGACTTCGGCGGCAGCAGAATAGATACGGAAGAAACGAAAAATGAAGAAATCCCCTGTGGCAAAATCCGGCTGATGCATGGGGATACTCCGGTATTTGCGGATGGTAAACTCACAGATATTGATTTTAATGACAACAATTTATATGCTGTGACAAAGGAAAGTATAAGTGACCTGCCGGCGCCCTGCCTGTTTATGGAACTTACCGAAGACGGCGATACAGAGACGGAGTGGTGGGCTGCTTACTTTGCAAAGGAGGGTGTTTCGGATATTGGTTATCTGGTGCAGTTAAAGAAAGACTGCTTTACAAAAGAAGAAGCGCTGGATGCAGTGAAAAGTGTACAGTTTGCGGAACGGGCTTTTGGAATGGAATGATAGAGAAAATTTCAAAAATAAACCTTGCATAGTCTATAACTTTACGATATACTACATCCATAAGCAGAT
>OIYP01001217.1_pt1 | contig 13345 bp, 9 predicted proteins | sample 1588261 | NCBI WGS metagenome assembly OIYP01 (sample SAMN03283293) | human gut metagenome | biome: human-associated habitat; material: feces | host: Homo sapiens | place: Peru | collected 2012
GAGTCGATGTAGTGGCTAAAATTCCACTTAATTTCTTTGGTGTCTGTCATATCATAATCCATTTACAAAACTATAGTTTTGAAGATACTAAAATTGATCTTTTAACCGGAAAAAAAAGGGGCTATATCAACATTAGCGCCAAGGTTCCATCCCACGCACAATTAAGCTAATGCTTGCATCGTCACGGTTAGAGTTTATATCAAGACCATAGACCAATCTTACCATCCCCGGACCTGAAGCCGGCCAAAGCGCTTGGTCAAAATAAAAATACATCCCCCAGATTTCACGGCCATCAGCAAGGCGTAATAAAACTCTTAAGTGCGCCCCGACTACCCGCATCTTAAGCAACATAAAAACGCCATCAAATTCTGGGGTCGCAAAATCCTTTCCCCAGGGCTGATCAAAGACCAAAGTGCGAGCAAACGGCGCAATAATATAGCCAGGTGGCAATTCTCCATCGGTTACAAACACTTTTTCTTGACCGTGAGGTTGAGAAGCCAGAGCCGCCCTTTCAAGTAAGCTTCGAAACTTCCCTAAAAATTCACTTTTAATCGTTATCCCAGCTGCTGTTTTATGGCCCCCAAACGCAAGTACTTCGTTAGGATATGACTCAGCAATGAACTCAAGACTTTCTCGCATATGAAAATCTCCCCCCGCGCGGGCCGAACCTATCAAAGTACCAGGTTCACTGCCATCAGCAAAGACCACCACTGGTTGTAAAAATTCCTCTTGTAAGCGTGAGGCCACGACCCCGGAGATACCACGCAAGAAGGAATCACTATAAATGACGATGCTTGCCAAAGTCTCGGATCTTACCTTAGTAATAAGTTCATGCGCATGAACTAACATGTGTTTCTCAAGTTCACGCCGTCTTCCGTTTAAACCATCAAGAAAAGCAGCCTTCACCCGAGCATCATACTCTTCATCTGTGAGCAAGCAATCCACGCCGTGACACATATCATCTAAGCGCCCAGCAGCATTTAATCTTGGAGATAATCCAAATCCAATCGTGCTACTTGTAAAATTGCTAAGTGGACATTTAGCTAAACGAATCAGTTCCTTTAAACCTTGCGAAGTATTTTTACGTCGAATTAAATCAATACCATAACTTACCATGACGCGATTGTTGTAATCCATAGGCACTACGTCAGCCACAGTCCCCACCGCAACTAAATCCAAAAAAGTTCTCATATCGGGAACCATTAAATCACGTTGCGCAAAATACCCTGCTTTTTCAAGGGCCCTACAGACTGAGGTCAAAACGTAGAAGATCACCCCCACCCCAGCTATATTCTTTGATTTAAATGTGCAATCTTCACGCTGTGGATTAACAATAGCTTCGGCGGCAGGTAACTTTTGTGGCGGTAAGTGGTGATCGGTAATAACGACTTTTATGCCCAACTTTTGAGCTTTAGCAACTGCTTCTAGAGCAGAAATACCGTTATCAACCGTTATGATAAGCCCAACGCCCTGGGCATGAGCTTTTTCCACCATAGGTACACTAAGGCCATAGCCTTCCGAATTGCGATTTGGAATTGAGTAGGTAACATGATGGTATTCTATAGTCTTAAAAAATCTTAAAGCTAAGGCCGTACTCGTCGCCCCATCGCAGTCGTAATCACCTGCCACTAAAATATCAGTATTATCAATGATGGCCTGGGCAATGAGCGCGGTTGCTAGCTCCAAATCTTTAAACAGAGGCTGTTGCAGGCGACTAAGGGAGTAAGATAGTTCTCTTGGATCACGAATCCCTCTTGACCAGAATATTCTCGTCAATATTGGGTCTAAATCCCACTTTGGCAAGCAACTATTTCCGTCTAAGCGGCGTACTATCTTCATCCTTCACCTGTAAAAAATACTGTTAATTGATCACAAAATTTATTATTATATGACTAACATCACACAATTTCACTTTCTGTTGTACCACCCTCATGCTAAATAACATTAATTACCGCATTCTCCTGATAATTTTACCAATTATCGCTTGTACAGCGGCCCACTTTTTAGCTTACTCCTCAGAGTATGCGGAAAACATAATTAATGTTTCCGATAAGCTTTGCTGTGGTCTTTTTGCCATTTGTGTAGCTACAATCGTACCTAATGCAAACAAGAAGTGGATGGTCATAGGGACTGCTTTATCATACAGCCTTATTCTATATTTGTTACAAATTTTTGTACCTGAGTATAAACATTCAGGGATTATCACTGCCCTGTTGGCACCGCTGATTTGTTCCGTTTTCTCCCCAGAAAGAAACCCAAAACGCCAATCTAACTCTATCCGCCTCAACTACTTCATGGCTGGGTGTTTTTTGCTTGTTATTAGTGTTGCCTTTGTTCCTGTTATCACCTTTGTGCGCAGTTGGATTATTTACTTAATCAATACCTCTTACGTTAATACCTTCTATAGTGATAACGCCTCCTTTATTTATGGCATGATCTTCCAGTTTTTACAAACTGTAGGGTTGGGTTCTTTTATTACCGAACTTAGAACCATTGCCCCACAAGCGCCTTCTTCCGTTAGCTTCTATGCTACAACTATAGTCCTAAATTGTTGCGCCCTTCCGGCTTTATTCACAGCTATTGCTATCAACCAAGATCACCGTCATCGAATCTTTTGGGGCGTCTTTGCAGTCGCTTCTTTCTTCTGTTCGCTCACCGGGACGTCAGTTAGCTTATTGCTTTTAACCTTACTTTTAAGATACCCGTTCCTTTACGCTTTTTACATGCTTATGGGCATCGCTTTCTACTTCATTGGGCAGTACATTGACTTCTCAATTAGCGTCGTGCCACAAGAATTTTATAATCCAGATTTAAACCTCATTAAAGTATCTTTGATGCACCCGAAGTTTTTACTTTTTGCCACCTTTACTTTTATTGTTTCCCTTAACTTCTCGAATTTAGTTATCGTCCAAAACAAATCCGACAGCGAATACAAAACTCGTTCGCTCCCAATCGTAAATTCGATTAAAATCGATTTTAATATGGATACAGCGACCGATGATTTTTCATTCCAAGGGTTTCAATATATAAAAGCTTTAGGTGGGTTTAACAATATCACCCTTTGTCGTGAACAAAAAGATCATTTACTGTTTAATATCATCAACGAACATCTAATTAACCGCGATTTGTTAGAGAAACAATGTACAGCCAAGTTCTATACCGACCACTCAGGCACCATTGCCGATTTAACTATCGCCGAACACAGTAGTGCTATTTATAAAGCAATCATAGCCTACGCCCGACGCTTATTTTTGGATCTCACCACGGAATATAAAGATATTCCACCATTTGATTTAAAAAAGAGCGCTTTTAAAGATCAATTCGTGGCCTCCTCTAAATTACCACCACGACCACGAGCTACAAGAACACCGGTAAAAAATAAAGGATTAGACCATGCCTTGGATTCAGATAAAAGTTAATACCACAGAAAAAAAAGCCATCAAAATTAACAATATTTTGAATGGATTTGGTGCCGCTAGCGTTACTTATATGGATACCGTTGACAATCCTGTTTACGAACCATTGCCAGGAGAAACCAAGTTATGGAATAAAACCACCGTTATCGGCCTCTTTGAAGCTGATTTTGACACCAAGATTGTGACTGACTTTTTGGACAAAACATACGGTTCTAAAGTTACTTGGAAAGTAGAACAGCTAGAAGACAAAGATTGGGTCCGCGAATGGATGAATAACTTCCATCCTTTACAGTGTGGTACTAAGCTTTGGATTTGCCCAAGCTGGTGCGAAATTCCTCATCCAAAAGCCGTCAATGTCATGCTTGACCCAGGGCTGGCTTTTGGGACCGGGACTCACCCAACCACCTTCATGTGCTTAAATTGGCTCGACTCCTTAGATTTAACTGGTAAAGAAGTAGTCGACTTCGGGTGCGGTTCTGGTATTTTAGCCGTTAGTGCCTTAAAACTTGGGGCCACTTCTGCTATCGGGATCGATATCGACCCTCAAGCTATAGATGCTAGTGAACAGAACGCCTCACGTAACGGTGTGGCTGAGCATTTAAAACTTTATTTACCAGCGTCTCAACCTGAAAACATCCAAGCTGATGTGTTAGTGGCTAATATTCTCGCCGGTCCACTACGTGAACTAGCCCCAATCATCAAAGATATGGTTAAACCAGGTGGTAAATTTGCCATTTCTGGGATCATTAAAACCCAATGCGAAGAAATCTCAGAAATTTACAGCACTTGGTTCGATCTTGATGAACCAGTATTTCGTGAAGACTGGGTTCGCATCAGTGGCGTGAAAAAATCTTGATTTGCTGAAAAATGCAACATCTTTTTTTTGTTTTTTGTGGTCTTTTTTTTCCGCAATTAGCTTTAAATTTGTCCCAAAAAAATATATCATAGCCGCCCGAAAACGTACAAACAGCTGGCCTGCTCCTAAAGGCTGCACAGCAGGCTCAACATGGTTTTATGCTTATTATCAACCCTCGTTTTCGGCATAATTATTAACAGCCAACAACCCAAATAGAGATAATTAAACAAATGACATACATGCGCAATACTAATGTTGTTCCAAACGACGTTGCCAACCAAACAATTACCGAAACTGCTCCTGTTCAAGCGCAAACTACGGTCCACAAGCCTCTTAGCGAACACGTATTTACTTCCGTCTCTACTTTTTTGAACAACCCAGCTAACGCTGACACCACCGATTTATACGAAATCGTTATGAACGAAGTGGAAAGACCTCTTTTAAATCGTGTTATGCAATACACTCATGGCAACCAATCAAAGGCTGCTAAGGTTATGGGGATCAATCGTTCAACCCTACGTCGCATGTTAAAAAAACACGGCCTTTATTTCTAATTTAAACGTGTTTTTGGTTTTACTCTTTCGTTGCCTCAACGTATTTTAAGAACAGTAGCTTGAAATCAAGAGCCAAAACTAAGCCTTTATTACTGTATATACTAAGACTTTAATCTAGAAACCTGAAGTTATAACTACTTCAGGTTTTTTTGTTAAAACATTCTTTCCTAAGCGAAACACTTATTGCCTTTTGCCTTCCCCCTCATTTTTACCTCATTTAAAATCTACCTCACGACCATTACCAACCTCGCTTTAGTATTAACCTCCCGCTTCCCTTTGGCAGTTCCAAAATAACTCTTTCTAACCTACGCCCTAAAACTTAGTCCATAAATTCTTATGTATAAACAGTTTTCTAAGCTATCTACCGCAAAATTATGAGGAAACACAGCAAAACCATGAAAAATATTACCCCGATAAAAAAACATTAGTTTATAATCGACGGATCGGGTATTTAAAAGCAAACCTAAAATAATCAATTAAAAGATTACAAATATGAGGATATATTGAATGGCTACCAAATTAAGACCTCGCGAAAGAGATGCAATCATCCAATCCTTACGTTCCGGTGTAACTCCACGAACAGGATTTCAATATATTCAAGTCGGCCGTGTAAAAGAAATTGCGGCTATCATTCAAGACATCGACCGTGTTGCCGATGGTGGGGCTACTATTAAGCTCGTGATCGGTGACTTTGGGGCCGGTAAAAGTTTCTTCTTGCAGTTAGTAAAAAACATCGCTCTAGAAAAAGGCCTTGTAACCATGAGTGCCGACCTTTCGCCAGAAAGAAGACTGCAATCCGCTAATGGTCTAGCCCTTAACTTATACCAAGAACTAACCCGTAACACTTCGACTCGCGCCAAACCTGATGGTAACGCCCTCAATTCTATTGTCGAAAAGTTCATCAGCTTGGCCCGTGATGAAGCAGATACCAAAGGCCTTGAAACCCACGAACTCATTAAGGACAAATTACGCGTTTTAAATGACTACGTAGGTGGTTATGATTTTGCGCAAGTAATTTTAGCTTATTGGCAAGGCTTTAAAGACGGTGATGAAGACCGCATGAATAATGCGATCAAATGGATTCGTGGGGAATACGCCACCAAAGTCACTGCCCGTCAAGACTTAAAGGTTCACACCATCGTTAATGATGCTTCTACTTATGACTTCTATAAGCTTTTAAGTGGATTTGTACAACTTGCAGGCTATAAAGGCTTACTCATCAACCTCGATGAAATGGTAAACCTCTATAAGATCCCAAATTCACGTTCTAGAACCACGAACTACGAACAACTCCTACGTATTATCAACGATTGCCTCCAAGGTAATGTTCATGGCTTAGGTTTCGTCATGGGCGGGACCCCTGATTTCCTTGAGGACCCAAGACGCGGTCTCTTTAGTTATGACGCTCTTAGAACCCGTCTTGCTAGTAACTCCTTTGCTCTTATCGCAGGGATTAACGACTTTTCTGGGCCTGTCATGTGCTTAAGTAGTCTCACTCCTGAAGAAGTATACGTGCTGCTGTGCAACCTGCGTAATGTCTTTGCCTACTACAATCCAGACAAGTATTTAGTTCCTGACGAGGCTTTAACTCAATTCCTAGAACACTGCTCTAAGCATATTGGGGATGCTTACTTTAAGACTCCACGTAATACCATTAAACATTTTGTGGATTTCTTAGCCGTGATTGAACAAAACCCAGAAATTGATTGGCGCCAACTCCTTAAGTCAGTCAACATTACAGCTGAACACGAAGACGCCTTAGAGGACGATATCAATGAGGCTCCAAGCCTCAGAGATACACCTAATAACAAAAATGAACCAACAAAATCGTTCGCCCAAGCCAAAGCGCAACCAAATGATGCGGATGACGAGGATGACGAGGACGATTTAAGCTCATTTACTCTCTAACCCCTCTAACCAAAGACTTGCTCGCTCACCAAAATCCAATATTTAAAAATTGGGGAGCGAGCAACTAAAACTAGATTACATATAAAGAGACCAACATGTCTAAAGCTACATCCCCTGTTGATAACCTCGACCCCATTATTATTAAATGGTTATATCGGCAAGGATGGACCAACCTGCATGATGTGCAAGAAAGAGCCATTGCGCCCATCCTCGACGGTTCGCGAGATGTCATCATAAGCGCAGCTACCGCTAGTGGCAAAACCGAAGCAGCCTTCTTGCCTGCATGCAGCAAAATTCTAAAATCCAACACTTTAGACAGCGTACAAATAATCTATATCAGCCCATTAAAGGCTCTGATTAACGATCAATTTAAACGTCTTGATGATTTAGGTGAATATTGTGGCATCAAAGTTACCCCTTGGCATGGTGATATCAATGATAGCTACAAAAAGAACCTCTTTGCTAAACCTACTGGCATTCTGCTCATCACGCCGGAATCGCTTGAATCATTACTTTTAAACCATCGCGAATGGTGTGCCAGCCACTTTAAACAACTATCCTATTTTATCGTCGATGAATTTCACGCTTTTATCGGGACTGAACGCGGATATCAGCTTTTAAGTCAATTACATCGTATTGAAATTCTCGTGAAGCACCGGATTTGCCGTATCGCCCTCTCAGCGACCTTAAGTAATATTCTATCGGTACAAACATGGCTACGCCCTAATAGTAGCGTCCAAACTGAAATTATTGAAAGCGTCCATACCCAAAAAAAAATCCTCTTACAAATTAGAGGCTATGATTTTGTCCATCCAATCAGCGATAGTAACGAAGGTTTACAAGATTACGACGCCATTGCCAAAGATATTTTCAAACTCTTACGTGGTAGTACCAACTTAGTTTTTGCTAACAGTCGCGCTAAAACTGAATATTTAGCCACCGTACTAAGTCGCCTCACAGAAGAAAACTTTGTGCCACTAGAATTTTTTCCGCACCATGGCTCGCTCTCAAAAGAACTACGTGAGCAATTAGAAAGTAGGCTCAAACAAGGTAAATTGCCTACAACTGCAATTTGTACTCAAACTCTAGAATTAGGGATCGATATCGGGGACGTATCATCAATCGCTCAGGTTAATGCCCCTCAATCTGTTGCCAGTTTAAGACAACGTATCGGTCGTTCCGGACGCCGTGAACGCGATGCTGTTCTAAGACTATTTGTCCCTGAAACAATTATAGGTGTTGGCCGTACCAGTTTATTTGAACAGCTACGAGATGAAACATTCTTATCGAGCGCTATGCTTGAATTGGTTTTAAGCCGGTGGTTTGAACCACCAGTAGAAAAAGAATTTTCATTTTCTACGTTAATTCAGCAAATCTTAAGCGTCATTGCCCAATATGGTAGTGTCAGCGCTTTAAGTTTGTGGAAGCTTCTGTGTGAAACCGGACCATTTAATCTAGTAACACAAAAGATATTTGCTTTATTACTAAGAAGTCTCGCCACCCACGCACTTATTACCCAAATGCGCGACCATAACATCACTCTTGGGATAGAAGGCGAAAAACTAGTCTCACGCTATGGCTTTTATAGCTCCTTTAAAGCTCAAGAGGAATACGGCATTGACAACAACGGGCAACGAATTGGGACCATACCATTAAACCAACCATTATCTACCGGTGATACATTCTTGTTTGCAGGTAAAGGTTGGGAAGTTGTATTTTTTAATAATCAACAACATCTGATTAGCGTAAAACCTTATAAGGATGACACCGAACCTTTAATCCTAGATGGGAGTGGAGGCCGTATTCATAATGGGGTCCGAGAAAAGATGTTTGAGCTCTATAATGGAGACGAGATCCCAAGATATCTAAATAAGACTGCAGTTCGTCATTTTGAAGAAGGACGACGAGTTTTCCATGAATTAGATTTACACCGAAAACAGTACATCATGGGCCTTGATGGGATTTATTTATTCCCATGGAAAGGTGACCGCATAATGCATACCATCACCCAGATGCTTAAAATGCAGGGAATCGCCGCCAAAAAGCACGGGGCTTATATTCATTTGCCTCGTAGCTCCATTAAAGCTTTTACGCTGGCTGTCACCACGATCTTAAATACCAAGCTACCAACAGAAACCGAACTTGCTGCCTCAATCGGCAACCTTGAATATGAAAAGTACGATTGCTACCTTTGCTCAGAATTATTAAAACTCGGTTATGGCTATCGCAACTTTGATATTGAAGGCGCAGTTGAGTTTTTCAAGATTGTCCTAAATAACAATCCGTTTAATGAAAAAACTCATTCTGCTTACCAAACGGTGTAATAAAGAAACTAATAATATAAGCACGAGTTTCGATCGTTGTCACAACCTCATTATTATAAAATCGAGTAGGGATTTTACCCCTCTCACCACACCGTACGTGCCGTTCGGCCTACGGCGTTTCCTTTACAATAGAATGGTTTTCTTTCGAAATTTGCCTGAAATTATAGTCTTTAGTTCCATCGAATTTCACACACGGTTGGTTCTGTCCTTCCCCCGTTACTCGTAGGGTACTATGACGTCTGCTGACTTCTTATCCTTCGTTGTTACTACCAAGCACATTCACTTAGCTGATAAGACCTCCCTAGGTAAGAACATTATCTTTCTCCTCTTATATCCATCATCTTTACTAATGCGAATTCCGTCTGAATATTGGACTTTGCGACATATTGCACACTTATCCTTCGAATTAGCCTAAGATGCTTCCTGGTACGTTGGCCTAAGGATTTGCCACGCACTTCTTTTTGCGGACATGTCACCATGTACACCTTAGGTCAGCTACACTCTTCCCTTCAGCGGGCGAGTTCCGAACTTGCACCCTCTAGATAATGCCCATACTAGGCACCCCATATTCTGCTGATCTAGATATAGAAAATAATAATTTTTAGGAATTCATTGAAAAATCAGTGAATTCCTTTTTAATTTTTGATATGCTAGATATATAACAGTCTATCTCTATGGAGAGTTCCTATGAACACACCTCAATTACCACCACTAGTAGTGCAATCTAATGGTAAATACTCTTATCTATGCTCTTTTACTAATAAATGGGATAAGGATAAAAAGAGATCTTATAGAGCTAATAGTGTTACAGTAGGTAAAATTGTTGGTGGCGGTAAAGAAGGTCTAATCCAGTGGACGGATACTTTTATTGAGCAACATCCTGAACTTGAAGAATTAGATGCTACTAGAAAATTGGTGCTAAAAAATAACAAAAAGGTTTATGAGATAGTCTTTACTCAATCATCTCCACTAGATGATATTACAGTAACTTTAAGAGATTCCATTAAACTCAAAAAGTTGAACGGAGGCGCTACTTGGTTGTTAGATGGGATCTTTGCAGATACCCCATTAGCTAAGGCCTTGCATGAGAGCTTTAATACCTACAACCTAGATAAAAAGCTTTTGTCTTTAGCTTACTTTAAGATCATAGAGCCAGAGCAAGGTATATATCTGTATGAGGACTTTGCAAATCGCACTAGATTACCTTTCCACAGAACTTTGTCCTCAAGTCAAATTACAAGATTACTTCAGCGTGTTGATGCTGATAGTATTGATAGGTTCTTAAAAAAGTTAAATCAAGAATGTACCTTACAAGAAGAGAAAAACGTTGGTAACACCAATGTTTACTATGCTTTAGACTCGACTTCTATATCAACCTGCTCAGCCAATTTACAAGAAGGAGAGTGGGGGCATAATAAGGATTTTGATAATCTAAAACAGTTTAATTTGCTGATGCTTGTAAATCAGGACACTGGTTGTCCTATTTATTACAGAGAATATCCTGGTTCTACACCTGATGTATCTACCGTAATACATTTACTTAAGGAATGCGCACGCCTTGGAGTTAATCAAAGGGCAATACTAGTTGCCGATAGAGGTTATGGCTCTATCCTAAACATCAACAAACTACTCCAAAATAACCAAAGCTTTATCTTTAATTTAAGAACAGGTTTTACCTTTGTAAAACAGGAGTTAGCTTCAGTTTTAAATACTCTATTAGACGAATGTAATTTCGATAGAAAAATCGGTGTAAGCCACGTAACCTTAAAACGAGATTGGAGATACCCTCCTTTAGGATTTTCTACACTTAAAAAAGGCGCTGGTAATGAAACAGTAAAGCTTTATATCCATATCTACTTAAACCACGATATCAGAGAACAGGCTCTTGAGGAATTCAGAAACACAGTAAGTGGCTTGATTGAAAAACTAAATGAATATAATAAAAAACAACAAGCCTTAGAGGAGGCTAAAAAGCAAAAACAATTAGATGATAAAGCCTATACAACAAAAGAGATAGAACGCCTAGAAAGCGATCTGTTGTTTTATACCTTAACTCAAGAAGAGAAAGATTGGCTAGACAAATTTACATGTTTTAATACTAACAATATTCGAGTTGTTAACAATGTGGCTAAAGCTCAATATTTAATTACTAAAGGTATTAGAGTTTTAGTTTCCGATATCGTTAGTGATCCTATTGAAGCACATCGCGCTTATATTGACAGAAACGAAGTTGAGGAAGGATTTAGAAAATTCAAAGACTTCACTGGTGGTAGACGCATGCATGTGTCTAACTATAAAACCTTTAAAGGTAAACTCTTTATCCACTTCCTTGCTACAAGCTTACTGTGCATGTTAAGACATCGAATTCACAATGCAGAACGTAGAGGTATAGAATTGCCTTCAAGCTTTGACTCTATTCCTAAGATTATTGCTGCTTTGTCTAATATTACACAAACAGTATTTAATGATGGAGCTTACTTCTCGGAAGTTGTTGGTAAGAAGAAGGATTTATTTAAAGCCTTAGATATATCTCTGCCTGAAGATGAAATGGGCGTAAGCTATGAGGAAGATGACAAGGTAGGTGTAGACGATGAAGATTATACTAATGTAGAGGATCTTCCTGTCTAATAAAGGAATACCCCCAATAGCTGGGGGTATTTGCCCATATTGCTAGATATATAAAAATCCGCAAAATATGGGAGGCACACAACAAAAAAGCTGCATCGAATGCAGCTTTTTTTAAGACAAAGAACAAATTACATGTTACATGGTTAATAACATATAAATTTCCTTCTTGTTCTTAAGAACCAATTGCTTACTATCAGGATCGCTATTGTCCTTATCATCAGCTGGGCTTAAACGAAGAGTTCTGAGGTAATAGAACAACAAGGCTTGACGGCACTTAAATACAACTTCACCATTTTCCATACCGAAGTCCATTTCAATAGCCTTACGAGCAGCAGGAGACAAATTAGGGTTAGCACCAACGTGAATTGAAACTACAAAGTTCCACTTCATATCTTCTGCTGGATTGATATCGGAATCACCAAACTCACCTACCCCGGAAATACGTGATAAAACAAAATCACGGAATTCTTTGTGTTCAAAACAGTAAGCACGAACATGCCAACGAATACCATCAAAACCAAAAGCATGAGGTGCAATTAAGCGCATGCGTGGAGTTAAGTCATTCATTGATTGGTACTGAACTGTTAAAGACTGATTCGCAAAAATAGCTTTAACAATTGAATACAAAGCTAGGAAGTCAATATTTCTTTTTGGTGGAACAAAACAAGCAACAGAAGGAACACGTTCAAGGTAGTTGTTCATTGCTGGAAGTGAGCCAGTTGCAGACAAAAGAATATCGTTGAGGTAGCGACTTGGTTCACAAATAGCAAACAATGGTTTAAAAGTTTCGGAACGGAGGTAAACCTTGTCATGGCGATCATAAACAAGGTTATCAGGAGCCATGGTAATGTAATCAGAGAGGTCTAATGATGACTGAGGAATAGAAATACCGAAGAAATTAACTAAATCTGCACGATTAATGCGACCACTCCAGCAGAGACGGTAATCAATAAATTCCAAACGGCGTTGCTGATTCCACTTCAAATTGGCGCTTTTCAACACCGAAGTTTTTTTGTTAATCATAAAATTCACCTCAAAAAAATATTCTGCTTTCTACATTCTACTGACTGCTCCCACGAGCAAGCCCGTGGGGTTCTGATTATCAAATGTAGCTTGTAATCGTACACCATTTTCAGGCTTTGGAGTTACAAGTGTAAATCTGTTTGAATCAGGACTTTTATTACCAATACCAAGCAGTCCTACGACCACATTAGCGGCAAATTTCTGTCTTACGACAAGGAAGTACAGTCAATCCTCCTAACGTTTAGATTATATATTGTTCTAAGCTAATGTCAAGTGGCAAAAATATAGTTTTTCATAGAAAAATGACTTTCATACCACATGCAAGCGTGTGGGTTTTACGCCGCAATTTATAACAGGGAAAAAGCATAAACATAAATATTGTACTATATTAAAATAAAACGCTAAATAAAACAAGTTAAGTACTTAAATAACATCTAAAATATGTCATAAAATCAAAATAATAGAAATGTTTATCACAAATTACATGCAAATATTACATCGAATGAAAACATGGCTAAGCCTTTGAATTAAGGCGAAAGAAATAAGAGGCATGTTTAAATATGTGTAAAAGTCAACTTAATAATGTAGATTTTCGCCAATCTCAAAATGCTGTTTAATTATCCTCCTTTGTTAAAT
>OIYP01001222.1_pt1 | contig 13302 bp, 16 predicted proteins | sample 1588261 | NCBI WGS metagenome assembly OIYP01 (sample SAMN03283293) | human gut metagenome | biome: human-associated habitat; material: feces | host: Homo sapiens | place: Peru | collected 2012
CTCTTACAGTAATCATCTACAATTTAATGTTGTACAAAGCAAAAGAGCTCGAAAGAGCTCTTTTGCTTTGTATAAATATTATGTTTATAAAAGGGTAAGAAAGTAAACATAGCATTTTCACAATTGCCCGGTATACTACAATCATAAACAAAAGAAATTCTCATATTAATCTTTTTTTCATATTTTTAGCCGGTACACCCCACATGTACCGGCTTCCTCTTTGTAATATAAAATATTGTATTGCAGTAAAGTAAATCATAAACATTTTACAAATCAAGAGGAAATAAGATTGTTGAAATAATCTGCTAACTGTGGTATATTGAACATAAAGAAAGGCACTCGCTGGAACGAATGCCTCTCAGGAGCCCCACTCCATAAGGTGGAGTTTCCCAAGGTGAGTTTATCCTCTTATTCAGAGGCGCCCGTCCTGGTCACAACAGGGCGGGCATTTTATTTGCGCTTGTTTCTCTTGTCGAGAAAGGCAAGCAACGCTACAATCAAGCTACCGAAGGACATCAGCAAGGCTAATATCCCAATGAAAATCGAAATGATTTCATAAGCTGTCATTGGCGCCACCTCCCTTCCTATGTATTCCGGCAAACCGGTCAATGGCTTGGGAGGCTACCACCCCTGTCGTGGGTTCCATGTGACAGATTCTAACATATTCAGACGATAATTTCAATTTAAATCATGATATCCGATTTATCATCATAGTTACTAAAACATATTTTTTTCAATTCTTAATGGTATAATAGACTCATGATGAATCTGGTAATTATAATGTTTCGTTTACATGTATTAAGAAAGTGTGCAAGGTTATAGGAGAAAAATAAATGATTAAAAAACATAGTATTTGATATAGGAAACGTGCTGAATCGTGGTGTCATTCCTGAGAACGAGATAATTGATGAGATGGTTAAGGTGGATCCACAGCATTTTCACAATTGCCTTGTATACTACAATCATAAACAAAAGAAATTCTCATATTAATCTTTTTTCATATTTTAGCCGGTAAACCCCACATGTACCGGCTTCCTCTTTATTTTCCCATCTGTACTGATTCTGTAGATTTATCAAGTGCAAATATTTCTTCAATCGGGACTCCAAAATAGTCGGACATCTCAAACATGAATTCTGCGGACGGCATTAGCCCAGCTCAACGCGTCGGCATTCAATCACTTCTTTCATTATAATTCATTAAAACCGGTAATCTGGTACATCATTAGAATTAATTTTGCCGACAACCTTTCCGAATACATCCAGACGGTCAGACTCTAATATTGGAACATTTTACAACTATGACACAAGTATGCAACATAATAAACGAATGCTTCTGATAGAGTAATGATACACAATATCAGTTACTGAAAAGCAGGAGGGTAGAAAGTGGACAGGACACAATACAAATGTTGCAGACGTGGGGCAAATTTACGTCGAAGGAGACGCAGGCACAGAAAAATACGGCGTTCAGTTATATTTTCATGTAGTATCATAGCTGTGGCTGTATTTGTGATTGTTGGAAGCCGTATTATAACATCCGGCGCTGGCAGGACAAATAAAAATGATGTTGAAGCCGGAAATAATACATATGATAATGCAGTTATAGAAAATAGCAAAATCTCTGAAAAGAATAAGATACAAAATAATCAGTCAATGCTTGATGATATAATGAACAGTACCCAATATCCAAAACAGCTACAGGAGCTTGCTTTGAAAAATGAAGAGGCACTTGAGTTTGTGTATGATTATCCGACGGAACATGTGAAGGAACACATAGTTGATTTGACAGAAGAAGCGTCTATGGATAGTGTTCCGTTATTTGTGCAGTGGGATAAACGCTGGGGCTACGAAAAGTATAGCGGCAATTTTTTCGCAGCAAGCGGATGCGGTCCCACTACACTTTCGATGGTAGTGGTTTACCTGACACACAACAGGGATGCATCACCGCTTGCAGTAGCAAAGTATTCAAAGGAAGCCGGTTACAGTGTAGATGGATCGGGAAGTTCATGGACGCTTATAAGTGAAGGCTGCAGGCACTACGGCGTAAAAGCAAAGACAGTGGCGCTGGATGAGAGCAGAATGAAAGCAGAGCTTGATGCAGGACATCCTATTGTGGTAAATGTAGGACCGGGAGATTTTACCGATACAGGACATTTTATGGTTATAACAGGCTATGATGATGAAGGCTTTTCAATAAATGATCCAAACAGCATTGAAAAAAGTGGCAAAAGGTGGTTATTCAAAAATATATCATCTCAGATTAGAGCTGTCTGGAGTATGTATGTGTGAAAATATATTTGTATAAGTGCCGGTAAAACATCCTATTATTGAGTTAAATAATAGGGTGTTTTTTACAACTATGACACATCTTTATGCTATAATAATTCTATCATAATCATAGAAGAGGAGCAGCTTATGACCAGTATTCTCATAGTGGAAGATGACAACGACATAAATAATTTAATATGTGACACCTTAAAGGCTGAGGGATATCAATGCGAAAGAGCGTTTGATGGCAAGGAAGGGGCAGACAAAATTGAGCAGAACAGGTACGATCTTCTGCTGCTGGATATTATGCTTCCTGAGATAAATGGTTATGAATTGCTTGACTATGTCAGGAGAATTGGGGATACTCCGGTCATAATAATATCTGCCATGGGACAGGTGGATGAAAGAATACGCGGGCTTCGTATGGGTGCGGATGATTACATATGCAAACCATTTCAGATAGGTGAGCTGCTTGCGAGAGTAGAAACTGTATTAAGGCGCACTCAGCGCACGGCAGAGCGTCTGGAAATAGAGGATGTGGCTATAGATCCTAAATCACGTACGGTGACAAAGGCAGGTGAGCAGGTAGAGCTCACAGTAAAGGAATTTGACCTGCTGTATGAGCTTATGAAGAATAAGAATGTCGCACTTAGCAGGCGCAGGCTTTATGAGCTTGTATGGCAGGAGGAGTATACAGGGGAGACGAGGACACTTGACTCACATGTACAAAGACTGAGGAAAAAGCTTGACTGGAACGAAAAGATTGTCACAGTTTTCAGGATTGGCTATCGTCTGGAGGTTCGCGGATGAAATTTTTCTATAAAATGTTTCTTGGAATGACAGTGATACTGGCTGTTGCCCTTGGAATGATAGAATATGTGACTCTATCATATTCACTGGAGCATGCAGTGAAAAGGGAGCAGGACAGTGCACTTTCACAGCATCAGATGATAAAATACTCGATTGAAACGGTAATCCTTAACATGAAGAGTGAGGATGTGGAGAAAGAGCTTACAGATATGATGTCGCAGTCAGCAAAATCCATTGTTGGAGATGAAGGTGGAATGTATCTTGCCGATGATGATGGAAAAAAAGTATATGCCAATTCATGTAATTATGAGCAAAAGGATACAAAGGTAAAGGACGGTACGCTTACATACAGTATAGTGTCAAAAGAGAATACTAAAGATACCGGTGAAAAGCAAAGCGGCAGATATATCCATGTCAAAAGCAGCTTTAAGCTGAATGAAAACAGGTATATTCTGATAACGGAAAGTGACATTACACCGGTTTTTGATGAGTCAAAGGAGCTTAGGTATAGATGCAGCATGTACTACATTGTTATACTTGCTGTTGGTATGATGGTCATATTGATACTTTCTTTTATGATTACAAAGCCTCTTGCCGGATTAACAGCCACAACCAAAAAATTTGCAGATGGTGATTACACAGCAAGAAGTGATGTAAAGACAAAGGATGAAATAGGTGAGCTTGCAAAGGCTTTCAATGAGCTTGCAAAAAACCTTGAAAGCAAGGTTTATGAGCTTAGGATGGCGGCAAAGAAGCAGGAGGATTTTACTGCAAACTTTGCGCATGAGCTCAAAACCCCAATGACATCAATTATCGGATATGCTGATACCCTGTATCAGAAAAAATTGTCTGAGGATGAGGTGCACAGTGCTGCCGGAGTCATACTGAATGAGGGCATGAGGCTTGAAGCATTATCGTTTAAGCTGCTGGAGCTTATCACTCTTGATAAAAATGATTTCAGGCTTGAAGAGACAAGGGTATCAGAGATTATAGCAGACTGTGTGGAAACCGCGCGTGAAGCAGCAAGAAAGCATAATACAGAGCTTGTATACAATGCGGATGAGGCATGGGTGTGGCTGGAATATGATCTGTTTAAGACCATGCTTCTTAACCTGATAGACAATGCGGTGAAATCAGGAGGCAGCAGGGTGGATGTATCAGGCAGTCTTATTTCGCACAGAATTTATCGTATTGCAGTTTCGGACAATGGAAGAGGGATACCGCCTGAGGATATAGAGAGAATTACTGAGGCTTTTTATATGGTTGACAAGTCCAGATCAAGAAGTGAGCATGGAGCAGGGCTTGGGCTTGCACTTGTATCAAGGATTGCTAAGCTGCATCATATAAAAATCCATTATGAGAGTGAGTCAGGTAAAGGAACAAGGGTGTATTTTGATATGAAAGCGGAGGCATTGGATGAAAAGTAAGCATTTATCAGTGCGCAAATGTATTGGTAAAAAACCGGATAAAATCAAGGGAATAGTGTGTATATGCATTATTATGGCAGTTGTATGTGCCGGAAATATGATACCGAATTTTCTGATTTCACTTAAAGCAGCAAAAATTGCCAAAACGAGTACTACAATAAGCAACGCAGATATAAGTCCCTACAGCAGCTCTATTTCAGCTGAAGAGAGGCTTACAAAGATGATGTCTCTGATGCAGGATAATGTAAATGAGCTGTGGAATGGGAAATATAATGAGACGAGGGAACCGTTGGATACTGAAATTCCGGTGGGACAGGCTTATACAGCTATTCAGACCTTTCTGAAGGGTGCCTGTGAGCTGCAGAAGCAGTCAGCTATTACGCAGATGCTCGGTGAAGACGATATAGGTATGCTGCAAAGCCTTGAAAGTAACTACTCAAAGGATACAGACAGTGAAGCAGAACAGACATATGAAGCTGCGCCTGCACAATATGGTGCAGCAGTCGTTTCGGATGCCGGCTTTGACAACACGATATCAGATTTTTTCGTGGCATCAGATATAAGCAAGGAATTGTCGGCGTGGGTATTTATAATATCATTTGAAGATACGAGAATGCTTACTGCTGTTGATGCGGTGCTTGGAGTACCGTTTTATATTACGTATTATTGTGCTGATGTGGATAGTCCTAAGGCGCAGGCGGCAGTGATGAGAGATTTATATGTAAAGATGTATGGCAGTGATTATTCTATGGGGGATCCGAAAGAGTCTGAATCAAAAATAGATCCTTCCTTTGAGACAAATATAATAGAGAATTTTTATTATGGGAATAATTATGTCGAGGAGGATGATGAATATACAGGCTTTGAACCTTATGTATACTCTTGTTCATCAGACAAGCTGCAGATGGAATATCAGGTTATTACAAGATTTCAAAGATTTGAAAAAAAAGGAAAGCAAGTGTCATCATATAAGTCGCGCGTGAATATATGTCTATACTAACCGAACTAAAAAGCTCTCTGTGCAATGCACAGGAGCTTTTTATATGTAGACATCTATTTATTTGTGCTGTCTGCATCAATTACAGACTGAATCTGCTTCATAAGGGCATCATAGTTGTCCTTGTTATCAATTCCGCCGAGCATTGGTTCGCCTACAATATTGCCATTTCTGTCAACGAGTATAGTTGTTGGAAATGCCATGATTTCTGAGGCATATTTACCGGCAGCACTAGAGGAGTCAATTGACAGATTACGATATTTGACACCCTGGCTTTCAAGAACAGAGGCAGCCTCTTTGATAGCTGTTTTATTGCCATCGAAGGTCTCAGTGTTGATGCCAACAACTTCTCCGCCCATTGATTTGATAGCATCATTTAATTCGTTAAGCTTGGATAACTCAGCGACGCATGGTTTGCAGCCGGTAAACCAGAAATTGACGACTGTTACTGCATTACCGGAAAACAGGCTGTCATCTACCTTATTGCCATCAAAATCCTCACCGGAAAAATCACTGAATACAGATGAGGCTTTAGAGCTGTCCTTTTGGTTGTCGTTTGATGATTTACTTTTGTTTTCAAGCTCTGCTATCTGTTCCTCGATTTTTCGTATGGTTTCAATATCCTCATTAAGTGTTTTAAGCTCATCGTCTGTGAATGAATCCTTGTTTGATTCTACGGTGCCGGCAAGATAATCAGCATAATTTCCGTTTGGATCAGCGTCGCTTTTATTCATCATGCCAAATGCTTTGTTCCACACATCAGCGTGATCTGCAAAAAGCTGATTTTCCTGCTGATATAAATCATCAAGTTTGGAATCTGATTTGCCGGATGCTTCTGTGCCGGCTTCGGTCTGAGCGTTCTTAGAATCTGTGTTGGAAGCTTGCTTTCCACCGCATGCTGTAAGTGATAATGCTATGCAGAGTGTAAAAATAGAAATAAATGATAATTTGTTTTTCATGAGTAATTTCTCCTTTAAAAATAATAGTAAAATGTTTAATAGCTATCTGTTGTCATTTTTTTGACATGATTTTCCCATAAACCGGTAGCAGATGGCGTCCTTCGGACAGGCCTTTATGCAGGCACCGCAGCGTATGCACTCGGGATGATCCGGTGTCTTACACACATCCACGTCCATCTTACATGCCTTTGAGCATTTACCGCATCCGACACATTTGCTGCTATCAACGGTGATTTTGAGAAGGCTGACCTTATTAAATAATGAGTAGATTGCTCCAAGCGGACAAATCCATTTACAGAAGGGCCTGTAAAATAAGATACTTAGTACAATTACTGCAATTAAAATAATACACTTGAAGGAAAAAAGCTTTCCCAGTGCCGAACGGATAGCGGCATTTCCAATAGATAGCGGTATAGCACCCTCCAAAACACCCTGAGGACAGAGGTATTTGCAGAAGAACGGGTCTCCCATTCCTATAGAGTTCGTTACAAGCATCGGAAGAAGTATAACGAAAACAATAAGAATGACATATTTTACGTACCTAAGAGGCTTTAGCTTGGCTGTGGAAAATTTCTTTCCGGGGATTTTATGAAGTAAATCCTGAAACCATCCAAATGGGCACAAAAAACCACATATAAATCTGCCGAGAGTCACACCGAGTAAAATAAAAAATCCGGTTATGTAGTATGAAAACTTAAATTTTGATGACCCGACGACTGCCTGAAATGCTCCTATTGGACAGGCTCCTGTCGCGGCAGGGCAGGAGTAGCAGTTTAATCCGGGTACGCATACTGTTTTTGCATTGCCCTGATATATTTTACCCTTAAATAAATTTGGAATATGAATATTGGTCAGCAGTGTTGCTGCCGCCTGTATCCATCCACGTATTTTTGCCAGTTTTTTTGATAGTAATTTCTTTTCCTTATCCAATTCCGACACACTCCAGACATAGTTTTATTGCTTTACCAAGCACTGTAGCCGCCTCACCTCGGACTGCACCATAGCTTATCATGGATACACCAAGGATAAGCAGAATGATTTGACATGTTTTTTGGTATTTCAACATAATGTTGCTCCTTTTTTGTTGTATTGTTGACCAGCTGACTTTGGTATTATACAATATAGGTTGTAAAATTATTGTTAAGAAGCAGGAGAACATTTTGAGATTATTAATTGTTGAGGATGAGAAACAAATATGTGATATGGTTGCAAAGAGTCTGTATGCTGCCGGTTATGAGGTGGATACCTGTTATGATGGGAAAGAGGCTCTTGAATGTATACTGTCGGAGAATTATGATCTGATAGTTTTGGATTTGAATCTGCCGGGGATGGATGGCATGGAGCTTCTTAAGGAGCTTAGAAAATACAATGATGAAACTAAGGTTTTGATATTATCTGCAAGAGGTCAGATTGCTGATAAGGTAGAGGGACTGGATGCAGGAGCAAATGATTACATGGAAAAACCATTCCATCTGCAGGAGCTTGAGGCACGTATCAGAAGCCTGACAAGAAGGAAATTTGTACAGAATGATATATGTCTTAAATGCGGAGAAATAAAGTTTGATACGATTAAGCGCGAGGCATATGCAAAGGGAGAGCCGGTTCCACTGACAAGAAAAGAGAATGGTATTTTGGAATATTTACTTATCAATATAGGCAGACCGGTGAGCCAGGAGGAGCTGATAGAGCATGTGTGGGATGCCACAGCAGACAGCTTTAGCGGAGCAATCAGGGTACATATGTCTTCACTTAGAAAAAAGCTTAAGGCGAAGCTGGGCTATGATCCCATTCTGAACAAGGTAGGTGAAGGCTATAAAATACGGGAGGAGTCTGACAGATGAAAAGAATGTCGTTACAGTGGAGACTTACGTGCATAACTACATTGTGTATTGCCATTATATGTGGCTGCCTGACTATATTTGTCTATAAAAATGGTGTGCATTACATTGATTCTCTGCAGGATGCGGTAGAGTCACAGGGGGATGAAAAAGGAAACAAATCAGATGAAATATATATCAGCATACCGGACGATAAGTGGGATGAGTTTGCGGATCAATTTTCGGTCCAGGTGTACAATAATAAGGCTGACTATAAAAGAAACAGTCTGATAATCACTGTTTTGCTGGCACTTTTTGGAGGTGTTGTCACTTATTTTATAAGCGGGCATGCACTCAGACCAATCAGGGAGTTTTCCGATAAAATCGAAGAGGTGCAGGCCCAAAATCTGTCTGATTCAAGAATAGAGGAAAACAATATTAAGGAACTGAATCAGCTTGGCATTTCTTACAATAAGATGCTTGAGCGCCTGTCGGAGGCATTTGAGATACAGAGACAGTTTACTGCAAATGCAGCACATGAGCTGCGCACTCCATTAGCGTTAATGCAGGTACAGCTTGATTTATATAATTCTGCCTCTCACCCTGGGAATGATGCAGACACTTTGCAGACCATAAAAATGGTTACGGAACAAAATGATAAATTAAACAGGATGGTAAAGACTCTTCTTGACATGAGTGAGCTTCAGACGGTGGGAAGAGATGATAAAATTATATTGGATGCTATTGTTGAAGAGGTTTTGGCAGACCTTGAGCCTCTTGCCGTGGAAAAGAATATAAAGCTGATTGGAAAATGTGAGGATGCCACTATGATAGGCAGTGATATCCTTATTTACAGGCTTGTATACAATCTGGTTGAGAATGCCATCAAATATAATCATCCGCTCGGACAGGTTACAGTAACCGCATATCAGAGAAACAAGCATGTTTATCTGTCTGTAGAAGATACGGGAAGCGGAATACCAAAGGAGCTTAGAGATAGAGTGTTTGAGCCGTTCTTTCGTGTGGATAAATCCAGAAGCCGGGAGCTGGGTGGCGTAGGACTCGGACTTGCTCTTGTCCATGAAATCGTTAGAGTCCATGATGGCAGTATTTGTATTAAATCAGGCAAGACTGGAGGAACGATTTTTGAGGTGAAGTTTTAATGACTAAGGATGAATGGTACAGGCAGTTATTTGAGCGACTGGATAATTCCAAGTTCCGAAGCAGTTTTCACTTGAAGCAGAAGGATATTGATTACATAAATGAAAAAGGGTTGGACACAATAAGACAACATGCAAAGGATTTTATTGCAAAGAGAGAAGCTCCGGCATATATAGCAAATGATGGCAAACAGACACCAATGCGTGGTCATCCGGTATTTATTGCCCAGCATGCAACGGCAACATGCTGTAGGGGGTGCATCCGAAAGTGGCATAAAATTCAGCCGGGCAAGGAACTAAGTCAGGTGCAGCAGGATTATCTTGTAGATGTAATTATGACATGGATTCAAAAAGAAATGGATAGACACTGATGGTAAAGTCAAAAGAAGGTGCTTAGAGTGGGATTATTTAAGAAAAAGACAGTTACAAAGACATATGATAAAGAGAATAAGAAACCGGTAATTAAAGCGAGCATATGTAATGGAGAGCAGGTCGCAGGCTTTAAGGACATTCATACAGGTAAGATAGAAGAGGTTATGCTGATTAAAAATCAGGCAGACCTTGATATATTCAAGAAAATGTATGGAATAGATGGCAATATAGATAAGGAATATTAAAAATATAAAAAAGATATTGACAAATCAAAATGAACGGCGTATATTTTTAACATGAACAGTGTTCATTTAACGAAATAACTAATGCTGCTACATTGGAGAGGAGTGAATTCGTGAACCATCTTGCAACCTCAAAAGAAGACATATTAGCTGCAAGCAGAGAGCTAATCAAAGAAAACGGATGGACTGCTGTAAGCATACGTGCTGTTGCATCCCGATGTTCTGTTTCGGCGGGGACAATCTACAATTACTATGAATCCAAGTCAGATCTGCTTGGGGATACAATTGAGAGTATTTGGCGTGAAATCTTTTTTCACACTGAAGATGAGCAGGTCTTTAAAGATGTTGAGGCCTGTGTCTCATGGATTTATAAAAGACTGGAATATGGAAATGAGCAATTTCCGGGCTTCTTTTCTTTGCATTCGTTTGGATTTATGAAGGATGAAAAAACGGATGGAAAGAAGAAAATGTTGCAGACCTGGGAGCATATTCTTAATGGTTTGTGTGATATATTAAAGAATGATCCTAAGATTCGTTCAGATGTATTTGATGAAAAATTCACGGAAAAACAGTTTGCGGATATATTATTTTCTTTAATATTAGTATCAATGATTCGTCAGGATTATAATCCGTCTTCAATACTGATGTTGATTAATAAAACATTATATTAAAATTCTCCCACATTAGAGTGTGGGAAAATTTTTAAGACAAAATGAACACTGTTCACCCATACGTTTAAAGATGTATCTAAGTAGAAAGGATTTTTATTATGCAGGCAATTGTAGAAACTTTATTTGACACCGTATATTTGTTTTCGGTAATCACAATCGGAATTTTAATGATTCGCAAAAGCAAAGGAAACCGTCAGTTTACCATGTTTGGAATTATGGCAGTTCTTTTAGGAAGTGGAGATGCATTCCATCTGGTTCCTCGTGCAATAGCGCTTTGTACAACCGGTCTTGAGAACTTTACTGTACAGTTGGGGTTAGGCAAGTGGATTACCTCTATCACCATGACTATTTTTTATGTCGTACTCTATCATATATGGCGTGAGCGTTATCAGATTAAAGGCTATAAAGCCACTACAGCAGCTGTTTATGGTCTTGCGGGATTAAGAATTGCTCTGTGTATGATGCCTCAGAATGCCTGGCTCAGTGCAGAAGCTCCGCTTTCCTGGGGAATTTACCGAAATATTCCGTTTGCACTGATGGGATTAATTATCATTGTTTTATTCTATAAAAGTGCAAAAGAAAATAATGATAGCTCCTTTAGTTGGATGTGGCTGACAATCGTCCTGAGCTTTGCATTCTATATTCCGGTTGTACTGTTGGCTGATGTAATTCCGATGATCGGCATGCTGATGATTCCAAAAACCTGTGCGTATGTGTGGACAGTATTAATTGGCTACAAGGCAATGAAAAAAGAAATAGCTTAAGATAATTATATTATGGAAAACGAATCAGGTGAATGGAGTATTTAAGAGAGTATAGGGAGAACGCAGATGAAAGATAAATTTTGTGTAAAGAAAAAAACATTGCTGCTGATTGCAGGCATTGTGTGGATGATAGCCGGTTTTAATGTTGCAAGGCTGGGAGTGCTGTCATATTTGAATATTGACAGAAAATGGTATATGTACATTATGTCAATAGTTGTATTTATTTTCTTTGGGATAATGTTTTTTAAGATGAGCCGGAAGCATACAAAGAGGATACTCGGATACGAGGATTATCGGCCATTCTGGCATTTTTTTGATTGGAAAGCATATTTAATTATGACCTGTATGATGAGTGGTGGAATCGGATTTAGGGCAGCAGGGATAATCCCGGAGAAATTTATTGCATTTTTTTATTCCGGGCTGGGTCTGGCACTGGCATCAGCGGGAATTATTTTTACAAGAAATTATTTATTTTACAGTCAGTTGATTGAGAAAGAGCAGGATTAATAATTAAAGAAAATAAATATAAACAACAGATTTCTGATGCTATGGAAAGTAATAATTAAATTTGCTATAATAGTAGGAGATTTTAGAAAAGATGAAAGGCTAAATATGAAAAATAAAATTTTATTAATTAATGACCTCGCAGGATATGGAAAAGTTGCATTATCAGCGATGATTCCTGTACTATCACATATGAAATATGAGATTTTCAGCTTGCCAACGGCAATTGTTTCAAATACTCTTGATTATGGAAAATTTGATATTCTTGATACCACGGACTATATGAAGAATACACTTGATGTATGGAAACAGCTGGAATTTGAATTTGATGCTATTTCAACGGGATTTATTGTTTCAAAAGAGCAGACAGAACTGATAACAGATTTTTGTAAGGCAAAATCAGCAGAAGGTATTACAGTATTCACAGATCCGATTATGGGAGATGAGGGCAGTCTGTATAATGGAATTTCAGAGGAAACGGTCAGTCTGATGAGAAAGCTGGTTTCCGTTTCTGATTATACGGTGCCTAACTATACAGAGGCAGCATATCTTGCAGGTTTTCCGTATCATGAAGACGGAGCTGATGAGAAAGAACTGAAGAATATCATCGTCGAGCTTAGAAAGCTTGGAGCAAAGTCAATTGTGATTACAAGCGCAAAATTAAAGGATTCTGACAGCAAATGTGTATTCGGATTTGATGATAAGACAAAAGAGTATTTTAAGATTGATTTTGATGAAATCCCGGTTAGATTTCCGGGAACCGGAGATATTTTTTCAGCAATATTTATGGGAAAGATTCTTGATGGATGGAACCTTAATGATGCTACAGCTCATGCCATGACCGCTGTAAAAAACATGATAAGCCGTAATGCGCAGAACGCAGATAAATATAAGGGTATACCTATTGAGACATGTATGGAGGAAATTGACTGATGAAGAGACCTAAAATCAGAATCACGCTAATAGACCGGAAAGGAACTGTCGGCTGCCACCGCGGGCATAAGATTGGTGATTCATATGATTTTGACACAGAACGTGGGAATTTGTGTCCTATGGCGATGCATGTTGCATTTCCGTATGTTGACATATTGAGATATGGTGGAAATATACCAGGACAGGAAGAGGGCACAGCAGTATTTGCCTGCCCGGATGTAGATACACTTAATGTATTTAAAATCGAGCGTATTGAGGAGTAGAATATACAGGGAAAAGGAAACACTACGATTTTACCAATGTACAGCCTACAGATAGAGGGGCAGATGCGATTATAAGCCAGAAAAGTTTTAAAATAGTAGTTGAGACAAAATTACA
>OIYP01001225.1_pt1 | contig 13273 bp, 15 predicted proteins | sample 1588261 | NCBI WGS metagenome assembly OIYP01 (sample SAMN03283293) | human gut metagenome | biome: human-associated habitat; material: feces | host: Homo sapiens | place: Peru | collected 2012
CATGATAGGAACAGGTCGGGACTTTCAAGATGATGAAAAAATCACAGCACCCGTTGTGAGTGCTGTGATTATGAACTGCTCGATAAATTGGAATTTATCGAAGAATTTGCTTTGCTAAAAAATACTTGGATAATTTAGGATTTTTATCTTCTCGAACGAATTCAACGACATACCCAAGTTTCTTATAGAATTCAGGTGCTTGAAACCCAAAAGTCGTAAGTGTGATTTTATCATATCCTGCATTTTGAAATGTTTCCTCAACTGCTAAAACAAGTTTGCTTCCCAATCCGCATTTCCTGTGAGCTTTATGTATAATTAAATCGCCTATATGCACCTCATTATAATATGCACGACCTGTAATAACACCTAAGATCTCGCCATCATCGCTTTCTGCAATAAAGCAAAATTCATTATAATTCAAATCAACATTATTATGTTCAGCATAGGATAAGAACTCTTCATTGATAAAACTGCCTATTCTGCTGTCTTCCTCATTTATACGTTTTATATTCATTTTTCAATCACCTTTAAATAAAATATCATAATTCATCAAACAAAAATTCCGATTTGTCGAGCAGACATATTCAATCTGCTGTTAAAAGCATTATACCATATCAAAATAAAAAAATCAAATATAAATCAAAGAAAGGGGCAGATAACCAAAATCACTTTTTCATTTCTTCTTCGTGCAGGCGGTCAAGCTCGGCATAATACTTGTCAAGCTCGCCCATAACAAACCGCTTTATCTCGGAGGTGACAGTTACCCCACGCATTTCACACCAAGCCTTGTAGTCCTTGAATTCTTCCATTCGAACACGGGTGGAAATGGTGTGCATATTCTCTTTGTCCCATTTGCGGGCATATCCCTTTTGCTTTTCCGATACGGGCATATTATCACTCTTTCTACTTGCGTAAGTATTTAATACCTTATTATATCACACCCATACGCAGAAGTCAATGTGCGCATTGCACCGGAATTTGCCGAAAACTTTGTCCGGGATAACTATTGAAAACTACTGTCGCAAGTAGTAAAATATAAATGTAATCAAAACACGAAACGAAATGTTCCGGTGGAACATCAAACGGAGGTAATGATCTATGGCAGTAAAAATGGAATTCAGTCTTTCGGATAAGGACTTCAACAAGCTCCGACTTATCAGGAAAGCGGACGGCGAAAACGATATAACCTTTAACGATTATGCGGAGGAGCTTTTAAGCGGTGTTATCGGCAGAACGTACCGTGAGTATGACAGGCAGGGACGCATAAAGGAGGACGAAGATGATTGATTCCAAGAGTGAGCTTATCATTGCCAAGACGATTCTTTCGGCACAGGCGGAGGTTATTATCAGCCGTGAGAAAAGGTGCAGAAATATCCGTGAAAAAGCGTTAAGAGCTTATGCCGAACGCAGAAAGCCGAAGCCACAGCGTAAGCCAATGACCGCCGAAGAACGCCGTGCGGTCTGGGACACGCTTAAATATGTAAATAAATGAAAAGAGGTATTTGTTATGTTAAGAATTTCCGATGAAAGCTATGAGAGAGTAACCGAGATTTTGGAGGATATAGGCTGTGCCTGCGAAACCTCCGATTATTATGAGGATTGGGAGGACATTGCAAGACCGTCGTTTTGTGTTATGGACGACCTTGATGCTGACCGCTATGATATGACCTGTGCGGCGTTTGCCGAGAAGATCGAGGAGCTTTATGACAACGGCGAAACCAATTATGCAAAGGGTATCCACTCCGCATTTTACGGTTATCTCCGTGAACGCCGTGACTATCTTGAATTTAACGGGTACTATGACAAGCCCGAGCTTCCCGAAGATGCGGACGAGGACGATATTGACCTTTACAATGAGAAGATGGAGAGGTATGATGCCTTTGAGGGGATTATCAATGCTGTTGATAAGTGGATTGAAACTGTCGGAAAGATAGGGGGAAAGGGCAATGACTGAGCTTGAACTGAAAAGGTATCACGTTGACAGCATTGCACAGTACAAGGTGCTGAAACACATCTCCGAGGAGTTTATCCCGGAGGGGATAGCGAGCCTTGAGCTTATCGGGAACGGATTGAAGCTCACCGACTGCACGGGCGATACAGCAGATTTCGTGTATGATGAAAACACATCATCTGTAATAATCAAGGAATGAAAGGAAGATAGATATGAGCAGGATAATAGTTGCGGCATCACAGAAAGGGGGAGTAGGTAAAACATCCACCGCTACGGCTTTGACGGCGATTTTCTCCGAGAGAGGATACAGAACGCTCCTCATTGACTGCGATCAGCAGTGCAACAGCACGGATACATACCGTGCGGAAACCGAGGGTGCTGCTACGATTTATGACGTATTGCTTGACGAAAGCAGGATAAGCATATCCGAAGCGATACAGCATACCGAGTGCGGTGAGATACTTGCAGGGGACAGCCTTTTAAGGCAGGCGGACGAAAAGCTGAAAGGAAGCGTTGACGGGCTTTACCGTATGGCAGACGCTTTGGAGAAGTGCGAGGGGTATGACTACATAATTATCGACACTGCTCCTGCGATGAATTCCATACTGCACAACTGTCTTATCGCCGCAGATGAAGTCATTATTCCTGTTACGGCAGATAGGTATTCTTTGCAGGGGCTCTCACAGCTCAACGAAACCATAAAGGCAATAAAGAAGCGTCAGAACCCGAAGCTTACGGTTGCAGGGCTTCTTCTCACAAAGTACAACAGCAGGGCAAATCTTTCAAGAGAGGTCAGAGCTTCGCTTGAAACCGTTGCAGAGAGTATGAATACCAAGATATTTGATACATCAATCCGTGAGTGCATCAAGGTCAAGGAAGCACAGGCACAGAAGCGGACGCTGATAGAATATGCACCGAACTGTACTGCCGCAGAGGATTACAACAGGCTTGCTGATGAGATTGTAGGCTGAAAGGGGGAGAGCATTATGGCAAGGAATGTTACAAGCAAATTCGGAGTTGCGGACGGTCTGGACTTCTCCTCCGAACAGGGCATAACGAGCATAGCAATAGACAAGCTTGTTCCGTACCGTAATCACAGGTTCACTTTATATAAGGGTGAGCGTTTGGAGGATATGATACAGAGCATTTCCAAGAACGGCGTTATCACTCCCATTATCGTAAGGACAATGGAAAACGGAAAGTATGAGATACTTTCGGGACACAACAGAGTTTATGCCGCAGGACAGGCAGGACTTACGTCTGTTCCTGCTGTTGTAAAGACTGATCTGTCCGATGAAGATGCGGAAATTTACGTTGTCGAAACAAACCTCATTCAGAGGGGATTTAAGGACTTAAAGATAAGCGAACAGGCTTTTGCGGTCGGGCTTCGGTACAGCAAGCTTTTTGACGAAAGGAAGCTTAAAGGCATCAATGACGAGCTTTATCTGATTGAAAACGGAAAGCCCAATCCCAATGCAGATGTTCCACTGGAACATTCGACCACAAGGGAAGCAACCGCCGAGCAGTACGGCATTAGCTCGGCAACGGTGGCAAGGCTTCTTAGGGTGAACAAGCTTATTGACGGGTTCAAGGAGCTTGTGGACAAGGAAAACATCAAGCTTCGTTCAGCCGTCGATATTTCCTTTATGACTGAGGAACAGCAGAAGCTTACATATTCGGTCATGGTGAAGCTGAATGTGACCGTAATTGATATGAAAACGGCGAAACAGCTTCGGGAGATTGCTTCATCATACGCAGTTGTATCCGAAGAACTGATAACGGAAGTTCTTACAGGTGAGTACGGCAGGGACGATGAGCCAAAGGACAAGGGCATGAAGATAACGCTTCCGACAGCGGCGTACAAGAGATATTTAAGCAATTATTCCAAGAAAGAAGCAAATGAGATCATCGAAAAGGCACTTGCTCTTTATTTTGAGCAGACAAACGTATAATGGAGGTAAATCAATATGGAAAACAAGGTTATAGTTCAGGGCAGGGTAGTTGAAGTTTTTATGCTCAAGGAAACAGGCAGAATGCTTGATTGGTATGGTGTGAAGATAAGGACAGAGGACGGTGCGGAGGTTACTGTTGAGTGTGAAGCGAGTGAGCTTGACAAAAGGCTGTTTCCCGATATGAAGATAACGGTTCTTGCTTACCGTACCGACAAGGGTGAGGACGGTGAGCCTGCGGATCGCATTGTGGCTAAGACTTTGAATTACTGATATTTATGAAATGAGCTGAGTATTATGTTCCGGTTGAACATAATACTCAGTATAATTTGTTAAAAAGGGCAGCCAATGATTATTTTTCGACAATAAGCTATTTACTTCTGCAAAATATTATGTTACAATTAATGGTATAGCCATAATTTTCAAGTGCGGTAAGGGGAGTTGTTTATGATAATGGCTGCAATATGTGATGATGAAAATAATGTATGCAGTGCAATAGAAAAAATGCTTTTCAAGGCAGCAATGCAGCTTAACCTACAGATCCAAACTGATGTATATTATAGCGGTGAAAGACTGTGCGAGCGTCTTGAAGCAGGAGAATATTATGATATAATTTTTCTGGATATAGAACTGGAATCCCAAAATGGTGTTGAGGTTGGTCATTTTATTCGCAATAAGCTTGTAAATGATGCTGTTCAAATCGCATATATTTCCGGCAAAACTCATTATGCAATGGAACTTTTTAAGATAAGCCCCATTGATTTCCTCGTTAAGCCTGTGGAATATGAGCAATTATATGATGTTGTGTGCAAGCTGGTAAGGATCAAAAAAATATATGCCGACACATTCAGCTATAAGATAGGCTACGATACATACAATGAAAAAGTACAAAATATTCTTTACTTTGAAAGCAGAGACCGAAAGGCTGCAATAGTTACATTTAAAAATACGGTTGAGTTTTACGGTTCATTGGATGACATATATCAGCAGCTTAAAAATTGGGGGTTTGTCATTATACATCGCTCATATCTTATAAATTATAACAATGTAAGATCGTTTAAATATGACAGCGTGACAATGCTTAACGGCAAAACATTGCAAATATCTCAGTCCAAAAGAAAGTATCTCCGTGATCTTCAGATCAGTCTTGAAATGAAAGAAAACAGGAGTCTTTGAGGGAAGTGTAAAATATCAGTGATAAGTTTACGGGAAGGAGGAATATTACAATGTCACCTGTAATAACCAATATTATTTATATTATAATCAACTGTTTTACAGCATTTACTATACACCGCTTTATGAACGTATTTTTTGAAGAACGGAACTGCCAAAAATGGCAGTTAACAGCGGCATATTTTTTTTATCCGCTTATTACATCAACCGTATATTTAATATGGGGTATTCCGATTATAACATTTTTATGCAACATTCTGTCACTTTCTTTTATTGCAGCTTTATATAAAGGCTCAGTAAAAAAGAAAATATCATCGGTGTTTTTCATTTATTTGTTTATGTATGTCATAGAGCTTATATTTATTGCTGCTTCAGGAATCAATAAAATAAATATAACTGACAGGAGTGAGCAGATACAGCTTGTATGGCATATTTTAGCCAGTTTGATCACATTTTTAGCCTCTGTTTTAGCGGGAGGCTTTAAAAATATAAAGGAGCACAAATACACTTCCAATATGCTGTTCGTTTCAGGAATAATTGTTCCGTCATTTTCTGCATATCTTATTCTTGCAATTTTCGAAACAGGTCAGGCCAAGCAGAGTACGGCAATAATTTCCATTATTTTTATATTTGCAATAAATGTTATAGTTTTTTATCTGTATGATGCGCTTTCGCTTTCTTATGAGCAGCGTATAAAAACTGAGCTTATTAATCAGGAACGTGAGCTTTACTATAATCAGTGTGAAATTATGCACACGACATCGAAAGAAATTGCAGGGCTGCAGCATGATATGAAAAATCACTTTTTTGCTCTGCATGAATTGATAGACGGAGGTGAGTATTCAAAGGCAAAAGATTACATTTTTGAACTTGCAGAAAAATCTTCCGGTCAGACAATAATATGCGATACAGGAAATATTGTTATTGACAGCATAATAAATTACAAATTTCGCAACAAAGAAAGTCTTGGTATTGACGTATCTGTCGATGCAGTTATTCCTGAGCAAATAAATATTGATGTTGCCGATGAGGTCACTCTTTTCGGAAATCTGATAGATAATGCAATAACTGCCGTAGAAAAATGCGAGTTCGGCAAAAAAGTTTCAATAAGCCTTCAATTCAGTAAAAATAGACTTTTTATTGTTATTTCAAACACTTATGACGGTTGTGTTGAGTATAGAAACGGAACGATTGTAAGTACAAAAAAGGAAAAGGATTCGCATGGATACGGCATAAAAAATGTACGCACTGCATTGGAAAAATACAATGGCGTTTTGCGGCTTGAGCACAATCAAACTGAATTTACGGCAAAAGTTATACTTTATCTGAATGATAGTCAGTGAAATTAATTTTTTAGCTACAAAAATCGGATAATAAAAGATGCAGTTATCTTTTGCGATGACTGCATTTTTTATGGTTAAATTTATTATTGTTATGATAAAAAATCTTAGTTTACTGCAAAAGAGTCTATAATTCACTGCATTATTACGTGCAATGTCAAATTATGTGATAAACTTACACTACCCCAAAATTTATAGAAACGGAGGATTATAAAATGAAAAAAATTTTGAAAAAGGCTTGCAAGGCGGCAGCATCCGCAGCACTTACAGCTACTAAGGTTACTGTTAACTCAACATGCGTATTTTATATGCATCAGTCAAAGCTTCCGGCAAATGCAAAGAAACTTCGCAAATTCTGATTTCGGTATGAGAAACGGCGTTTTCTGAATAGTAAACGCCGTTTTTTATAAGCAAAAATGTAAAAATTGAGGAAAAAATATGAAATTTATATTTTCAAATAGAGTAATCAAAAAAATTGCCGCAGCTGTAATGGCATTGGCTATGGTAGTAAGCATGGCATCAGCTGCCGGAATAAACACTTATGCCGATGAAGAAGCTCCTGTCCTGTATCTTGAGGTCAGCAGTACTCTTACTGCGCAGGACAGCTTTGCATGGACAGCGTATGATCACTATAATTATCGTGATTATTATCTTCCTACTTTGCCGAGGCATATTACATATGAAGGCAATAATATTAAAATGATTGGTTATAGCAGAGATGCTTTTAAAGATTTTCTGTTTGTTGAGGATGATAATGATTCAAGGAAAATATTATCATTCGATTTGCAGAGGGACAGTTCAAGCTGGCATACGGTAGAAAGCGGTGGGTTCCTTTTTAATTCGTCCATAAAAAATGGAATGCTTCAAGGCTTTGCTGTACTTGTAACAGGGTCAGGTATGCAGCTTGTACACTTAACAGGTGTAAATGTAAATAATTTTCGTAACGGAAAATATTCGACAATAGCTTCCACAGGAAAATTATTGGGTTCATATTCCATATCTGCTCCCTATCAGAAACATCATATAAAAATTGAAGCAAGTAAAAATACAGTATCAGTATGGGACGATGACAGACTTGTTATTGATAAGTATGAGCTCCCTGAAAATGATTACGGTTATGGTTACGGCCCGATTACCAGCTATTACTCTCACGCCTGCAGCCAACAGTCCTCTTTCACATTTTCCAATATAAAAATGGAAACTGTAATAGGCTACTATATTAAACTCGAAACTGTTCCCGATGAATGGGGTTATACAGAGGATTACTGGAAAGAAACTTTTACCCTTACAAATGTTGAATACACACCATCGGAAGATGAAATCATTACGAATTTTGACGAATATCCGCTGTTTAAAAATGCTAAGGATATGGTTCTTGTTTATCCGGATGGAACATATGAAATAATTCCATGGAAAAATGGTAAAGCCGATTATGCCAATGCGAAACGCTACATAAATGTTCTTGACCAGGATGTCGATGTGGGACTGGTCAAGCTTGAAGTTGGCGAACGGATAATTGGCGCATACGCAGAATAAAACTCAGGAGGAAAAAAGCATGAAAAAGGAAAGCAAAAGAGTAACCGCTCTGACAATGAGTGCAATGCTTATGCTGAATATAACAGCAACAGCAGTTCCCGTTTCTGCGGAGAGCGGGTCTAAAGTATATACTCATGACGGATATACCGTTGAATATACCATCAAAAATGAATGGACGGGAAATCAGAATATTGAAGTAACCATTACAAACACAGGTGATGATGTTCTTTCAGGCTGGGCTATGGGCTACAATGCTTTCGGAGAGATCGGCGGCTTGTGGAATGCTAATATATACGGACATCAGGGAACAGAATATATTCTCAGCAGTGCAGGCTACAACGATGAGCTTGCTCCCGGTCAGTCGACAAACTTTGGATATACCCTTACAGGCGATAAATTCAAAATTCCTCAGAATATTGTTAACTGTGCGGAAAGGGTTGACATAACTGAGGGATACAATGTATACTATAACATAACAGGAGATTACGGCGATACATATCAGGCGGAAATGGTAATCGAAAATCTTTCTGATACTGATATTAATGCTTGGCAGCTTAACTTTGACGGCAATGCATCAATTGATAATCTCTGGAATGGCAAGCTGCTTGAAAACAACAACGGCAGCTTTAAGGTAAAGAATGCCGAAAACAACTATGTTATCGCTGCAGGAGACTCAGCAAGCTTCAATTTCAGCGGAAGAAAGCTTGATGAAGAAGCCGGATCTGATGTTATTGAAACATCTGCACCTGCAACAGAGCCGGCAGCTGAAACAACTGTTGTTACAGATGTTTCGGAAACTGATATTGCAGTTGGAGAAAGTGAAACAGAATCCATTTCTGAAAGTGAATTTGTAACTGAAAGAGAAACAGTTACAGAGCCTGCAACTGTGATTGAGCAGGAAAGCGAAACAAAAACAGAAGTTGTTTTTAGTAATTTTAAGCTTACAGGTATCGTTATTCTTATGGAATTTGATTTTGAAATTGATCCTGAAATTGACAGTGATGAAGACGGTCTTCCCGATTATCTTGAAAAAGAGATCGGCACGGATAGGTACAATGCGGATACTGACGGTGACGGTCTGCCTGATGGTTATGAATACTTTACTCTCGGAACAGACCCTAAAAAAGCTGACAGCGACGACAATGGGATATCTGACGCCGATGAGGATTTTGACGAGGATCGTCTGACAAACCTTGAGGAATACGAGCTTGGAACAGATCCGTTCAGCAAGGACACCGATTATGACGGGCTTTCCGATTATGATGAAGTTAAAATCCACAATACAGATCCTCTGAAATATGATACAGACGGAGATAAAGTATCCGATGGAGATGAAATTGAGCTTGGTCTTGACCCTAATAATCCTGCAACAAACGGCTATCCCGATAATGAATACACAACAAAGCAGACAGTCGGCGAGGACAGCTCTGCTCTTGATTACATAAACACTATTGAAGATAACCCATACACCGTTTCTGTTGAAATTACAGCGGCAGGCGTAGCGAAAAACAACTTGTCCGCAGGTGAAAGCGGTTACTCCTATTCAATTCTCCAGAATGACGCTGTACTTGGCGTTGTTCCTGAGCTTTCTTACAGTGATGGACTTTCTGTTACCGATGTCGTTATTAAGTTTAAGCTTGATGATTCTGCGGTTGGCAACAAGCTTGGCGTATACGCTGACGAACCCGAATTCAATGGAATAAAGAGACTTCAGGTGTTCAAGTATTTTGAGGACAACAATATCCTGCTGCCTATCGAAACTTTTTATGACGAAGAAACAAAGACAGTCTATACCCATGTTGACGAGCTTGGTACATACTGCCTTATGGACATGGAAATGTGGATAAATTATCTTGAAAACCTTGAGCCGGGCAATTATTATGAAGAAGATGATGAAGTTAAATCCGCAAATATCGCTTTCTGTCTTGATACAAGATATATTTCCGATGAGAGCAGCTTTGACAGCGTAAAATCTGATATGAAAGCTATTGCCGAGGACGCTTTTGACAGATATACCGATGTTAAGGTATACGTGTACTATCAGGAAATGGGAATGAGTTTCAGAGCGAAGGATAATTTGCTTATGGATAAAGACGGCAATAATTATTTCACAAGTTATGAAGAAGCTAAAGCGGCTATTGATGGCATGTCGATGCCCAAAAAGTCGGTTGCATACGATCTTGTTCACGCTTCAAATTATATGATCAATCTTTGCGACAGAAGCTGCAAGGCTGAAGAAATTGATAAAAATATCATAACAATGTATCACATAGCAAATGATGATAATATTGTCGGCAGTGTAAATGATTCCAAGCAGCTTATTCGGACTGTTGAGGAGAGCGCATATACTGATGAAAATGACGAACAGGCTTACCGAATAAATGTCAGTGTTATCTGTCCGAATGGAACAGCTAAGGAAAATTCTTATGTGCGTAAACTTGTTGATGCTTCAAAGGGTATTTTCTATTCCGATAGTACTTCAGAGGTTCAGGTTATGACATTGAATGCTGCTGTGAATAACAATGAGCAGGCAAAAAAACCTAAAACAAGTGCCGGTGATGCGGTTGATAATAATATTGTTGAGATTTTGGGTAAGGTACATTACCCTGTTATTAATTCTGTAAATCTTCAGAAAGTTGAATTGGATGGAATTTTGAACAAAGCTTCCAAAATTGATACCGATAAAGATGGTATTATTGATTGGGATGAAGTTAATGTTGAACTTATTCAGAAAAAAAATCCAAGTGTTACTGATACTATAAAATATGATGACTTACCAACACTTGGTCAATGTTTGAACGAATATTCTACGTATGGTTCTTCATATGTGGAAAATGGACTTAATCAACTTATGAGCAGTAAACCTATGAGTGAAGCATTAAGTTCCCCAATTTTACCGATATACTCTAATCCTGCTGATGCGGATAGTGATGGGGATGGATTTTTTGACGGCATAACAGGCAAATATAAACCTACAGGGTATTATAAGGTAGCAGATAAATGGCCGCTTTCCTCTAAACCACACCCAGCGTTTTATCAAGAAGACGGTGAGTATTATTTTAATAAATTCGATTTTCCAAAAACTTATGTTGGCGGTAGACCTGGAGGATATGATCCGCATACTTTGAATTTAGATAAAGATGAACAAAAATTTATTTATGATTTATGTGTTATAGCACAGGGGGACGATTCAACAAATTTAGTTGATCCATTGTTAGTTATGTCAATTTGTGCTCACGAAAGCAGTTGTACTGATGCTGAACCCAATTATTTAAAAGCCACAGGAATTATGCAGGTTTTATTGGAACATATTCCTATGTATTGCGAAACAAAAGTAGATAAAAACTATAATTTTTATAATGCTTCGGCTGGAGTACGAAGAATTATAAAATATGGACTTGATAACGAAATAATTTCTTTGGATGAATATAATAATATTTTATGTATGGTAACATCTTCGAAAGCTAAGAATGATCAAAATGTTGAAAAAATAATAATTAGGAGACGAGTTAATATTATGTTTGGTGTTGCAAAATTGTATTATTGTACAAATGTTATAGCAACAAATGATAATGTAAAAAAACGTTATTTGGAAGGATTGGAAAATTATTGTAGCACAACTGACACATCGTCCCCAAAAGAAGATGCATTATATAGAGACACATTAGCTAATCTAATTGGAGAGGAATTGCTTTATGATAGTGAAACAGCAAATCAAAACTACGAGCTTATTACTATTAACAATGATATTGTCAAGTTGCCAAAATATAAATGGTTCTATGAAAACCAATGATATTGTTACTACAACTTTTATACAACCGGAATTATCCATATCAGTCACAGCGGATATATCTGATGAGACTGGTACCCAAATTACTTCGGAATCAGTTACAGAAACTTCTGAAATTACGGTTGAAAAAAGTAATTTTAAATATCGACCTCCGCAGGAGATTTTTGACACACATTTTTATTGTGATGATATTGAAACAGAAATAAGATTAGAAAGCATTTCGGTCGATGATATTCCCCAATTTATTGCTGATGATATGTTAAAATACAGCTTAAATAATTCCAAATATTTTAAAAGGTACGGCGATGATAACGGTGAACCAAGTCACAGTTTTAGTTATATGATGTATGACATAAATGATGACAGTTTAGATGACTATATTGTCAAATGCAATTTAGGTTACATTTGGATACCCGATATTGAGAGCTTTTATAAAATTTATATCTACAACGAGGATGAAAGCTATACGCCGATAATTTGGGATTGTGTAGAAAGATTTCATCCCACTCAATACATATTGAAAACAAAGACCAATGAATTAAAAGACATACTGGTCCTACACAACTCTAATTATCCAATAATAACCTATGGGGGGGACGGCAGTTATACTCCTTGCAAAATGATTGATGAAAGACATACTTTTATTGATTATGAAACTCTATCAGATAATGTACTACACATTAATATGCAGGTTTCGGCAATTGATGCACCACTTGGGGAATATTATACTGCAATAAAAGTTGCAGACAATCCATATATCAAGAATAATTTACTATATACTTGTTACCCCGATGGTGCGCCGAGAACATATACTCAAAATCCTTTTGGTGAATCTTTGCCAACTGATTTTGCAGCAAGTATTGATGGTTACGATTTTTATGTTGAATTAACGGATGAAGGTACTAAGTATGATGATATATTGCTTGATATTTTGGAGATAAAATATGTTGCTGTTAATCTGTTCTTAAAATAATTGCAAGCTGAGAATATGTTAGTTTTCAGACTCGAACAGACTAGCCAACACCTTTATGCTTTTGGCTAATTTATCCTATATTTGCAGAAATCGTTCAATAATTGAAAGGAAAATACTATGTTAAATCTTATATTCAAAATCTACCAGAAATATAAAAAAGAAAAGTTTAAGAGCTCTTTGCAATGTTTCAGGCAACTCCCTATACATATCATTATTATACTACTTATTTTAGTAATTAGTGCTGTATTAAGTTTTGTAGCATTATTTAGTCAAAAAGATTTAGTATGGTGTTGGATTTCTATGGCTATTGAATTGGGTTCTACTATTGCATTAGGTTTTACTTCTGAAAAGCACTCTGTAGATAATAGTAAAGAAAATGTGGATGATTATATAAATGAATGCCAAAATATGTACAAAAACGTGTTTCAAGAATATTATAAATCTGAAGAACAATTGAACATTTTGCTTGGTAGAGCAAATGATGAAATTGCTAAACTTCAAATTGAGATTGATAAAAAATATGATGATTTGAAAAAAATAAATCAAATTTTAATAATTCCA
>OIYP01001231.1_pt1 | contig 13218 bp, 15 predicted proteins | sample 1588261 | NCBI WGS metagenome assembly OIYP01 (sample SAMN03283293) | human gut metagenome | biome: human-associated habitat; material: feces | host: Homo sapiens | place: Peru | collected 2012
GGTGATTTAACCGCTATTACGCAAGCCATTAAACGCGGAACGATAGATGCCTTGGAATTTGCCAATGTGGCCTATAAGGCGGGTGCGAAACGCAATAAATATGTCGGTTAGCGTTCGGTTGTTTTCCAAAGAGTGCATTGCTCTTTTGCATAAGCGAGATTGGAGTATGAAGAGCAAGTAGTAAGTAAATTTCCGCTTGTCTCTTTGGTAGTCTTATATTCTACACAAGGTTTTTTTGCATAGTCTAAGGAAGTATAAGCGCTACATTCGGTAGAATAAGAACCATTTTGACCAAGCGTGCTTTTCCACTGGACACAAGTTTGCAGAGTTAAAGAGGTCCTAACAACGCAAGAGGTCCTATAAGAACCGTCTTTATTTTTAATGGAGTTCCACGTGTAACAAGGTAAAAAATCCATAGAGGAATGTTCAATACAAGAAGTGGTGTAAGAATTGTTCCCGTTGGGAGTAGTTTTATAAGCAAAGCAAGGAGAAAAATTCAAAGAGACTCGGGCGGCACAAACGGTCTTAAATTCCGTTGCAAAACCGAACAACGGGATGAGCACCAAAATAAGAGCGGACAAAACTTTTTTCATAAGAGCCTCCTCTTATTAGTATAACCCATTTTCAGGGGAAAATATTGCATTATGGTTGAAACAATACAAATTAAAACGCCCATTAAATGCTACGGGCAGAACTTTATTACCAAGCGTTGCGCGTTTACAGGCGATGTGCAAAATATGTCCGCCTTGTACGATAACGCCGCCGATACTCCGGCCACTTTTTACAACACGGACGTTACCCAACCTAAAAACTGGCACGTGGCCTTTAAAGATAAGTACGGGCAAATTACGTCCCGCACCATAGACACAGTTATTTTGGAAAATTCCACCGCGGACAGCGTGGCTATTTCGTATTTAAACACACAAGGGGAAACGGTGGCGTTAGGCACTTTCGCGCTTGCGCAGAACAATATCTTAAAACTGACTCCTTTTACCGCGCAGGAAATTACGTTTGCGTTTACCTGTTCCAAAAATTACTTTGAAATTGGCGAAGTACGCTGCTTAAAATACCTGTTTGATTTAAAGGCTACCTCGCAGGTTTCTATCGTTCCCAATACGCAAGGGGGCGAATATACCGCGCAGGACGGCAGTTATTATGCCTGGACGGATTACCACCGCCCCGGTGTGGAAATAAAGGTGTCTAACGGGAGTTATGCCCAATATAAGGTCTTGCGTGCGCTGGTGCAAAACAACGAAAGCATTACCGTTGTTCCGTTTAAAGAATTGGATTTTTTTGTACTGGAAGGGCTGTTAGATAGGGATTTGTCTCCCGATTTAAACCGCTTTTCCGGCTTACTGGATTATACCTTAAAGGTGGTAAGCAAATGAGAACTGTACCCGAACCGATAAAATTAGCCCTGGCGGATGCGTCGCTACCCATTAAAAAGCGGTTGCTACTTTACCGCCGCAAATGGAATGCGGATACCCTTAAATATGCGCTAGAAACCAAGCCCATAGACGTTACGGATTTACTTATTGAGGCCGGCTCTATCAAAATGGCCCTTGATACCGATGAGGTGGACAAGTGGGATGTTTCCAATGTTACGCTCGTTTTTAACAACGAATTAAACTGCTTTAAAGAGGGCTTAACCGGCGGGCTTTTTGAGAACGCCGTTTTGTGGGGCAGTAAAGTAGTTTACAACATAGAAACGGCCGAAAAGGGTGCTCCGACTGCCAGTATCACGGTTTTTACGGGGTTTGTGTATTCCTCGCCCGTATTCCGGGATAACGGCAACCGCTTGGAACTGACGGTTACGTCCAGTTTGGACGCACTGGAATACGTCAGCGCGGAATCTTTTTGTTTAACCAAAACGGACGAACTTGCCACGGTTGTACAATCGCAAAATTCAAAAGACCAAGGCAAAGAATTTGCCACTGCCGAAACAGGTGTGGGGTATGTGGACGAAGTGAAATATGGGGCAGAGTTTGAGAGCGCGCAAACGCTTGCCGCCGGGAACGATTATGACCTTTCGGACACCAACGAATACACCAAACCCGCCGTTGTAAAATTAAAATTTACGCCTACGGTCGGATACAAAATGTGGCTTTCATACCGTTATTGGCATAAAGATATGGCAATAGAAGACATTGTCAACGCTCTCTTGAACCTGACCCATATTTCCAATCGTGCTATTGATGTTGCAGATTTCGGTAAAGATAATGCAGTGGAATATGCTTCTTTTTCAAAAACTGAAAATATGAATATTATGTTTGGCATTGATGAACAACAAAAATTACGTCCGTTGTATCCATCCGGAAATAGTAATTCGCTTGCGCTAACAGGCCAATCTTTGCAATCTTTTACTTGTCGCCTTCCTACAAAAGGGTATTTTAATATGTGCTCCCCTGATGCATATACTCAACCATACTGTAGTATTGGGTTATATGAAGATAATACTTTTCAAAATGGGCTGCAAATTTTTTCTAGCGTTAGTATCAATGGTCCTTATATGGCAATGGTAGTGTCCGCTGTGCGTAACGGACGTGTTGAAACAATACGCAAGGAATATGATTATTTACATGCATTCATTGGTTTTGAACTTGTCAATAATAAAATTCGTTTGTATTATGACAATTATTCTTTTTCAGCCCCTTATTGTAGTGGGCCCGTGAAATATTTGGAGTACGATTTTAACCCTCCATGCTCCTTTTTTAATTATGCCTCAATTAATGGTACCCCTTACATAGAGGGGGTGATTGGATATACAGAAAGTATAGGGCAACCAGACTTATCAAATAGGCAATCATTTTATAACTCTATTTTTCATTCAGATAAAGACGGAATATACAATAGAAAAGGGATACGTTTTGATTGTGTTTTAGGTAATAATGGAATTAGATGGTATCGCTTACATGCCAATAGTTCTGTTGTTAATAACGGAAAAGGACAATGGTATTATTCCGATAGTGATGACGGATTTTCTTATAGTTCGTTAACACCAATTCAATTAGGAGATATAATACCTTCTAGTAAACAATATTTAAGGATTTATTATCGGACAACTTCTGATTTTGGTTATGAACAATTTGAAAATGCAAGCGTATCTAAACTAATAGGAACAACCAAAATACCGTTAGTTAATTTAACGGGTTTAACCGTTGGGGAAGCTATTGCACAACTGGCAAAAATGGTTTCTTATGAAATAGGATTTAACCAGAATGGAACCTTCTTTTTTCGTTCAAGAACCGGGATAAATACAGGAATGGAACTTTCCCCAAAGCAAATTATTTCTCTTACAAATAACGCGGCTGACATTGATACTTTGGCGAACCGTGTAAGTGTAGAGTTTGGCAATTTCAAAACAACGGTAGATGATAATACGGAAGGAAAACCGCACCCTAATTCAATGGACATTTATGGCATCCATGAAAAAACGATTTCTGATGACAATTTTATTCCGGCTGATAATGTAGATATTTCTATTGCTATTGCTCAAGCAAATTACCGGGCACTTTCAGCACTTGGATATACTGTGCAAGTTGATAGTATTCCATTTTTAGAACTTGAGTTAGGCGATAAAATTACTGTCTGTGCCGAAAACACCAACATTGCCGCCAAAAATTGGAGCGATTACAACAAGTTCTTAAAATTGCCCGTTTGGAAACGTGTTTTTAAAATTACCGGGCTGGAACTTTCTTTTGCTAAACGCTTAATGACGCTTACGCTTAAAGACGTTACCACGGCCGCCGATGTGCCGACTATGGAATACAATGTGTATCAAACACAATTCCCGACCCCATTAAATTACAAGGAGTAACTATGTTTATTGAAGACAAAGAGGACAAAGTTTTTATCCCGCAAACAAAGCATACTATCACTGCGAGCGATTACAACCAAATCAAAAATGAAATTCAGGGCGCGATAGAACTGGCTGGTATGGAGCCAGAAAAAGATGTTATTCAGTTTCCAACGGCCATTAAACAGTTGACGGAGCAGAGTGGCACGGCCGAAATGGAAAAGATTACGGCAGAGGGTACCAAGCAGGTTGGAATTGTTACTGCCGCTGGGACGGCCCAAAAGGGCGCGGTAGAAACTGTCGGCGCGGAGCAAGTATCTGCTGTGGAGGCGGCCGGCGCGGCGCAAAAGGACTCCGTCAATACGGCCGGGCAAACTCAGTTAAGCGCGATAAACAGTGCGGGTACCGCACAGACGGAAGCCGTCAATACGGCTGGTGCGGCGCAAAAAACGTCCGTGGAAGCGGCGGGAGAAGAACAGATTAACGTCATTAATACGCAGGGCGGAGCTGCCGTGCAGGAAGCGAAAGACTGGGCCAGCAAAACAGACGGCCCGGTGGAGGAAGACCTTTATTCGGCTAAAAAATACGCGCAGGACGCGGCGCAAAGCGCGCAAAATTCCCGTGGACTTGCTATCGGGCAGTTAGTGTGGAGCCAGTCCTCATTAGCCAAAGACAACCCCGGCTGTTTGCCGCTTTGGACGGGCGAATACTACACCAACGCCTCCACGCTGTACCCCGATTTTTACGCGTGGGTAAAAAGCCACCCCGAACTGTGCAAAACCAAAGCCCAGTACGACGAAGCCCTGTCCGCTTACGGCGAGTGCCCCTATTATGTGGCGGACGAGGTGGCAGGCTCTCTGCGCTTGCCGAAACTCGTAAATTACATTAAAAGTGCGGACGAAACGAACGGCATCACCCAACGCAAGGCGGGGCTTCCCACCGTTAAAGCGATTAGTAATACAGCCGCGGGAAATATTCCGGATTTAGCCTCTTTGCCGCCCTATGCTAAACCAGTTCAAAATACCAACAGTTATGCGTTAATGACAGGTGGTTCTGTTACCAGCGCGACAAGTTTGGTGTATGTGGAAAATGATGCTTCTTTGAACAGTTCCATTTATGGCGCAAGCGAGACCGTAACGCCTGCCCATACCACGCTTTACCCGTGGGTCTGCGCGTATTATTTAAATGCCGAACCGGCCGATACCTTGCAAATGCAGGAGCAGGCCACCGGGCTTACGCGCGCCGTGCGTGAGGTGGTTTTGTCCGAAAATTCTACCGCCAGCGAACACGTTAAACGCCAGGCGCGTCAGTTGGAAAATTTAGCCGCCGCACGCAGGAGTGAATAATGAGCAAAGTCAAAGATTGGCTGTATGCGGGGGGAGTGATATTCGCCATAGGGTTTTGGTTTTTTACGCTCTATGGGTTGCCGCCGCGCGTAGATAATTTGGAAAAGAAAGTATCCGCGCACGAGGAACGCTTGGCACGTTCGGATGTGAAACTGGATATGATTGCGGATGATGTAAAAAGCATTAAGGTTATTTTGCTTAATGCGGCAAAAAACTAAAAAGGAGAAATAAAAAAATGACACAACTTATTAATTGGTGTACCCAACATTGGCAAGATGTATTGGCTATTATCGGCGGCGTAGTCAGCGTGGCAACGATTATCGTTAAACTTACTCCCACGCAAAAGGATGATGCGGTACTGGGCAAGATTATTGCCGTTTTGTCCGCCTTGTCGCTCGTCAATACGGACGGCTCTTTTGCAGGAGCCAAAAAATGATGTACGCCTTAATCGGCGGACTGATGGCTATGGCGGTGGGGATACTGTGCGTATTAGCCGCCGCTGTGGGCCGAGCCAAAGAACGCTTGCGCACGGCACAACAGGAGCAAAAAGAAAATGAAAAAATGGATAAAATCTTGGCGCAGGTGGATGCTGTGCCTGATGAGCATTTGCTTGGTGTCTTGCGCGGGGAGCGCAAATATCCGCGCAAGCGCACCCGTTTGCCGCGTGCGTTTTGACGTGCAAGATGAGGGACTTGCACATTTGAGTCCGCACAACTTGCGCGCTATCCTCGCCTTTGAAACAGCCTGCACCCTGGCGGGCGGCAACTCTATGCCCTAGGCAGCGATTAATTGGGCGACACTATTTTTGTAGTGTCGCTCTCTTATGAAACAGCACCTTGCAGGTGGCAACTCAATGCGCTAGGTAATGATTAGCGGAGCCATACTGTTTCCGCAAAGTCGCGCTCTTATGAAACATACCCTGGCGGGCCGCGCCTTAGCAGGCGACAGATTTACCGCGCTCAAATGATTAGTGTAGCCACACTACGAGCAATGTTGCTCTTTGACGAAACAGACTTGCAGGCGGCAAATCTATGCCCTAGGCAATGATTAATGGAGCAACCTCATTTTTGCCAAAAGAGAGGGCCTTTTTTCTGCTTGTCATTCCCGAGTGTTGTAGTCGGGAATCTGTTGTTTGTAAAAAAGGTTACATTTGTACAAAACAAACCCCCCGGGGACTATAAAAGTCTCCGGGGAGTTTTTTAGCAAAAAGCCAAATTAGAATTTGCCGTTTACCGGGTTGCCGTTCGTAATGGCGTTGCAATATTGCCCGGCTTTGGTGTCGTCTCCTAATTGGGTGGGCTTTTCGGCGCTGTCACTGACCGCACCGCAATAGCGGTAGGTTTGGATGACGCTTCCGTTATCCACCATTACCGTTTTTAATTGGTAAACGTCTTTGGACGTGCTGCGGGTGGCGTTAATGACAAATTTTGTAGCATCAGCCAATGGCATCATTGTAATTTTATAGTTTTTTCCACCGTAATCGGAGCCGTTCTGCGGAATTTCCACGTCCAGCACCGCAAAGTTGTTGGCACTCGGCCAGGCATCCTTTTGGAAGCGGTAGCGTTCCACCGCATCGCGCGTGGCACTCATCAGCGTGAGGGCTTCGGCGGCGCGGGATTTTTCCACAGCCGTGGTGTATTGGGGCAGTGCAATGGCGGACAATACGCCGATAATCAGCACTACTACCAACAGTTCAATAAGCGTAAAACCAGAGTTGTTACCAGTCATTTTCTATCTCCCTAAATTAAAATAAAAAAGCACTTACACCATAGTATAGCAAAAAACGCCCGGATTGCAATATGCAAGAAAAACCGCCGGAGTACAAAACCCCGGCGGATAAATATTATCCCAAGGCGGCCAGTTTGGTAAACAGGTCCTTTTGTTCCTTGCTCAGCGTGCGCGGCACGTCAATCGTCAGGGTTACATATAGGCTTCCCTTGGCGCTTAATCCTTTGCCGCTTAATTTCAGTTTCTTGCCGTTGTGTGTTCCTGCGGGAACTTTTACTTTGACGGGGCCGTCTAAGGTTGGCACAAAAATCGTGCCGCCCAAGGCCGCCGTCCACGGCATAAGGGTAACAGGAACATAGAGGTCCTCCCCTTCCAAGCGGTACATCGCGTGCGGGCGGATTTTAACCACCAAATATAAGTCGCCGTTGCCGCGTTGGGTCGGGTTGCCCATCCCTTTTAGTTTGATTTTTTTGCCTTCGCTCACGCCTGCGGGGAGTTTGACAGTAACCGTACGCCCGTTGGGGAGCGTCATCTGCATATTGCCGCCGCGGTGGGCATCTTCCAAATTGAGCGCGAGTTCCGCTTCCACATCGCCCTCCGCCTGGCCAGAAGCCGCACTGCGTCCGAAATTCTTGCCAAAGCCGGAGAAACCTCCGCCCATACCGCCAAAAATACTTTGGAAGAAATCGCTGAAATCTCCTCCGCCAAAGGCCTGTGCCCCGCCTGTGCCGCCAAAGCCGGAAAATCCGCCGGGGTTTCCACCGTAGGAATATTGTTGGTACTGTTGGTACGGATTGCTTCCGGCAGACGAACGGGCGCGGGAAGATGCTCCGCCGCGGGCATAGTCCTGATAGCCTTGTTCGCCCACTTGGTCGTAGATGGTGCGTTTTTGCTTGTCGGACAAGACGGTATAAGCCTCGTTTAAATCTTTAAATTTTTCTGTCCATTTGGCTTTTTCCGCTTCCGGGTGCATATCTGGGTGATACTTGCGGGCCATTGTTTTAAACGCTTTTTTTATATCGGCGTCCGAGGCGGTTTTACTCACGCCTAAAATTTTGTAATAATCTTTGTATTCTGCCATAATTCACACCTTCCAACTATCATTTTATATAATTTTTCTATATATTCAATATGCTATTATTAACTAAAAGCGCGAATAAAACGCCCCTAAGGCTGATATTAACAACGGAAGCCTTTTCGTCATTGACGAACGAGTTTATGCAAATTTTGCTTCCGTGGTATGTTTTGTCGTCCACCGGCAGTATTTTGTGGACGGGGGTTGTGGGGTTTTGTGCGCTGCTGCCGAATATTTTTTCCTCCCTGTTTGGCGCGCCTATTATTGATAGGTTGGGCCGTTCCAAAACAATGCTCTCGTGCGAGGTTATCCAACTTTTGCTCTTGGGCGCAATTCCTGTTCTTATTTTGACAGGCAAAGATTTGCCGTGGCTTATCGGCTTGCTCATTTTTTTAAGTTCGTTTTTTGATGCGCCCGGGCAACTGGCGCGGACGGCGCTGTCGCCCACGTTTTCGCGCTATGCCGAGGTTCCGCTTGCCAAAACTTCCGGCATCATAGAAGCCTTTGACGGCATTATGGCGGTGGCCGGGCCGCTGCTTGCCGGGGCGGTGATTGCTTACTGTGGCCTTTTGTATGCGTGGGAACTGTGCGTATTCTTTTGCCTTATCATTGTCGTTTTGTGCGTTGTTGTTTTTAGCAACCGCCGGCCCAGGCAGTTGCGTCCGTTGGCCGGATATCGCGAGGTGATATCCCATTTAAAAACGGACCGTATGCTCTGGGAACCCATTTTATTTACTTTGCCGACTTTTATTTTAGGACAGTCGTGGGAACTTATTTTGCTTCCGTCTTATATATATGAATATGGGTTCAACTCCGTTTATTTGGGCTTTTTGGGGGCGGCCTTTGGTTTTGGAGCCTTTGCGGGTGCGTTATTTTTTGCCGGCGCGGCTAAGAGATTTTCCTTCTTTACGCTTCTTTCGTGTAATTATTTAGGCTACTTGCTTTCAATTTTGGTATTATATTTCAAGTTGCCTACTTATGTTGTCTTGGCGGCGACGGCCTTATGCGGAATTCCGTTTGGGGCATTTGGGGCGATGATTATCAGCATTATTTTGATGCGTACGCCCGTGCCGCTTCGCAGTAAAACCTTGGGGCTTTACGCTACGGCTACCTATACGATTGAAAGCGTTTGCGTACTGGGATTGGCCGCTTGCCTCAGTTGGGCGGGCCTGCAAAACACGTTGCTTTTTGTAAGCGCGGTATTTATGGGGCTTACTTTTTTGAGCGTGTGTGCCAGAAAAAGAGAAGATTTTTGGCAGGTTTTATCGTCGGAGAAAAAAAATAGTTTACAAAACAAAAAGGATTTACTATAATAATTATGTAGCAAGAATAAGCCGTTTAAAAAAACAGATTTTTCCCCGATAGCTCAATGGTGGAGCGACCGGCTGTTAACCGGTAGGTTGTAGGTTCGAGCCCTACTCGGGGAGCCATTTAAAAAGCCACGCGAAAGCGTGGTTTTTTTGTATCTTATAATAAACCCGTACATTTTGGGCGGGCGTTTTATTTAGGAGTTTTTCCATATGACAGAAATTACTTGTACTTATACCGGCGACGGGGAAACCAATCTTGTACACGGACCGACTGGAACCACGATTCAAACCGATTTGCCGCCAGACAACGGCGGGCAGGGGCGTTGCTTTTCGCCCACCGATTTGTTGGCTTCGGCCTTTGCTTCCTGCACGCTTACGATTATGGGCAAAATGGCCGCCGCGCGCGGGGAAGATTTTAAGGGCGCGCATTTATCCATACAAAAAATTATGGCTGCTAATCCGCGCCGCGTGGGGGAGTTTGTATTAAAAATCACCTTTCCCGCACATTTTTCGCCGGAGCAAAAAAAGTTCTACTTATCGGCAGTACAAGCCTGCCCGGTACATCAAACATTAAGCAGAGAAGTAAAGGTAACGGTGGAAGTTTTATAACCTAAAATTTTTTGCCCGAAACGGCGTTTAATCTGTTATTATACCCATAGGAGGGAAATATGATTACAACAACTTTGGCAGAAAACTTGCAAACGGTAAGCGTACTGGACGGGAAAAACGGTTCTGTGCGCACCGCGTATTTTGACCCGCGCGAGGATATGCAGCCCGGCGAAGTGTTGGCCAGCGCGTTGGGAGCGTGTATGCTGACGATGATTGGCTATGCCGCCCAAAAACGGGGGGAGGACGTAACGGGTACTACGCTTTCCGTGGCGCCGCAGTTTGGCGGCACGCCGCGGCGGGTAGTGTCGGTGGAATTGGTGTTTACGTTTAAGGACAATTTGTCCGGCGAGCAGAAAAACTTTTACACACATATCGCCCAAACCTGCCCGGTGCATAACAGCCTGCGTGAAGACGTGGAATATAAAATAACCGTTAAATAATATGCTCCCGCACTTTTTACAGTGCGGGATTTTTCTGTATAATATCTCTATGATTCATTTAGACCCATACCGCCAAAGTTTCATTTATTTTAAATGGGGCTTTTGGAGTGTATTTATTTTGGGCGGGCTATTGATATGGGGATGTACCCACATAGAAAGCCCGCTGTTAAAAATACTGTTGGACAATATTTTCGTCTATTTGCCCAACTATTTAACGCACGAATTTTCGCACCGTTTTTGGGCTGTTTTAGGCTGGGAGTGGTGGACGTATGCTTCCGGCAACGGTATGGAAACGCTGATTCCGCTTATTTTATGTTTTTGGGCCTTGCGTTTAAAGGGCGGGCGGCTGTTGCAGCCTGTTTTGCTTTATTGGCTGGCTACTACTTTGTATGGGGCGGGAATTTATTGCGCAGACGCGCGCGCGATGAAATTGCCTCTTACCTCTTCCGATATGGTTACAAGTTATGCCCCCGGTGCGGTAAAGGGGGATTGGGTGTATATCTTGGAGCCGCTGGGCTTATTAAATTATGATGTGATTATCGGGCATATCCTAATGTATATGGCTGTATTCTTTTTGTTAATAGCCGTATGGAGTGTGTGGTATTATTGGACTCACTACGAGCAATATTTGTCCCATACGCCCTAGGTCCTTTGGCCCTGGCAAGTCATCCTCTTAAACCGCTATAATATATGTATGACCCGATTTGTTTTCATTGTTAGTTTGATGCTAGGCTTTTCTCTCCCGGTTTGTGCGCAGTTATTCCGCGTGCCTGCCGCTAGTATTAAATTGGCAAAAACCGGGGCTGAAATGACCTCTTTCCCGCGCATAATGCCCGAACTAACCAAAAGAATTTTTGCCGCTTCCCGGAGCCGTTTTGCAGGTCCGCGTGAACTTATGGCACGTGTGCCGAAGGGGCTTATTCAGGTGGCGCGTCCGGAATCTCCAACGGTATTAGGAACCGGTTTTTTATTTGAATCACACGGACAACTATGGGCGGCGATGCCGTATCATATTGGGGGAGCAGCGGGGCAAAAACGCGTAGCGCGTGTGTGGACAAATAACGGTTTAAAAGAGTACACGGTAACGGTTGCCGTTAGCGGGAGTGCGGGGTGGAGTTCGCCGGATGTGTCTTTGGCTCCCTTACCCAAGAGTGCGCTTGAAAAAGGGGCTGAACCTTTTTCGTTGGGCACAGTACGGACCAATGTTCCCTCTTATTCGTTTGGTTATGTGGCGGGCCCGTACGGGCGGCGAGACTTTTTGCCCGTTCGGCGCGATATTATCAACGCGGCGGGTTTCGGCGTGATTGGCAAGCGCGAAATCAAGCAAGATGATGTAAGAACACCTTTTTTGTTGAGCGGTTACTGCGGTTCACCCGTGTTCCAAAAGCAGGGGGATAATTGGCAGGTGGTGGCCTTGCACTCTGGCGGATGTGCTATGCCGGGCAGCCGGGCGCAGAGCCATACCTACGCCGTCAATCTTTCTCAGGCTGTGCCTATGATGTTGGACCAATATTTTCAAGCGGAAAAACTGCCCGCGCGCCCGTTGGTGTTCCGCGGGTGGGAAATTGGCCGTTTGTTGTTAGAGGAACGCGTGAAAAGTGTGGCGGTGTGGCGTGGGGAAAAAGCCGTGTTTACGCTGGATTTGCGCAATTATCCGCAACCGTACGAGGATGCACACGCCGAATTGGCATTTGCCGAGTTTGATTTACAGTCCGGGGATGTGCTGCGCTTTACCGTACTTAACGAAAAGCGCAAACTCCGGGTAATGGAATTTACGCTTCCGTAAAACGAAAAATCCTTTTTATTTGGCCGCTTTCTTTTTTAAGAGGGCGGCTATTTTTTTGGCGTTTTTGCCACCTTTTAATTGGAGCATTTTTAAAATTTTGTCCAGTTGCTTGGGGGTGGCTTTGGCACCGTTTTCTAAAAGGATTTGCACGCGCGCCGGGTCCAGCGTGGCGGCGGCGTAGTACAGCGGGGGAAAACCCGCGTTGTCCGCCAGATTCGGATTCGCCCCGCGTTTAAGCATATAGGTAAGTAAATCCGTCCGGGCCTGTTCGGTTTCAAACGGTTGGGTAAGTGCCATAATGAGAACGGTGGCTCCCAAATGAGTTTGTATGTTTAAATCGGCCTCGCGGAACACAAGCAGTTTGGCGGCTTCGGCCTGTCCGTCGCGGGCGGCAATATAGAGCGGAGTCCAACCGTCGGGAGTGGGGATATTAATATCAAAATCTTGGTCTAATAAAAAATTGATAACGTCCTCGTTTCCGCCAGAAGCAGCGGCCTGTAAAGCGTTAAAATTCATTTCGCTGTATTGGCGGTCCTCGTCGTCAAAAAAGAGCGTATAAGCGGCCGGGGCGCCCTCTTCCAGGGCTTCCTTTACGGACAGCAAATCCCCATAATAGGCGGCGGTTATCAAGGCTTCGCCCAGTTGTTCTTTGCGCGCGTGATGATAGCCCGCTGCCAGCCACCCCACCAGAATAGTAATCAAGAGGATAACGAATTTCTTCATAATTTTATTGTAGCAAAAATATGTTGCCTGTACGGGGTCTATGAATAGGTTTCGGGAACTGCCGATTGGGTAGTTGGGCGTTTATGGAAATCAAGGTCATACGGGAAGGTTTCTGTCCAGGATGACGACACTCCGCGGACTATTGTTTTTTGCAGTCATCCAAGAGTGTTTTTATCCGGGAAATGTCGTTGCTTTTCCGGCGGCCTCTGTAAAGGGGTTGTTTCGTTTTTTTTTTTTGTTAAAATTTTGATAAATCGCACTTGCCGTACCCGGATGTGCCCGTTATATAAAAATGTGTATAAAAGGCCGTTTTGCTCAAATATAAAGACCTTAAAAAGGAGAAAAAATGAAAGAATTTATTGAAGTTAGCCGTGCGGCTACTTGTGCTAGTGTCGTCATTCTGGA
>OIYP01001237.1_pt1 | contig 13186 bp, 5 predicted proteins | sample 1588261 | NCBI WGS metagenome assembly OIYP01 (sample SAMN03283293) | human gut metagenome | biome: human-associated habitat; material: feces | host: Homo sapiens | place: Peru | collected 2012
CCTGCCGGGCCGCCGCCTGGATGGGCGAACCGGGCCGCCCGGCCAGCAGCAGCGTGCCGGGGCGCACGCCCTGCAAGGTGCGGGCAACTTCATCGCTGACGCGCTCCTGCGACATGGGCAGCAGGGCAAAATCTGCCAGGCAGGCATCCTCGGGCCCGATGACGCGCAGGCCCGCCGCCCGCAAAACCTGCGCAGCCGCCTGCTGGCGGGCATCATGCCCGACCACGCAAAAGGTTTTTGGCATAGGCTGTTCCCCCTTTGGGTGTGCTTTCGCCATAGTATGCTTTGCTGCGGCGGACGGTGCGGGAGAAAATGCTTCTTGTGTGCGCTGTCGCTTGCCGCCACCTTGCGGCGGCGCGCTCGTTTTTAATGGGATTCTTCCGGGAGACCTTCCTTTTTTGTGACCAAAAAAGGAAGCGAAAAAAGTCTCGCTGTTCCGAGGCAGCGAACCCCGGCCTAGGGGATTGCGGGGTTGCGAGCAAGGGGCCACAGTTGAGCGAAGCGAAACTGGGGAGCGAGCAATGTTCGCCCCAGCGGGGCGAATAACCGCACGAGCGGGTTTGCGCAGCAAACTGGCGGCGCTCGTTGTGCGCCGCCAAGCGCTCGCCCCTAAGAACCCCAAAGATGTGGTCAGAGAACGCAAAGGCTAAAAAATGCAGGAGTGCTGCATTTTTCTTAACGCCTTTGCGTCCTCTTCCGATTGACCCCTCCGGGGCCAAAAGAAACTCTATGGGGGTTGAGGATGGCTCCCTTGTGTAAAGGGAGCTGTCAGCGAAGCTGACTGAGGGATTGTGACCTTACGGATGCAAGTCGCTGTACGGACAAGGTCACAATCCCCCACCCGCTGCGCGGGAGCCCCCTTTGCACAAGGGGGCCTTTTGATATGCGTAGAGACAAATTCCATATCCGCCCCCGCAATAACCTCTTACTTCCCAGCCCGCAAGCTCCTGTGCAAATTGTCGCGCAGGTTTTGCAGCAAATCCGGCAGGGCATCCCCGCTGACGGCGCTGCAGCACAGGGCTACCAGCCCGCCGGTCACGGTGCAAAACAGGGCCGTGTGGCAGGCGGCGGTCGTCAGGGCGGGGTCAATTTCCCCGGCTGCGCGCAGGCGGTCGAGCAGTTCGTCGGTGATGGCATTCAGCTGGCGGCGGCAGTCGTCTGTGCAATCGGGCAGCGGGCCTTGCTGGCCAAAGCTGGCGGCCAAAATCTTGTAGGTGCTCATCCGCTGGGCGGCGACCTCCTGCAAGTAGTCGACCAGCTCTTTTTCCAAATCGGCCAGCGTGCGGCAACGGCCAAACCGCAGGGCGATGCGCTCGTTCTCGCGCTCAAAGCAGTAGCGAGCCAGCCCCTGCCAGATCTCCTCCTTCGAGGCAAAATATTCGTACACAGTGCCTTTGCCAATACCCGCAGCGTCAGCCAGCTGCTGGATGGTCATGGCGGCGGGGCTGATGCCCTGGGCCGTCAGGGTCAGCGCGGCTTCATACACTTTGGCTTTGCGCAGTGCGTGGCTGTCTGGGGTCATTCGGCATCCTCCTTCGGGGGCAGCAGGGTCGTTTCAAAGCTTTCAGGTTCGGCCGGGGCTGCATCGGCGGGCTGGGGCGTGCCCGCGCGGCGTGCGGCAAATTCGGCCGCAAACTCGGCAGCGTCATCGGGCAGGTCGTCCATGCCATCATCGCCGACGTCAATGTTCACCGGCGGCTTGCGGTAGAACAGGTCGTACATCACGGGTACGATGAACAGCGTCATCAGCGTGGCATAGGTCAGGCCGCCGATGATAACGATCGCCATGCCCTTGCTCATATCGCTGCACACATCCTGGCTGAACAGCATCGTGATCATCGCCAGCACGGTCGTCAGGGTAGTCATCAAGATCGGGCGCATACGGGTACGGCCGGTGGCGACCAGCGCGTCGGTGCGCTCCAGCCCGCCAATGCGCAGCTGGTTGGCGTAGTCCACAAAGACGATGCCGTTGTTGACGACAACGCCCATCAAAACCAGGAAGCCCATCAGCGAGATCAGCGAAAGCTGCTCGCCTGCCAGCATCAGCCCCAGCATGCCGCCGGTAAAGGCCAGCGGGATAGTAAACAGCACGATGAACGGCGACAGCAGGCTCTGGAACTGCGCCACCATAACAAAGTAGACGAAGATCAGCGCCAGCGCCATCATCAGCACCATCTGCTGCAGCATTTCGGCCACCTGGGTGGTCTCACCGGCCAGTTCGGCGGTCACGCCGTCGGGCAGGTCCAGCGCGGCCAGCTCCGGCTCTACCTCGCGGGAGAGCAGGGTGGTGTTGTAGCCGTCCGCGGTCTCGCTGGTAACACTCATCTTGCGGGAACCATTCTCGCGTGCGATCGAGACAAAGCCCGCGCTCGTGGTACGGGTGGCAAATTCGCCCAGGGTGTGGGTCTCGGTCACGCTATTGCCGTCGTCGTCGGTGGTCGTTGTCTCAAATTCCAGGTTGAACAGGCTGTCCAGGTCGGGCGTTTCGGTCTTGTCCACAATGGTCACGGTGTAGTTGGTGCCGTTGGCTTTCAGCGTCGTGGCGGTCGTGTCGGTGGTCAGCTTGGCGGCCACCTGCTGGTAGACTTGCGCCACGGTCAGGCCCATCCGCATGGCCTTATCCTTGTCGATAGAAATATTGATCTCTTCGTCGCCGTTCTCCTGCCCGTCGCTGGCATTGACGATACCGTCCACGCCGTTCAGCAGGTCCACTACCTGGCTGGCGGCAGTGTTCAGATCGTCCAGGTCGTTGCCGTACAGGTCGACCTCGATGCCGCTGACGGAAAGCGCGCTCATATCCATCATGCCGTTGGCGTTCACGCTCACCTCACAGGGCAGGGAAGCGGTCGCATCGGCAATTTCCTGTTGGATCTCGCTGCCCCGGCGGGCACCTGCATCGGTCAGCAGCACATAGTAGGTAAAGCTCGTGTTGTCCACAGCGGCGTCACTGCCCATCATCGAAACCATGCTGTTGCCGCCGGACATTGCACCCACGGTCTCCACGCCGTCGATGGCACTCACAGCGTCCATCACGGCATCGGCAGTGGCAAAGGCGTCCTCCTTGGGTGTGTCGTCAGCCACATCCACGGTGATGGAAAGCTGGTTGCTGCCCATCTCGGGGATCATGACAATGCCCATCGTCGTGATGCGCCAGACCGACAGCACCAGCAGCGCAATGGCCAGCCCCAGCGGCAGCGCCTTGACCTTCAGGCAGAAGCGCAGGGCTTTCTCGTAGCCGTCCAGCAGCTTGTCAAACAGCGGATGCTTGACCTCTTTCTGGCTGCGCAGCACGGTCGAACCCGCACAGGGCACGACGCTCAGCGCCACGATCAGCGAGGCCAGCAGGCTGAACGTGATGGTCAGGGCCATGTCGGTGAGCAGCTCGCGTACCATGCCGGTGGAGAAGATCATCGGCAAAAATACGCAGATGGTCGTCAGGGTCGAGGAAATAATGGACCCCGCCACCTGCCGTGCGCCCTGCACCGAAGCCCGTGGGGCCGGTACGCCGCGCCCGCGCAGACGATAGATGTTCTCGATAACAACGACCGAGTTATCGACCAGCATGCCGATGCCCAGCGCCAGGCCGGACAGGCTCAGAATATTAAAGGTGATGCCGGTAAAGTACATCATTACGATGGCAAACAGCACGCTCAGCGGCATCGAAATGGCAACCACCAGCGTTGGGCGCAGATCTTTCAGGAACAGTGCCAGCACCAGAATCGCCAGCGCCGCGCCCTCGACCAGATTGGACAGTACGCTCTTGACGATCATCTGGATATAGTCGCCCTGGTCCATGATGGTGGTCAGATGCAGCCCGTCCCGGTCGTCCATCATCGTCTGCATGGCGGCGGTGCTTGCCTGCGAAACCGTAGACGTAGACGCCGTGGAGCTTTTGTAAATGGAGAGCAGCACCGCACGGTTGCCGCCTACCTTGGCATAGCTGTCGTCGGCGTTGTCGGTGATCTCTACGTCGGCCACGTCGGCCAGGCGCACGTCACCAATGCCGTCAATGCTGCACAGCACCATGTTTTTCAGCGTGTCGGCGCTGTCAAAGGTATCACCTACCTTTACAATGTAGCGGTTGTCGTCGCCCGCACCGCCCTCAATGTACCCGGCGGGCATCGAAAAGTTCTGCGCTGCGATCAGCTGCTTCAGGGTGTTCATGTTCAGCAGCTGGTTCAGGTTGGCGTTTTTCAGCGCTTCCTCGCGGGCAGACTCGTACTCTTTTTGGGCGGCATCCAGCTGGGTCTTGCCGGCCTCCAACTGGGTGCGGCCGCTTTCCAGCTGGAACTGCCCCAGCTGCAGCTGGGCTTCGCTGCCGCTCAAAAGCAGCTGCACGGCCATGTCGGCAAGGCTCGGGTCGATGGGGTTTTCTTCCATATTGTGCAGCATCGTTTGCAGCTTGGCGCGCTGGTCGTTCAGCTGGGTCAGCATCGCCTGGGCCTGGCTCAGCTGCTGGTTCAGCGAGTCCACGTTCGCTTGCAGCGACTGGCGCAGCTGTTCGGTGCTGCCGTTCAGGCTGGCTTCGGCCTCCTGACGGGCTTGCAGCAGGGTAGAGGCGTTCAGCAGCGCCGCCTGGGTAATGGTCAGCGTGTTCAAATCATTGCTGTACCCGGTCAGGACATCCCGCTTGGCGATGGCCTCTTCCAGCTGGGCTTCCAGCTCGGCTTCTTCCTGCTGCAGCTTGGCGATCTCCTCCTCCGAAGCCCCGTCGGCGATGGCCTTTTTGATCTCGTCGTTTTTGGCCTGAATCTGCTGCATCAGGCTGCTGATCTGGGCGTTCAGCAGCTGAATGGCCGTATCCAGCGGCACGCCGCCGGTGATGGCGTCGGCCTTGGCGTTCAGCGTCTGCGAAGCCCGCTGGATGGACGCCGCCATTGCGTTTATCTTGGCCGGATCGCTCTGCGCTTCTTCCAAATTGGCGGGCATGGCGCTGGCATCGTAGTCAGCATCGTTCTCACTCAAAATCTGCTTGCAGCGGGCAAACAGTGCATCGTCGATGGGCAGCGTGACCTCCGGCAGCGTGACGGTCCCGCCCTTGAGGCTTTCCAGCTGCTGGTTGGCCCCGTCCAGCTGGCCTTTCAGGTCGGCAATTTTCTTTTCCAGCACCGGGATCTGCTCATCCAACTGGGTGATGGCATCCCGCAGCTGCTCGGTGATATCGGCCTTCTGGTCGTTCAGCTGCGCCTTGCCGCTGTCCAGCTGTGCCTGCGCGTCGTCCAGCTGGGCCAGGCCGTCGTTGATCTGAGCGCGGTTTTTGTCCAGTTCCCGCTTGGCGTCGGCCAGCCGGTCACTGACCTTCACCAGCAGCTTGTCGTTTACATTGTCGATCTTTTCCTGATCCAGCGTGATCTGCACGGTCTGCTTGACCAGGCCGGTGGTCGAAACACTCGCCACGCCGTCCACGCGCTCCAGCTGCGGCAGGATCGTATCGTTGATATAATCGGACAGCTCGTAAATGTCCATGCCCTCGCAGTCCACGGCCACGTACTGGGTAGCCATCATGTCCGGGCTGATCTCGATCAGCGTCGGTGTGCTGGCCATGTCAGGCAGGGCGTCGCCCAGCTGGTTGATAGCAGTGCTGGCCTTGACCATGGCGCTGTCCATGTCGGTATCTTCCTGGTATTCCAAAAAGATCAGGCTGTAGTTCTCGTTGCTTTGGTTGGTTACATTTTTTACGCCGTTCAGCGTAGACAGGCTGTTTTCCAGCGGCTGGGTCACGTCGCTTTCCACCTGCTCCGGGCTGGCACCGGGATAGGTGGTCATCACCAGCAGGTAGGGCAGGTTCATCGCGGGCAGCAGATCCGTCTGGATGCGCACTAGGCTGACCACGCCCAGCACCACCACCAGAATGACCGCCACCAGAACGGTAAAAGGCTTTTTGACACTGTATTTTGGCATAGGGCAAAGGGATCCTTTCCAGAACTTTCCAAAAACCGACCGACCGGTCGGTCGACGATGAAGCAAGTATACCACAATATGCACATCTGTGCAATGCTGCGGGAAATTTTTGGGATGCTTTTGCCCATTTGTACAGTTTGCACCGGGGGGGGCGGGGAACGGACAGGCAGTAAACAGAAACTGAACCGGCTCCGCTGCCAGTGAGCCACACCGAAATGCAACTGCATACTTTTGCTTTTAAATCAGGATGCCGTTGCAGTGGTCAACTTCGTGCTGGATGATCTGCGCCGTCCAGCCGGTAAAGTTTTTGACGTGGGTGCGCATTTCGCGGTCCTGCCACTGTACCTTGATGGTCTTGTGGCGTTTTGCCCTGCGCTGCCCCTGCAGGGAAAGGCAGCCTTCCTCGGCCAGATACAGCCCCTTGCGGTAGACGATCTCGGGGTTGAACATCTCGCGCAGGGTGCCCTCGTCGTCAAACACGATGATGGCTTTGTTGACGCCGATCATGTTCGCCGCCATTCCCACGCACCCATCCGCATGGGCACGCAGCGTGTCCAGCAGGTCATCTGCCGTGGGGATATCCTCCACCGCAGCAGGTAGCGCCTTTTGTGCCAGAAATACCGTATCCTTCATCAATTCACGTACCATGCAGGTGCTCCTTACCATTGTAATATAAAATAGTATACCATAAAGCGGCTGCTGCGGCCAGTACATTTCCGATACTATACAAACCACCCCCGCACCCGGCAGCTGGTGCTGTGGGGGCGGGGGTGGTTTGTGTGTTCAGGAAATTATGCGGAGAATGTCGTTGCTTTTTGCCGCTAGCACGTAAAGAAAGCTTGTGTACGGTTGGCGGCGGGTCGGTTCGCAGGGGGCATTCTATAGGCCCCCGCGGCGTCTTGCCCTACGCATCAATCAAAATAATCGCCCCAGCCATCGTCATCGTAGCTGTAATCGTCGTAATCGCCCCAACCGTCGCCGGGGTCGGACCAGGGGTCGTAATCCTCGTAATATTCTTCTTCGTAGTCGAAGCTGTCCCCGTAGCCGTCGTCCTCCCAACCGGCGTCGTTGGATTCATAATACTGGCCGTCATCGTCGATATAGTAGCTGTCGCCATAGCCGATGAACTCATTGTACGAGCCGTTCCAGTACCACACGTCGCCGTCGGCATCGTTCCAGTAATACGGCGTGCCGTAATCGCCGGAATCGGAACCGCCCGTGCTGCCCGTGGTTGTGGTCGTCTGGGTCTGCGCCGGGGCGGGGGCTGCGGTAGGCACCGGCTTGGGCGCGGTGGCCCAATCGGTGGTATAGCTGCATGTGGCCAGCATATTGGTGCGGATGGTGTTGTAATTCTGGATGCGGCTTTCCAGCGAGGTCGCCATGGATACCTGCGCGTACCCGGTGGGGCCGTAGTACCGCATTTCGATAATGCCGCGCACCGGCTCGCTGGGGGCATCCTCAAAGACAGACGGATCCAGCCAGACATAGCCGGTAATGCTGTAGTAGCTCCCGGCGTCGATGCAGTCCGACGCGACGGTCTTTAAAATTTTGCCGCTGTACATGGCTTCCAGCTGCTGGTTCAGCATCTGCTCCATGTACGGCTTGGCGGTGGCCAGGCCCTGGGTCATCTTGTCGTCATAGCCGGAGATCGGCTCAAAGCCAAAGAACAGGTTGGAGTAATAATCCTCGGTCCCGGCTTCCATCTCGGCATTAAAGGCCAGCGCGTTGGCAATACCGGGGATCGTGCTCACATTCATCTGCACAGGGTACTGGATGGTGACGTTGGCAAAACTGTCGGGGAAGTTGGCGGTCATGTTCAGCTCATCCGTGGCATTGGGCAGCAGTAAAATGTAGTCCCACGCGGTCAGCGTGTTGCCTGCGGCATCGGCCAGGCCGGTATCGGTCGGGGTAAAGCTGGTCAGCAGGCTGCCGTCGTTCATGCACAGGGTGATGCCATCGCCCTCGGGCGTGTACTGGCCGGGGCCGATCTGGTCGCCGTAGACATTGACGGCGACCCACTCGTTGTCCTCGTTGATGACCATGTAAAAGGGCAGGGTGTCGTATTTCCAGCACCCGGCATACACCGAAAGATCCGCAGCGGCAGGCACGGCGCTTTCCGCGTCCGCGCCGCCGCAGGCCGTGGCAGCAAGGCAGAGGGCTGCGGCCAGCAGCAGAGAAGTGACTTTTTTGCAGTGTTTCATGGGTTTCCTCCTTTCTTGATCGACAAAGGGGTATAAAAAATCCACTATACTTATAATGTATAGTGGATGGTAATTGACAATCTATTAACCAATGGTTAGATATTGGTATTTATGAGCCGGAATTGAGCAGGTCGATCAGTCGCTTGCGCTTGGTGCGTGTGTCGCCGCCGATTTGCAGCTTGGAGTAGATCTGGTTGCTGTACTGCTTGATGCTCCCCTCGGAAAGATAGAGCCTTTCGCCGATCTCCCGGTTGGTGAGCCGCGCGGCGATCAGGGTGCAGATCTTGCGCTCGCGTTCGGTCAGCGCAGCAAAAATGGCGGGCGTGGTGCTGCGCTGGCACAACTCGCCGCAGTGCCGCGTCATCTCGGCCCCCAGCGCGGTAACTTGCTGGAAGAACGCATCCTGCGGGCAGCCTTGCAGCAGCGGGGCCAGATAGCGGTAATTCTCGGCAAACGGCAGGGCCAGCCCATCCTGCTCGGCTTCCCGCAGGGCGGGGTACAGCAGGCGGATGGCCTCGTCCTGCTTGTCCAGCATGGCGTAGGCCGCCGCTGTCTGGATGCGGACGTACAGCGAAACCAGCCCGTAGTGGAAGGAACTGCACTTTTTCAGCAGCTTTTCGCTGCGGCCAATGACCTTGGCCCATTCGCCCTGCGCCAGCAGAACCTGATTTTCCACCATGTCCATCATCGGGCGACCGGGGGCCAAAAAGTTCATCGCGTCCAGATCGTGCCCGGCAAAGGATTCGGGGATGCGCTCCGGTCTGCCCAGCACGGCGTAAAAGTAAGCGCAGCAGCCGTCCCACATGTTCAGCCAGACGATGTTGTGCTGCCCCTTTAAAATGGCACGGCGGTCCTGCGGGGTGCAGCGCGGGCGGCCCTGGCCCATCAGGTAGAGCCGCAGCGCCAAAAAGTCGCAGCACAGGGCGATGTTTTCCTGGCCGTTGCCCTCAATGGCTGCGTAGGCACGTTCCAGTTCGATCTCGGCGTCGGTACACTGGCCGCGCAGCAGGGCGGCCTCGGCGCGCATGACCAGGTCGGCCCCCTGGCCGTGGTTGTTGGTCATATGGCAGTAGCAGGGCATGCAGCGGTCCATCTCGCGCAACTCCTGGTCCAGCAGGCCGGCCTCGCGGTGGTACATCATCAGCACCGAGGGAGAGCTGAACGTCCAGCCGCCTGTGCTGTGGATGCTGATGGCCGGGCGGTGCAGCAGTGCAGCGGCGCGGCGGTGCATCCGCCCCATTTCGGTAATATCGTTGTAAACCAGAAAGCTTTCAATCAGCACACATTCGCCAAGCAGGTTGCCGTGCTGTTCTTCGTCCAGCTCGGGGTGCTCTTCCAGCGCCGCCAGCAGCAGGCCCTTCAGCTGCAGCATGCGGGGGATCTGCTGCCAGTTGAACATGCAGCGCATCAGCACCAGCAGGGCAACGGGGTGGGCTTTCAGTACCGCGTGCGGGCAGGCATCCAGATCGGCCAGTACGGTGGCAGGACGCAGTGTGGCCAGCAGCACACCGACATCCTGCTCGATCACGCGCAGATATGCGTCATAATTGCCGCCCGCGCGGTAGGCGGACAGGGCCTGCAGATATTTGTTGTGCTGTTCAAACCAAAGGCCGTAGCGGTCGTAATACAGCGTCTGCTTCTCATGCGGCAGGGTGCTGAACTGGCGCGCAGCGCAGTCTTTCATCATGTGGTGGAAGCGGTACAAGTCGCTGTCCGGCAGGCGCTTGACAAAGGCATTGCGGCTGGTCAGTTCAGCCAGCAGGTCGGCGGCATCGTCCCGCCCGGTAACAAAGCGGGCCATCTCAATGGTAAACTCATCGGCCAGCCCCAGTACGGTCAAAAACTCCTGCTGTATCGGCGGCAGCGGGCCGATCATCGCGGCGGTGAACAGGCTGTAAATGTCGGAGCAGGGGTCAGGGAGCGTGCCGCGGTCCTCCAAGGTTTGCAGGCTCAGATAAACGGCCGAGAACCACCCCTCGGTGGCGTAAAGCAGTTTTTGCACGACCTCGTCTGAAAGCTCGCCCCCGCAGCGGCGGATGTACGCGCCCAGCCCGGCTTTGTCCAGCCGCAGCTGCTTGGGGCCAAACAGGCAGACACGGCCGCCCAGCCGCACAAGCTCGTCGTCGGACAGATAACGGTTGCGGCTGGCGACGATCAGGTGTACATTCTCCGGCAGGCGCTGCGCCCATTGCAGGATAAAGACCTCCGCGCGGCGATCCTTCAGCAAGTGGAAATCATCAAGGAAGATATAGCAGGCATCCGGCCCGGCCAGTGCATGGCACAGGTCGTCCATCAGCATGGCGGCGGTGGGGGCATCGCTGGGGCAGTCGTACCCGCGCAGCACATCGAACCCGGCATGGGCAAAGGCGTACTGTACGCTTTGCCAAAAGATGGGCAGGCTGTTAGAGTACACGTTGATGCGCAGCACCTTGGTGCCCGGCACCTGCGCACATTCGTCCAGATACCAGTTGACGGCGGTGGTCTTGCCGTAGCCCATCGGCGCCACGACCAAAGTCAGCGGGCAGCGGCTGATCATGCGCAGCTCGGCCTGCAGCTTGTCGGACAAATAGAGGGTGTTCAGATTTACTTTGTGGTTCTGCATTTTGTCACGCCCTTATCGGATTGGCGGAACGAATCATTTTCGGGGGGGGGTAAATGAAATAAAACTTTACACGTTCTTTGGCTGTATTATACAGCAAATTTTGTCGAAACGCAAGACCCTATTGACGTCCGAGCGCGGAAAGTGCCTACTGGTATAGGCTCAGCGGAGAACAATTTGTTCAAAAGAAACAAAAACAAACCGGAAAAATAGGCACATAGAATAAAAGTAAAAAAATTATCGCAACCAGGGGCGAAGAATGGCATTTCTTGTCGAATTGTGCTATACTAAGCAGCGTATATAAAAGTATGCTCGGCGCCCATGGCCTAAGCGCGGCGCTACAGGAAAGGATGCACTTTTATGGTACGCCGCATCGGCGCAAAACGGGAGCATAGCAGCTCCCCCGTCAGCAGGGCGGCTCTGCTGCTTTGCAATCTGGTTTTGATCGTGGGCATGATCGTGGCAGCGGTCATCTATTCCCGCGGCATCACCCAGCAGCGCTACAACATAAAAAAGGACGCGTTCTGTACAACGGTCGAGTCGATGAAGCAGGTCTCGGAGTACTATTTTATTACCGAGAAAGGCTATGTCAACAACTGGTCCCACTACATTTCCACCCAGCACATGACCGAGGACGAAGCCCTGCAATTCATCAGCACCCTCAACACGCAGCAGGACCGCGTGGCGCACATTGTGGATATGGACGATTTCAGCGCCCGTACCAGCCTTGCGCGCGACAATGGCGACTGGATCCACTGCTACGAGAAATGGGCCAAGAGTGATACCCCGGCCGATGCCGCCCTGCTGCAAAAAATGCGGGAGATCTTCCGGGCTGACCAAGTTGATATGCGGGTACTGGGCAAATACCGCGTGGGCGAGACCCAGCAGACCGTTGTCAGCGTCGGTGCGCGTGTGACCCTGCGGCAGGCGGACGGCAGCGATAAAGACTACCTGCTGCTGCGCCTGATCCCGGTGGAATACCTGCAAAAATCCTGGGTGTTCCCGACCGAGTATCCCACCGCGCAGATCGGCCTGATCACCCGCGAGGGCGAGTATGTCATTCAGTCCGGCGCAATGCGCTCGCGCAGTTTTCTTGATTTTATCCGCGACTATAACTTTGCCGACGATTACAGTAAAAGCGACGAGATCGCCGCCCGGCTGGCAAATACCGACAGCGGCCTGATGGAGTACAAGGACTCCAAAGGGCAGGACTGCTACTTCTATTATTCCAGCTTCGGCGAGGATACGGATATTGACATTCTCGGCTTTGTGCCGGTCGCGGATATCGAGGTCGAGACGATCGACTGGACCATCATTCGGCTGATCTGCGGCACGTTGCTGCTGCTGGTTTTCATCGACGGCATGCACATTCTGTCCATCAACCGACAGCTGCACCACACCGCTGAGCTGGCAGAAAAAGCCAACGCCGCCAAAACGCAGTTTCTTTCCTCGATGTCGCACGACATCCGTACCCCGATGAATGCGGTCATCGGCATGACCGAGATTGCCAAACAGCACCTGAATGAACCTGCCTACGTCAAAGACTGCCTGGACAAAGTCTCGCTGGCGGGCAACCATCTGCTGACGCTCATCAATGATATTCTGGACATTTCCAAAATTGAAAGCGGCCGCATGACACTGGACCCGGTGCCGTTCTCGCTGCGGGAATCGGTCGACGAGATGGTCGCCATCGTGCGGCAGACGGCAGCCGAAAATCAATTGGGCTTTGCTGTGCAGATACACGATGTGACGCAGGATATCATTGTGGCTGATCCGCTGCGCCTGCGCCAGATCCTGCTCAATCTTTTGGGCAACGCCGTCAAGTATACCGCGCCCGGTGGCCATGTGCGGTTTGATGTGTCCGAAAAGGCGGTGCCGGGCCGCACCGACCGTACCCGCTTGCAGTTCATCATCGCGGACGATGGCATCGGCATGAGCGAGGAGTTCCAGAAAACGATGTACACCTCGTTTTCCCGCGCGACAGACAGCCGCATCAACAAAATTCAAGGCTCCGGCCTGGGGCTTGCCATCGCCCGCCAGATGACCGAGCTGATGGGCGGCGAGATCCAGTGCGAAAGTGCGCTGGGCCGCGGCACAACGTTCCGTGTTGTGTTTGAGCTGCCCACCGCGTCTGCGCTGCCGATGCAGCCCGCGCCCCGCACCGAAGCAGACGGCACCCCCGGCGAGCTGGCAGGCATGCGCGTGCTGGCCGCCGAGGATAACGACCTGAACTGGGAGATCATCCACACGATGCTGGAAGAGTACGGCATCGTGTCCGACCGCGCCGAGAACGGCCAGATCTGCCTGGATATTCTGCACGATGCCGCCGCGCCGCACTATGACATTGTGCTGATGGATGTACAGATGCCGGTGATGGATGGCCGCGAAGCCACCCGCCGCCTGCGCGCCGACCCTGACCCCGCGCTGCGCGACCTGCCCATCGTGGCCATGACCGCCGACGCCTTTGCCGAGGATGTCGCCGCCT
>OIYP01001239.1_pt1 | contig 13176 bp, 11 predicted proteins | sample 1588261 | NCBI WGS metagenome assembly OIYP01 (sample SAMN03283293) | human gut metagenome | biome: human-associated habitat; material: feces | host: Homo sapiens | place: Peru | collected 2012
CAACGCTTGATTCTTGCGCTGCTTGTGGGGTCAAACATATTGTAGCAAGCAATGCATCTGTAATACAAATGCGAAAAGCCATCCATTCCGCTTTCACAGAGTGAATGGTTTTTCTGCTTGTTGAGGCGCTGCCCCAAGCCCCGATAAACGCAGTCTTTCAGACTGCGGCTGCGCGATTCTGCGAATCGCTTTTGTAAAAAGGAGCCTGACTTCTGGGATTAAAGAAAGCAAGCCCAGTTTTCATAAGCTACCAGCAATCATGCGTATCTGCTCTGTTCGTGGCTGTATCACACCCGCAAGAAAGACTGCTGATAAGATCAGCCCGGAACCCAAACCTTTGCCCCGGCATTGGCTATCATTTGGGTGATACCGTCATTATTCAGGTAGACATATTGATATCCACCGTGTCCATACAAAATCTGGAACTCAACCCGCCACATTCCGGCGGCTTCATCCCGGTAAACAACGATCTTGGTGTAATCTACATTACATTCCTTCACTGCCTGTGCAATGGCCTCCGGGGCGTTGGTTACAGGGCATACTGCTGTATTCTGAAAATCAATATTCAGGGGCGTCCGTTCCTTCTGATCCTTTTCCCAGGAGAAGTCCCGGTAGAAATTCACATCCTGATCGGCAATTTTCTTAGAAATGGATGCAGCATCGGTATCACAGATTTCGATTGTCATTGTATTGGTAACAGGTACAAAAGCATTTTCTGCATAGAATCGTTTTTCAACTCTGGTTGACACGATTTTCTTCAGATTGCCCGCCTCATCAAACCGGAAGGAAACGGTTTCTGTTTGGTTATCCTCGTAAGTCTTGCGCAGGAAGGTGATTTCCTCATCGCTGATGACACCGATTTCATCCGGGGACTGGACGGAGTTCGGTTCATAGTATGCTGCCCACCAGGCCAGCCGTTCATCATCCAAAGCCGGCCAGACACTCCAACCCGCGACAGGCGTATTGCTGTCATATTCCGTTTCGTTATCCAGACGGTATTTGACGCCATCCTTTTTCATCATGCCGTCCACAACGTGACCTTCTTCGCGGGCATACAATTCCAGATAATCCTCACCGGACTTCCAAAATTCCGAATAGGATGTGTTTTGACCATCATCCATCCGAATACCTTCCGGGATCTCACCATATTCCGTAAGCTGGCTCAGGTACACATGATAGCATTCCCGGTTCAGGACCGCGTCAATGGCATCGTTGCATTTCTGAATGGCTTCCGCATTTGTCATATTGGAGTAATCCGCAATGTTGAATTCTACACGAACCTCTGGCTGTCCCTCCACGACGGTAGTGGTGAGGCGATAGGTTCCGGGGTTGAGGCGGCCATAAACCAGGCCCCAGGAGTATCCCAGATCCAATTGACCGCCTGTGAGGTATTCCCGCTTTGACCATGTTGCGTCTTCTATTCTCTTTGGCAGTTCTTCCCAACCGGTTTCTGTCTTTTTCTCCAGATAGAAGGGGCCGTTGATAATTTCAATGGCATTTTCAGCATCATCCTGGTTTTGTTGCAGAAAAGCCTCGTTCTTAATGGTACACATAAGGGCAATGCCGGTAGGGCTGACACCGCTTATGGTCAGCTCAATATCCTCATAGTGAATATCTTCCCCTGTGAGCCTGGGCAGAGATGTAAAGGGGGATTTTGCCCACACATAATGGATTGCCATGGCACACCCGGCAAGGGCAATCAGGGCGGCAATAACTGCCGCAATCAGAAGAATCCTCTTACGCGGGGAAGCTGACTTTGGAATGTCGCTGTGTGCATCCATGATATAATCGTCCTGAATCTGCCCAACCGCTTCCAATAATTGCATTGCGTTTTTCATCAGATTCCCTCCCGCATCAAATACTTTTCCAGCTTGCCACGGGTTCTGTGCAGCATGGAACTAACCTTGTTTTCGGAAAAACCAAATCGTTTTGCAATCTCCGCTGTGGAATCCAGATACCAATACCGGCACACAAATACCCTGCGTTCCGTATCTGACAAACTGGCAACAAAATTTCTCACCTGGCGGACAAGTTCTTTCTGCGCATACCGTTCTTCCAGATTCTCTCCGCTTGCCACACATTCCTGAAGCTCTTCCAGAACAAGGGGCATCTCGCCGCCACCCCGCTTGAGCGCACCATTCTTTCGCCACATATCAATAGAAATGTGACGGACAATCTTCCCAAGGAAGGGAGCAAGAGGATTGGGCTTTCTAGGTGGAATAGAATTCCAGGCAGAAAGGTATGTATCATTGACACTTTCTTCAGAATCTTCCTGATTTGCCAAAATGTTATAGGCAATGCTGTAGCAGTAGCCGCCATATTTCGTATCCGTTTCTTGAATTGCCTGTTCAGACCGGGCAAAATACAGCTCAACAATGCTGCTGTCATCCATATCGATCTCTCCTTGTGCGTTTATTTGAGGGCCTTCACTTATATAAACGGAAACAAAACGGTTTTCTTGCATCGGATACAGAAAATAATATCACATACCCGGAATGGAAACAACCGGGCAGCAGATTTTGCCTGCTGCCCGGTCTGAACGATTATGGATTGACGTTATTCTGACAGGCAACAAAAACCTCTTTCCATTTACGCATTTAGGCCCAAAAAGTCGTTGTGGCGCAACGAGGTTTTCTCTCAATTTTGGGAGGGGTGGTATAGGTATATTCGGATGCCGAAAATCGGGGTCTAAATGCGGAGAAATCTCACCTGTCGACATCAAACAGGCGTTTTCCGAAGGGGGAATACAATATCCTCAGCTCCTCGGAACTGGGTCAAAAAGTGATTGTGGTCCAACAGCTTTTAGACTCAAAATGTCGACACCTGACTGCAAGTTCTGTCCGCCCTCAATCAAGATGTAGAAGAATAGAAGTCGGTTCTTCCAGTGGCTGATACGATTCCCTTGCCGCAAGAAAAGCGCAAGGAAAACCTATTGTGGCACAAGCACTTTTTCACCGCTATTGTTCTACATCGCAACCGCTTCCTATGCTATTGACACCCACTACCAATGTGATATAATACAGGAAAGCAAAATGCAGACGCCCACCAAGCCATAGGCTTGACAAGCGCCTGCATTTTCCGTTTCTTAAGAAGGGAGCCGTGCCGTCAGCAACAAATTATCCACCCGACTACAACTGCACCTTAATAATTTCATATCGAACCGGAGGGAACAACCAGCTTGGGCCGCAGGAAAAAGCTCATCAACAATTCAGACATTCCACAGCACGCAATCGAATCCATTGCAAGGTGCATCTTGCCGGATATCCTTGCCTATTACGAAAGCGAGGAAGGGCAGAAAGAATTTGCAAAGTGGAAAGAGGAATGTCTGAAGGAAAGGACGGCTGAGGACAATTAAAAGAAGTCAAAAGGGTCTTCCGGGAAAGATGTTTCCGGACGAGAGGTATTTGTTGTACATTTCGTGTATATGTGATTTTTCTTCCACTGTTATGGGAGAAGTATTCATGTTTTTTATACAATCAAAAACATTGATGAAAAACTTTTCAAATATACGTCCCTGAAAGCACATGGCCATACTATCTAGTATTGAACAAATTTTACTTTCATTTGATAAATCCATTTGACTAATTGCCTTTTCCGCGAATGAAGAATAGTCTGCTTGAGTATCCTTGTCCTCTTTTTGACAGTAAAAAACATGCATCAAATTGTAGTTATCAGTTTCGCTCAAGTCTGCCGCATTTATCAACTTTCTCTCAGTATCGGTGTATCTGTACTCATAAAAAGCATCATATATAGTTTGTGTGGCTATTTCAGAAGACAGATTCATGATCCAGCACCCAGATACCCTAATATCTATCCATTTTATATTATCCTCGCTGTTCAGATGTATCAGGGGCGGACAATCATTCAAAAATAGATTCATCAAAAAAGGCAAGTCTGCTCCTGTATCAAACAAGGAATACGCTGAAAGCTTACCCTCATAGAAAGAAATATGAACGACCATAATGCTATTAAACAAGGAGTTTAAAAATTCTAAACTCAGTTCTCTGTCTCCAAACATGCTTGCAGCAAACACAAACGCTTCCAGTAAAGAACTAAACATTCTAAGGTTATCAAAGCAAGGATTCATCATAGAACTTTCTATAACCGATTTCAAGTCAATCAAATATTGCTTAATTGCGTTCTGTTTGTCACTTCTTAGGATGATGTTTTCTATGATGTTATCTATCAACGACACCTTATTGTCTATCGATGCTGTTTTCTTATATTCTATACAATTAAGTTTACATCTAATCACATCATGAATAAACCGCTCCCCCATCACATCAGAATTGCATACAATAATGACTTTCATCTTATATACTTCTGACATCTCGTTTATTAAACCGATCGCTGCATTGTATCTCTCGTATTCCATCCGTTCAGTATACTTTTCAAATGCGCTCTCCACTTTTCGAAACGAGCTTTCTATCGAGCTAAATTCTCGTTCAATTTCTTTGAATTCGGAGATTGCATCTCTCCCTTTGCTTGCATTTGACAAAAGGAAAGGTGATTTCTTGTATATTGATTCCGGCAAGGAGGCTGCGGATTCTTTTGAAGTAATCCGTTCGAAGTCATCAAATATGAAAATACTTCCTTTTTTTGCGGTGGTATACCCATATTCTTTTCCTAGCAGCTTTGTAAGAATAGGACCTATAACCGGGATAAACTCAACTGTTTTTAATGCAGCTGTAATCAATGATGTGTCTTCGCGCTCCATTACTTTGGAAATTTCTTTTTCTAGTTCCTGCCTAGAAGACATTCCAAAGCAAGATATTCTATAAACCGGAGTAAATGAGCTTTGATAGTATTTTTCAAAGAATCTTTCTACATCAAATGATTTCCCAGTCCCCCACTTGCCGGTTAACATAAAAGTTTTGGGGGCGTTTTTATCTCTTAAATAACGGAGAACTGCTACCTCAAAACGACCGGATCCTCTTTTTTTACCATAATACCAAGAAATTATCAGTCTGGCTATGTAAGAAATGCAAGTCACTAGCAATGAAAAAGCAAAAAGAAATCTAAGACCACATTCTATCCTCAAATATATATTATTTACATAGTCAAGGCTTAAGTCCCAATAAAAAGACTTTATATATGCGAGTACCCATTTACATAAGCTGCGTAACGCAGTAATTCGGTACATTAGAATTCCAACAACACAAATAACTGAACAATGATTACTAAATGAAGCTATTTTTTTAAAATTCATCTTTCTTTTCTCCAAAATCACATTTGTTAGCCAGAAATAATTGCAAATCTTTTATTTTTCTAATTTTACCACAAATAACTTTATTTTCAAGATATGCATACAGCATAGAACATAAAACATGTATGTATACATATCAGAACAGAAAGCAAAAATGGGGTGTCATCCCATCAGGTGACACCCCATAATCAGTTCAGTTTTCGAACGGATGATACTCCGTCACATTTTTCAGATACGACTTCACATCCCTATTCAGCACCAGATTGATATAATCCACCGGAGCATTATACACCAGCCAGTCCAGTTCTGACCGTTCATACATATTGTCAGCAACCTCGTTTTCAACTGCGGTACAGTTTACGGCAATCATGCTGCCATCAGAGAATTTTGCCTCCACACAACCTGTGTTGATGTTGAATTCACAGGAAATCAGTTCTTTCATTTTGTTATCCTCCTAATTTGATTTTCTTTTTTCTTAGCCCTCGTGGTTTGGAATCCGGGCGAATCAGATAACCGTTTCGGAAGTATGTCTTCTCATATTCTTCAAAGAAAACAAATAATCCGAACCCATCTCCCACAGGGAAGATCTGGTTCGGATTATATTGGTTTGGTGCGGGCAACAGGACTCGAACCTGCACGCGTTGGCAGTGGAACCTAAATCCACCGAGTCTACCAATTCCACCATGCCCGCAGATCTGCCTTTTGCAGCAGGAATATCCTAACACAAAGCGGGCCGTTTGTCAATGCAGGTTGGCGGCGCGGCGGCGTGCAAAATTGCTCTTTTGGAACACCCCCACAAGGGCCATCATGCCGATGACCATCCCCCGGAACAGCCCGGTGGACTGGCGGGTAGACGTACTTTGGAGATGGCAGGCAAAAATGATTGCCATGATCACCAGGCAGAACAGATCGTTGATGATATAGCGCAAGGCATACATATTGCTTACGGTCCCCCTATGCGCCGATTTCCCTTTTACTATACCACATTGCTTACCAAAAAATATCCTTTTTGTAAAAAAACACTGTTTATCTTCTGCATCGGACAATGGCTCCCATGAAAGCGATGTTGTCAGCGAAGGCAAATCCGTCTGTTTTTCGTAGGGTTGCCCTGAGAAAACAGTACCGTCTATTGACTTTTTCCGGGATTTGTGAGAAAATAGCGGCGTTAAATTTAGAAACAAGAGAGGCTTTTTTATGAAGCAATCCAGAACGAATACCTGCGGCGAGCTGCGGCTCGGGGACGCAGGCAAGAAAGTGACCATCGTCGGCTGGCTGGAAAATGTCCGGGAAGTGGGCTCCAACTTTGCCTTCCTGGTGCTGCGGGACTACTACGGCACCACTCAGGTGGTGGTGGAGACCGAGGACATGATGAAGCTGGTCAAGACCATCAATAAGGAATCCACCATCTCCGTCACCGGCACCGTCCGGGAGCGGGAGAGCAAGAATTCCAAGCTGCCCACCGGCGACATTGAAGTCGTGCCCGAGAAGATCGAGGTGCTGGGCAAGTGCTTCCACAACCAGCTGCCCTTTGAGATCAACAAGAGCCGGGATGCCGATGAGAACACCCGGCTGAAATACCGCTTCCTGGACCTGCGGAACCCCGCCGTCAAGTCCAACATCGTGCTCCGCTGCCAGGTGGTGGCCGAGCTGCGCAAGCGGATGACGGACCTGGGCTTCCTGGAGATCACCACCCCCATCCTGACCTCCTCCAGCCCCGAGGGCGCAAGAGACTATCTGGTCCCCGCCCGGAACCACCCCGGCAAGTTCTATGCCCTGCCCCAGGCCCCTCAGCAGTTCAAGCAGCTGCTGATGACCTCCGGCTTCGACAAGTATTTCCAGATCGCCCCCTGCTTCCGGGATGAGGACGCCCGGGCAGACCGCACCCCCGGCGAATTCTACCAGCTGGATATGGAGATGGCCTTCGCCTCTCAGGAGGACGTGCTGGAAACTTTGGAAACGGTTTTGCAGCCGGTTTACGAGAAGTTCGGCAAGTTTAAGCGGGTGGCCCAGGCTCCCTGGCGGCACATCCCCTACAACGAGGCCATGGAGCGCTACGGCTCCGACAAGCCCGACCTGCGGATCGACCTGGAGATCCAGGACATTTCCGCCATCGTTCAGGGCTGCGGCTTCGGCCCCTTCGAGGGTGCCACCGTCAAGGCCGTGGCTGTGGACAACTTCACCCAGGCCAGAAAGTGGATCGATAAGCTGCTGGCCGATGTAGAGGTCCAGACCGGCAACAAGGCCTGCTGGGTCAAGGTGGATGAGAATGGCGCTCTCACCGGCGGCATCTCCAAGTTCCTGGGCGACTGCGGCGAGGCTCTGAAGGAAAAGCTGGCCCTGAAGCCCGGCTCCTTCGTCTGCATGGCCGCCGGCAAGAAGGCCGCCGCCCAGAAGACCGCAGGCGTCATCCGTACCTTGCTTGGCAAGCGGGTGCCCGGCCACTTCGACGAGGAGCAGTACGCTCTGTGCTGGATTGTAGACTTCCCCATGTACGAGATCGGCGAGGAATCCGGCCAGCTGGAATTCTGCCACAACCCCTTCTCCATGCCCCAGGGCGGCCTGAAGGCCCTGGAAGAGGCCGAGGGCGATACCGAAAAGCTGCTGGCCATCAATGCCAACCAGTACGACCTGGTGTGCAACGGCTATGAGTGCGCTTCCGGCGCCGTCCGGAACCACGACCCCGAGATCATGGTCAAGGCCTTCGAGATGGTGGGCCTGGGCGAGGACGACGTCAAGGCCAAGTTCCCTGCCATGTACAATGCCTTCACCTACGGCGCACCCCCCCATGCCGGTGCAGCCCCCGGCGTGGACCGGCTGATCATGATGCTCACCGGCGAGGAGAGCATCCGGGAGGTCATCACCTTCCCCATGAACAAGAACGCCCAGGACCTGATGATGGGCGCCCCCAGCACCGTCGACCAGAAGCAGCTGGACGATGTGCACATCGCCCTGGTAGAGGAGTAACTCCCGTTCTCTCCGGATGCACCCGCACCCGGAGAGAATTTTTTTGCCATTTGGCTCTTTACAAATCCAGCTTTATCTGCTATAATAGCTAAGCACTTAAGGTGTATGCGCCAGTGGCTCAATGGATAGAGCATCGGATTCCGGTTCCGAGGGTTGGGGGTTCGAGTCCCTTCTGGCGTACCAAAAAGCAGGTCATCCCCAAAGGGGACGACCTGCTTTTTGATTGTGTCGGAAGGGACTCGAACAATTAAATGCGGCAGTCCGGTGGACTGCCGCCAAACGCCGGCTAGACGGCGTTTGCTCCATAATGTCCCGAGTCCCTTCTGGCGTACCCCCGGATTCTTTCTCAGAAATTTGCTTCCAGCAGGCCCCGGAATGTCTCCTCGGTCAGAGGTTTGGAAGCGCTGATGGAATAGGCGTAGGTCCCGTCCGTCCAGGCGGCCAGGGAATAGCCCTCAGCGCCGCCCTTGAGCGTCACCGCGCATCCGGAAACATCCAGTGTCTTCACCTGGGAATAGACATTATAGTCCCCGGAATTGTCCCCGGTACCATGGGACTTTCGATAGCACAGGCTGTCGGTCTGCCCGAAATACTGAATCTCTGCCAGTTCCTCCCAATAGGAAACGTATTGCGTAGCTTCAACATCAAAGGGAAGCCCTGTCAGTTCCTTCATTGGCACACCGGTCTTTTGGGACAAGGCCTCCAGAGATGCCACATTCTCAATCTGGGATGCACCCTGGGCACCCGGATTTTCCACCTGGGTCTGCTGCCGGGGCTTCCAGGCATACCAGCAGCACAGGACAATGGCCAGGCAGGCCGCCAAAGACATGAGCTGGCGCAATGCAGGGCGCTTCGGTTTCCGGGCCTGTTTCAGGTTGTTCAGAATCCGCTGCCGCATTTCCGGCGTTACTTCCACCCGATCCATAATCTCCTCATACTTCAAAGTCGTAGGCCTCCTTCAACACAGTTTTCAGCTTCTCCCGGCCTCTGCGCAGGTCAGAACGAACGGTGGAGGAATTTCTGCCCAGTAGTTTCGCGATCTCCTCTGTGGAATATCCCTCATAATAGTGCAGATGAATGACCTCCCTGAACTGCACCGGCAGCTCCTTCACGGCATCCCAGACAAAGGACAGGTCCTCCCTGCCCTCTTCCGCAAGCTCCTCGCCGAGCTCATCGGCAGAGCGAACGGCATTGTACTCGATACGGTTCTTGCTCAGGTTCGCCGCAGTCCGCAGAAGCCACGCCTTTTTGTGTTCCTCTCCGGCAAAGACGGGATTTGTCGTCAGAAGCTTCAGAAGGGTATCCTGCAAAATTTCTTCCGCATCGGACATATTGTGCAAATAGCTGTAGGCACAGCGCAGAATGGCATTCCCGTAGCGGTCCAGGGCCTCCGCCGCCAGCTGTCCCGCACGGTCATCAACGGCGGTCTCCTTTTTCTCCGGCGTAAACAGCCGGACCGCGAGCTGTGCCAGTCCGCGCAAACCCAGCCGAAGCCGCCACCCCATCGGGATGGGCATTGCGATGGTATCCATATTCAGCTTCCCCCCGTATCAAAATGAAATCAGCGAACATGGGTTGATATACTGTCCATTATAGGCAATTCCGAAATGGAGATGGTTTCCTGTTGCAATTCCGGTATTGCCCACATAGCCAATGAGCTGCCCACCGGAAACGGCATTTCCGGGTGACACCACATAGGTAGTCATATGCATATAGATGGAAGAATAGCCATCCCCATGGTTAATGGCAACAAAGTACCCGGCAGAGCCGGAATAGGCAGCCCGGGTCACTATACCGGCACGGCTTGCATAGATCGGCGTTCCCTTTGGCGCTGCCAGATCCACTCCCTGATGATAACTGGATGCACCGCTCGTTGGGGATTTTCGTAATCCAAAGGGACTGGACATATATTTATAGCTGCAAGGACGAAGCCATTCTCCTGTCGGCTTCGGGCTGTCATCATTCGGAGCCGTTGGTGCTGACGTGGTTTCCGGCGGCACCGTGGTATAGGTCTCCATGTATTTCAGCCACTCCTGATGCTTGGCAGCGTTGTATTCCTTTTCCGCCTTTGCAATTTCTTCCAGCAGAGATGTATCCTCCTGGCTCAGTTGCTCTTGAAGGGACTGGATCTGCTCGCCCTTTTCAATCAATTCCAGAATAATCGCATCGGCATCTGCCCTTTTCGCATCCAGCGCAGTCTGAACAGTATTTAAATCCTGCTGCGTCTGTTCGAGCTCGGATTCTTCTGCCGTCAAAGTATCTTGAGCATCGGTAATTTCCTTTGAAGTCTGCCTTAGCTCGGCCAGATGCCGACGGTCCGAAGCAGCAATTTCTTCAATCATGGTCAGACGATCCAGAAAATTTGAGAAGCTGTTTGCCTGAAACAGCACTTCCCAATAAGACAGGCTTCCGTTCTCCTCCATCGTTCGAATACGGTCTTTATAAGCTGTATTCAAGGCGTTGTAGCGATTTTGTGCTTCTTCCAATTCAGTCTGACTGTCAGCAATCAGAGTTCTGTAAGCAGCAATCTGCTCCTGTACATTGTACTGCTGCCGATACAAATTGTCCAGCTCCTGGTCCAGCTGATTTTTCCGGCCAACGATTTCCAGGACGCCCTGGCGGTTTTCATCAAACTGCTTTTGAATCTCCGTAATCTGGCTTTTCAGGTCCGCGCGCTGCTGTTTCAAGCTATCGATCTGTCTGCGTATTTCGCCGGAGGAAGCAGCACGAGCCTGATGCGGCAGCAGCAAAAGGAGCAGGATGAAAGCAATCAAAGCGCTTATGACCCGTTTCCAATTCCATTCCATTTTAGCACCTCGATGTCAAGAAGCGGAAGCCTGTCCCCGGGGATCAGGCAAGCACCTGTACCCAGCCGCTCAGCTGCTCTTCGGTCATGCCGGTGCGGGCGGAGATGGCATAGGAATAGCTGCCATCCGTCCAGATTGCGGTATAGATCACGCCGTCATTGCTCTTTACGGTTACGTCTTTCCCATCGATCTGCCGGGCCTCCACGCTGTCATATACATTGCAATCACCGCTGATGTCCTCACTGCCGTTACCCTTGCGGAAGGAAACCTGGGCATCGTCATCGTCCCCATTGCTGAAAATCACTTCAGCGATGTCATTTTCAATGGCAGCAATGTAGGCTTCGCCATAGCCCTCTACCGTTTCGGGGGCAGTAAAGGAGAAGCCTGCAACTTTTGCAGCCTCTTCCAGGCTGCTGCACTCCTGCCAGGGACTGGGGATCTGGGCGTTTTCGGTGGCCTGCGTCGTCTGATTGGAGGGGCCCCAACTTGAAGGATCTCCGCCGATGAGCGTCTCTTTTCCGTCAGCAGCAATATTCCTTCCGCCGCAGGCCGCCAGGGCCAGGGTCAGTGCAATACAGAGAGTACATACGATAAACTTTTTCATAATTCTTATTTCCTTTCTTTCCCGGCATTCTTGCCGTTCTATCCTGTATACAGATGAGAAAGGGAAAATGTTGCAGCAGGGAAAAATTTTTTTGAGTTTTTTCCAGCAGCTGCGCAGCGCGCCGCGTGGAAGGGGAGTTTTTTTCTTGCAATTCATGTGAATTTCTATATAATCATATCATGGTTGTTTTTATCACACAAGAAAGAATTTGGAGGGCATGGAAATGGGCAAAGCTGTTGGAAGCGAACCTTTGGGCAGCCTGTACTCCGCCGGGAAGGTCCGGCGGCGGCGGGAATGGCGGGGGCTGCGGGATACGATGTATGATTATTTCCGCTGGCTGGGTATTCTCGGGGTGCTGCTGCGGTTCATTGCCAAGCCCCGGAATTTCAGGGCCTTTCTGCGCTACCGCTGGATGGTCAACTATCTGGCGGTGCCCATGATGATGGACCGGGTGACGGAAGGCCTCCGGGGGCCCCACCTGCGGATCGCCCACCTGGAATACGGCCTGATCATCCGGGAAATTGCCGAAACTCTGGACAAGCTCTTCCGGGGGGACCGCCGCATCGGCAACGACAAGGCCTTTTCTGACCGGGTGGTGCTGCTGGACGAGAACGAGATGACGGCCATTATGATGGGCTTCCCCACCCTGGAAGGCCTGAGCCGGGAGATCCCCACGCTGTATGTGGCCAATCTGCTGCGGCAGGATTCGGCAGAGCACTATCTGGATGTGGTCCAGGAATTCGGCCTGCCGGGGGATGTGTGCCCCATGCCCGCCACGGAGGCCGGCATCTCCATTGACGACGACTACTGCGTTCTGGGCAAGTGCGCCGTCCAGTGCAACACCACCTGCGACGGCTCGCTCATGGGCAACAGCGTCATCTCCAAGCGGCTGGAACTGGAGGACGGCATCCCCTGCTTCCAGCTGGCCATGCCCCTGCGGCACACCCGGGAGGATGTGCAGGAGTATGCCGCCCAGGAGATCCGCAGCGCCATTGCCTTCATTGAGGAGCAGACCGGGGCAAAATGGGACTGGGACTACTATTTCACCTGCGCCAAGCGGGTCAACGAGACCACCCGGCACCGGCTGGAATGGCTGGACATCAACAAGACCCCCTATCCCCAGTTCCTGGGCCTGAATCTGGCGGTATACACCGAGACCAACTACCTGGGCGTCTGCGGAAAATCGGAGCTGTTTGTCAAAAACGACCGAAAAATCGCCAAAATCGCCGAAAAGGCCTACCGCGACAAGGCCATGTACGTCAAGGAGTACCGCCACCGGGCCATTGTCTGGGGGGTGCAGTCCCAATTCTACTTTGAGATGCTGCTGTGGCTGGAAAACTGCTGGGGAATCCTGCCTCTGACGGATATGCTCTCCATGCTCTCCACCCGGATTCTCTCCGAGGATGACAAGGAGCAGGCCATTTACGACATGGCCTGGCTGACGGAGAACATGATCATGCGCAACCGCACCCACGGCGGCTATGCGGTCCTGCTGGACCAGCTGTGGGAATACTGCCAGGAATTCAACGCCGACACGGTGATCCTCTGGGAGCACATGAGCTGCAAGTCCCTGACGGGCCTCCACGGCCAGTTTG
>OIYP01001244.1_pt1 | contig 13132 bp, 17 predicted proteins | sample 1588261 | NCBI WGS metagenome assembly OIYP01 (sample SAMN03283293) | human gut metagenome | biome: human-associated habitat; material: feces | host: Homo sapiens | place: Peru | collected 2012
ATTAGGAATGACAGTGGGAATTGGGAACATGTTGACCACGGGTATTAAAGCGACAGATTCCAATTTAACGAACAGGAGATGATGATCGCATGAGAATCCTATATGAATTATCTTGGTTGTGGGAAACGCTGGGCATTGCACTTGTGGCTGCGGCTGTCTGTATGGCTTGCGCTGCGCTGATTGGCAAGGCAGCGAAAAAGAATCTCGACAAAAAGGTATTGGCGGTCGTAGGGGCAGCGGCATTTGTGGGCGCGATTCTGGCGGTCATTCTGATTGCCCGGACGCCGATGCCGCTTTGATAGGACGGAGCGTTTGCAGGAAGCGTATGCGTTTGGGAAAAGAATTTACTAATCGGGATTTGTCTGTGAAAAGCCCGTAAATAAGTGGATGTTAATATGCGTTGCTTGTGGCAATGGCTTTTTTGAATATAGAATTGAGTTATCAAAAACAAGGAGGCAGAGATTATGCTAAGTGATAATATCAAAAGAGTTAGAAAGTCAAAAGGGCTATCACAAGAAGAACTTGCAATTAAACTGAACGTAGTAAGACAGACCGTATCAAAGTGGGAGAATGGTTTATCCGTTCCGGATTCAGATATGCTAATTACATTGGCAGATGAGTTGGATACTTCTGTAAATGTATTGCTTGGAGAAACTGTAACGGAGTCGATGACGGATGACCTAAAAGTAATCTCCAAAAAGTTAGAGGTAATTAATTTACAGCTAGCAAAGAGAAACATGGTCAAAATAAAAACTATTCGTTTGATACTTATTGCGTTATGTGCGTTTATAGTGCTTGTTTTTATTGCTCTTACGATTATGCAAAGTTCTTATCTAAGGTGGAATTATAATAATCCAGAGTTGGCAGTTGCAGGAACAATATTACATGGATTTGAATTTGTCTTTGTGAGATTAGCACCACTTGCTTTCATTGCTTCTGTCATTGGAATCGCAATCACGTATAAGAAAAGGTAAATCCCAGTCTTACAGACGGATTGAAAACACGCGTTTATTGGAAGTTGAAGGAGGAACAAGTATGGAAGGCAAGATGACAAAAATTGAAAAAATAATGACTATTTTTTCATTGCTAATCCTAATCACTGCGATTATTGTAAGAGGTGTTATAGGAGTTAATGATTCAGGAGTTTTAGTTATTCTCTCTTTTGCAGGACTCCTTATGTGGGTTATTTTTCTGATATGTGCTTTTTTCCCATCAGACTGGAGAATGACTGAAAAACAAAAGGCTAAAATCATGAATCGAGTGGAATATCAAAATAAATATAGGAGAACTTTTATTATTATTGACACGATTTTAGCAGTAATTTTTGCTGTTATGATAATGACATTAGGATAGGTGAAAATTCCAGTAATACGCTCTGTTGAAGTGTTGATTTTTCTACGATATACTCCTACAAAAAAGGAGTGTTTTATTATGGGAAAGGAAATCTATAACATTATCAATGATATGGCAGAGGTATTGAATGCATCGCAGATGCAGAAACTACAGGAAGTATTGGTTAATCGTTTATCGGAAAATCGTGCGCCTGATTATTTACAAACCAGTAATGAGGAATTTCTGGATATGTTTCTAACGGCCAAACATTTAGAAGGCTGTTCGGATAAGACGATACGTTATTATAGGTGTAATATCCAGAGAATGTTGGAAACAGTAGATGTTCCGGTTATAAAAATATCTACAGAAATGCTACGAAAGTACCTGGTAGAGTATCAATCAATTAATAATTGTGGAAAGGTTACTATAGATAATGTTCGCAGGAGCCTTTCCGCATTTTTTTATGGTTAGAGGAAGAAGATTATATTATTAAGAGCCCGATGAAGAGAATCCATAAGGTAAAAACGGCGGTTGTGGTTAAGGAAACTCTTCCGGATGAGAAGGTTGAGATATTAAGAGATAACTGCGAAAATCTTCGTGACCGGGCGATGATAGATTTCTTACTTTCAACAGGGATTCGTGTAGGTGAATTAGTCAGATTAAACATTGAAGATATAGATTTTTCGGAACGGGAATGCGTTGTTTATGGAAAAGGTGATAAAGAACGTAAAGCATATTTTGATGCAAAGACCAAGCTGCATTTAATGAATTATATCGAATCAAGGATAGATAATAATAAAGCGTTATTTGTATCATTAAATAGACCGCATGATAGACTGACAGAGAGCGGTGTTGAATTGAGACTTAGAGAAATGGGTAAAAAACTGGGAGTTGAAAAAGTACATCCGCACAAGTTTAGAAGAACAATGGCAACCAGAGCGATAGAAAAAGGTATGCCGATTGAACAGGTACAGAAAATTCTGGGACATGAGCAGATAGATACCACTCTCAGATACGCTATGGTAAATCAAAATAATGTGAAATTGTCGCATAGAAAGTATATATCATAATTGGTTATAAATGCAAATGTAATGACGTTGTATTGACGTGTGACAAAAGAAGTGCTATGATATAGAAAAAGTAGGAGGTGTGTCTTATGGATACAAATTTGAATGTTGCTATTGCACCAAAGGATTCAACTTTTCAGGTAAGGATAAATTCAGAAATCAAGAGAGCAGTTGAGGATATTTATGCAAAAACCGGAATGACATTAACAGATGCATTTAACACCTTTATTCAACAGTCTTTAAACGTTGAAGGTCTTCCTTTCATTGTTACAAAGAATAGCAAAGAAGCGTTGAGGGAACAGGCAGTTGCAATGCTTATGCTTGATTTAAAACGTGCTGAGGAAAGAGCTGATGCAGAAGGATGGATTGATGCAAATGATTTAGAGCGGGAATTGGGGGTACTTGATTGAAAAAGATAAAATATACTCCTGATACAGCGGATAAATTGCGTGCATTAAAAGCGACAATATCGCAAGAATATGGTGTCGATAATGCTAGAAAAATTGTTAAGAACATCACGGATGCAATAAGAGGACTTAGTGACTATGAAGAAAAGGGATCCGAAGTATCGAAAATGTTTGACGTGGTGTCAGATTATCGGTACATATTTGTGTCTAAAAATTATGTGTTTTATAGAATCGAAGAGAAATATATTCGAATAATCAATCTTTATCATGAGAAAGAGGATTTTATGTGGCAGTTGTTTGGGGTAGATACTACACCACAGGACACAATAGATTATTGGAATGAATAGAACAGAAGCTTTGAATTTGAAGGTGACATATGAAGAAAATATTTGATTCAAATATGGTAAAAACTATTGCGATTATAGCAATGACTATAGACCATATTACATGGATGATTTATCCTGGTTATCCAAAGGAAATGCTCCCTATCATCCTGCATACTATCGGAAGAATAACATGTCCTATTATGTGTTATTTTATAGCGGAAGGATACCATTATACGAAAGATATAAATAAATATACGAAGCGTCTGTTTGTGTTCGCATTTATATCACATTTTGCTTATGTGTTTGCATCTACGAGTTTTGTGGATTGGAAATCCTTTATTCCGTTTTATTATGGGAGTGCTTTGAACCAAACAAGTGTTATGTGGTCACTTGCATGGGGATTGGTTATGCTACGAGTTGTCAATAGCAAAAAAATAGAAAGCAATCTGATGAAAGTGTTGTTTGTTATACTAATTTGTTTGATTAGTTTTCCGAGCGATTGGAGCTGTGTTGCAAGTTTGTGTATTTTAGCATTTGGAACCAATAGAGGAAAATTAAAAACTCAAGTACTGTGGATGATTTTCTATGTGGCTATATATGCAACGGTATATTTCTTTGCAATAGATAAAATATATGGCTTGTTACAAATGGCAGTAGTTTTATCTATTCCGATTATTATGATGTACAATGGAAAAAGAGGAAATAATGAAAGAGTAAATCGCATTATGAAATGGTTGTTTTATTTATATTATCCATTGCACCTATTTATTATTGGCTGGTTGCAATTTGCGACTTGATTTGCATTTGATTGAACACATGAAAATCCCAGTAATACTGAGAGATTATAACAGAGCGGAAGCTTTGAAGTTGTGGAGGTGATATAATGACAATTCACGAATACGGAGCAGATAGAGAAAAAGTAATCGTACTGATACATCCTTCTGTAGTTATGTGGGACTATTTTGAAAATGTCATACCATTACTTAAGGACAAGTATCACTTAATTATTCCTGCGCTGCCCGGATATGATGAAGAAAATCCAAATGAAGATTTTACCAGTGTAGAGGAAATTGCCGATAATTTAGCAAAATGGCTAATAGAACATAAAATCAGAACAATAGATACTCTTTATGGTTGTTCTATGGGGGGAGCTATTGTGCTGAAAATGATTGCCGAACAGAAAATTATTATAAAAAATGCGGTTTGCGATGGTGGAATTACACCTTATCAGCTTCCGTGGCTCATCACAAGGTTTATAGCTGTCAAAGATTTCCTGATGATTTCTATGGGGAAAATCGGAGGATTAGGGCTTCTTGAAAAAGCCTTTTCTACTGATGAGTATAGTAAGGAAGATTTAAAGTATATTGTCAAGGTTCTTCATTTTATAAGTTATAAAACAATATGGCGAACTTTTGATTCATGCAATAATTATGTTATGCCAAAGAACATACCTAAATATGAAGGGTGTCTGCAATATTGGTATGGAGATAAGGAAGCAAAAGATCGAGCATGGGATATTAAATATATTAAAAATCATTTTCCAGATACAAGGTTTATCAATTTTGAAAATATGGGACATGGTAGTATGGCAAGTCTTTATCCTCAAAAAATGGCCAGGCGTTTGGAAGTTATAATAGATGCTTAGAATTAGAAAATTCAAATTCCAGTTTTGCCAAAATGATGACAGACAGGGCTGGAAATGTTTTTATCGGACTGGCATCCGCAGCTGTTTTGTCAGCAATTACCGGAGGCATTATTGCCCTGATCGGTCTTGCGGTATAATTTTATTATCTAAAATTAGTCTGTTACATGATGATTGAGCCACCTGCCGGAACGGAAACGCAGGGTAAAGATGATGGCCCGAAGGCTCCAGTCGGCAAACATGCCAATCCATACGGCGATGGGACCAAAGCCCCAGACGCGGCATAAATAAACACATAAAACTACACGGCAAAGCCACATGGTGCAGCAGGAGGTGATCATGGAAAATTTTACATCTCCGGCCGCCCGCATGCCGTAGGCGGGAATGAAGGAAAGCACCCAGGAGATGGGTTTGGTTATTGTGATAAAGATGACCATCTGGAAGCAGAGCTTTGCGCTTTCAGCTTCCATACCACCCAGCATGGTGATTGGTTTGGTAAGGGCAAAAACTACCAGACAGCTTATGATGATGACAGCTTCTGAAACCCAGGAAAGCTTTTTGATATAATAAATGGCTTCATCCTTCCTTCCGGCGCCAAGACACTGGCCGACTACTGTCATCAGTCCAATTCCAATGCCCATGGCAGCGACGCCGTTGAGCATTTCCAGAATATTGGTCATAGCCTGCGCTGCGATTGCGACAGTGCCAAGTGTAGAAACGGTGGACTGGATTGCCAGTTTACCAAACTGGAACATACTGTTTTCGACTCCGGAAGGGATGCCGATATACAGTATTTTTTTTATGGTTGAAAGATCCGGTCGTATGGAAAGATAGTTGCGGATGGAAATCGGATTTTTACGGCTGCGAAGTCCGTATATGACTACTACGGCGCAGAAAATACGCGAAACAAGAGTCGAGATCGCTGCTCCGGCTACACCCATATTGAGTACAAAGATCAGTAAAGCGTTGCCACCGATGTTGAGGAAATTGGAGGTAACGGATATGATCATGGGGCGGCGGCTGTCGTTTTGTGCACGCATGATGGAGGCACCGGCATCATACAGACCGATAAACGGGAAGGACAGCAGGGTAAACAGAAAATATACCTGTGAATTGGTCATAACATCGGCTTCGACCTTGCCGAAAATCAGTCTGAGCAAGGGTGTGCGGAAGATCAGACAGATCAATGTCAGTGCTGTTGATAGCAGTGCCATGACGTAAAGTACCTGTTCAGCCGCGTGATTGGCATCTTTTTCATTTTGGCTTCCAAGATAGTGTGAGCAGAGGATTGCACCGCCGGCTGCGAGCGCAGAAAGTGCCTGGATGACGAGGACGTTGATGGAATCGACGAGGGATACTGCGGATATGGCGGCAGAGCCAACGTTACTTACCATCATGGTGTCCACGGTTCCCATCAGACAGGTGAGAAGCTGTTCTACTATGATCGGGAATAAAAGTTTGCGTAGGTCGGTGTTGCTGTATATGTGATTTGAGTTAGTAGATGTTTTCATAGGGGTACTTCCTTATTGGTTTATCATGGATTAGTATTTTGATATCCGGGTCAGGAGAATTTCTACCCACTCCGTCCTGCTGGGGCATGCAATTGTGGTCTGCACTCGCTTATTCCGAGCCGTGCAAAAGTTAATGCCATCAAAAGCGAAAGACTGGCATGGAAAATAACCCGTTCAAGCCGAAGGCGCGTTTTATTTTCCATGCCCTTGCCAGCGAAGCAGAGTGGATGACGGCATTTACTCTTGCTAGGCGCAGGAATCCAAAGAGTGCAGACCACAGTTGCATGCCCCAGACAGGACGGAGTGGGTAGAAATTTTCAGAAATATTATAGCACTACTTTGATAGAACGCAAATGAAAAAACAGGCTGTACTCTGACAGCCTGTTTTTTAGCATTATCTTTTCCCGGCTAACTCCTCATTGATGTAGTAGCTTGCGGTATAATCATCCATTTTATAGGTTTTCAACGTATATTGTGCATCTTTTATATAGGTTGATTTATCATCTTCTACAGGAGGAAGGATGGATAACAGAGGCAGGTTACCGCCGTCTATCAGATCTCCGATCACATAGGAAGTGTGGTTTTTCTTCATGCAGTCTGTAAAATCAGAAGCCCACGCTTCAACGTATTTTTCCACTCTGGGAGATTCTTCAAATAAATCGTATCCTTCTAAGAACATGCCGCTTTCACCGACTTTAAAGTCGACACCTGCTTCATCGGCCAGATCCTGATAGGGTTTCATATAGGTCTCGTAAACATCATCCATGGTCCAGGTCGTGCCGTTTTCATCAACAAAGCCGGGCCAGATCATCTGGTCAGGATCGACATGGTTATGCTCACGCGGAGCGACAAAGCTTCTTGGTTCATAGCAGTGATAATCCAGATTGATTCCGGCTTTGGCAATCTTTTCCCAGTAAGCCATATTGGCATCGTCTGGCCTGTCACAGGTGGAGATCAGGACACATCTGTCGGGAGATACTTCCCATACGGAATTGGCAATGGAAATAAAAGCGTCTGCCATTTCATCGGATGAAAGGCCGCTTATGCCATAAGAATGGGTTTCGGCAGAGTTTTCGCAGGAGAGCTCAAAGCTTAAATAATCATTGGGAACATTGGCATATCTTTTTGCAAATGCTGTGATCAGAGCTTCCTTTGCCTGATACTGCTGGGTGCTTGCAAGGCAGTCCGGTGTGTAGATGTTGTCCGAATACTGATAGCCGTAGCCTTTCAGGTCATCATCCATAAAGCCGTCAAAGCTGATTTCAATGTGAATACCGTATTTCAGTCCCCAACCAATCGCACGGTCAATGTCGTCAATGATGTTCTGGTTGACTGTGGAGCGGTCGTTGCCATAGTCGGGATAGGCGAGGCTGGCACATCCGATACGCAGACTTAAGTAGTTGAAGCCGAGGTCTGAGAGGGCAGCAAATTCGCTTTCCTGATAGTTGGTAGAAGCTCCGAGTATAGTCAGCCCACCGTCTTTCCCGGGTTCGGAATATTTGTGGGAATATGCTCCCTTCCATTTGGAGGAATATCCTTTTTCTTTTGTCGAGGGAACCGGTGCTGCATCTTTGATGGCAGCATCATCGATCGGATTTACAGCAGCAATATCATCAATGGAAGCATAAACAGCTTCCGGTTCAAAGCTGTCATAAAAACGTACCATTTGCAATGCAAGCTCGCTTCTTGTCAGTGTGTTGTTGATATACAGACAGTTGGTATCCGGATCATTTGGAAAGACATATTGTCCACTCAGTCTGGATGCCAGACCGATAGAATACATAACTGAGGTAATGCCATAGGATTGGTTTTCTTTGACCGCATCGTTGCCATGCCAGCCTTCCTCAGCGGAATAAAAAGAATAGGAACCGTCTTTCATTCTCAAAAACTCACACATACCGAAATGATCGCAGCCGATATCCCAGTCAGCGGGTGTCCAGCGGTTGCTTCCACTATTGTCATTTATCATGGATTTGGGAATCCCGTCATCGGAAAGCAGACTGGCTGCATAATAGACTGCCATCATGCTGTCCGAGGTGCGGACCGCTTCCTTGGAACCGTTGGTGACGGATTTCCATTCATTTACTTTTTCAGCATCTGCCCCCTGTTTTTCAAGGATTTTTTCAATGATGCCGCGTAGATCCTTGGTTGTCGCGGGAGCGTCCAGATTTTCCATGTATTTGGCATTGACAAGTCCAAGAGTCTGGATGCGCAGTATTTCGGGATCTACCGAAGCTTCGGTATCCGTGGTATCTGCAGATTCTTCGGTATTGGCTGATAATTCCTGATCTGTGGCTGATTCGCCGGATTCGGATGATATGGTCTCTGAAACGGATGGTTCGTTATCTGAGCCTGTACTGATACAGCCTGTCATAACAGACAGCATAAGCAGGCAGGTGGCTGTAAAGAGCCCTGCTTGTTTGAGAGTGTTGGATTTCATGAAATTTCCCCTTTCTGAAATGAAAAATATTTGATTTGCGTTTCCCTTTAACACTTTTTTATTTTGGACGGTATTACCAGCCAGAATAAAAAATATAAATTATTATAACAGATAATAGTCGGATACTCTAGGGATTATATTGCGCCAACAGTCTTATGCTAATAATTTTATGATATTTAATTCCGGAGGGAAAAGTACTGAAGGGAAAAGCCGGCGGAGTATGGTTTGACATAGAAAGGTATGGTATACTTACCAAAAGACTTTACAATAAAGGGGTAGACACATGATAAAGTTATATATTGTCTGTCTGGTCGTATCACTGCTTTTGTATTTTATGCTGTATGTTACCGATGTAAAGCGTAGCATCAGCCAGAATATGATGGCACTGATCATGATTCTTTCCAATCTTTATATGGTGGATGAAAATAAGGACATTATCAGTGAACAGCCGTAGAAGGTGGGCTTTATTACGTTTAACCGAAGGCTCGAATATATGGGCTGCAGCGATTATGCATCCGATGTTTTTACAGAACTCAAAGACAACGAGGTCGGAAGGCCGTTGAAAAAGACAGGCTGTATGGGCACCATCATACGAGGATCAACAGCATCAAAAAGAACCAGAGCTTTTATGATTTAGAGATCCATACCTTAAACAATTTTATCGGCTCCATTTCCGGTTTTGTCGTGGAATTCCGGGATGAAACGGAACATCACAAGATCTGGATCTGGTCATCCGGAGTGTGCCCACGCATGATCTTGATAAAATAGGGGTAGATGATGCCATCCTGCGCAAGCAGGGCCGTTTTACAAAAGAAGAATATGAAGAGATGAAAAAGCATGCCGAGATCGGCGGGGAAATGGTACGCAACATTCTGACCGGAGTAGAGGAAAAGCAGTTTGTGGATGTTGCCCAGAATGTGGCACATTACCATCATGAAAAAGTGGACGGGACCGGATACCCCGATGGGAAAAAGGGAGATGAGATTCCGGTTGAAGCGCGTATCATGGCGCTGGCGGAGGTATTTTTAAGCTGTCGGAGTGAACTGGAGGATTATTATGACCACTGCTCTTAAACAGGTAAAATATTTATAATTTGGCAGTGGATTGAGAATGATTTTTCTTTTCTATTTATATAAAAACGATTATACTAATAGATATAGAAGGTAATCAAATAAATATTATTTTGGGGATAGGAGTGATACGATGAAACTGACATTTATTGGGGCAGATCATGAGGTTACGGGAAGTTGTCATTGTTTACAGGCGTGTGGAAAGACTATACTCGTTGACTATGGTATGGAGCAGGGCATCAATGTGTTTGAAAATGCGGAGCTTCCGGTCAGTCCGGCAGCCGTGGATTATATTTTTCTGACACATGCCCATGTAGACCATTCCGGTCTGCTTCCTCTTTTATATACAAGAGGATTTCGCGGACAGATACTGATGACAGATGCGACTGCTGATCTGTGCAGCATCATGCTTCGTGACTGTGCACATATCCAGATGCAGGAGGCAGAGTGGAAAAACCGCAAGGCAAAAAGAAGTGCTACTTCGGATCTGATCGAGCCATTATATACGATTGCAGATGCCGACGGTACATTAAAACAGATCGTTCCCTGTCATTATGACAGCATTGTCAATGTGTGTGACGGCATTAAGATCCGGTTTACGGATATCGGACATCTGCTGGGCTCTTCCAGTATTGAGGTCTGGATCAACGAAGCCGGTATAGAAAAGAAAATTGTATTTTCCGGTGATATCGGCAATACCAACCAGCCATTGATCAAGGATCCCAGGAAAACAGCTGAGGCAGATTATGTTGTCATGGAATCGACCTACGGTGACAGGCTGCATGCGGCAGAGAGACCGGATTATATTGCAGAGCTTACTTCTATTTTAAAGGAAACCTTTGACAAGGGCGGCAATGTTGTCATTCCTTCCTTTGCCGTAGGACGTACGCAGGAGCTCTTATACTTTTTAAGACAGATCAAAAATGAAAAACTGGTGAAGGGACACGAAAATTTCCCTGTTTATGTGGATAGTCCGCTTGCCGTGGAGGCAACCGGAATTTTCCAGAAAAATATATACAGCTGTTTTGATGATGAGGCGATGGCACTGGTGAAAAAGGGAATCAATATCCTAAGCTTTCCCGGACTGCATCTGACGATCACCTCAGATGAATCAAAGGCTATCAACTTTGACGAGGAGCCAAAGGTTATTATATCCGCGTCCGGTATGTGTGAGGCAGGACGTATCCGCCATCACTTAAAGCACAACCTCTGGAGACCGGAGTGTACCGTTTTATTTGTCGGCTATCAGGCTGTTGGTACATTGGGACGTACGATCGTGGAAGGAACAGATGAGGTAAAGCTTTTTGGTGAACCGATCAAGATCCGTGCAAGCATCCGTCAGCTTACCGGCTTATCCGGCCACGCTGACAAAAACGGACTGATCGACTGGATCAACGGCTTTGAAAAGAAACCGGATCGTGTCTTTATTGTACATGGTGAGGACAGCGTATGTGAATCCTTTAAGGAATGTCTGATCCATGAATATGGCTACAATGCATATGCGCCTTATTCCGGCACGAGATTCAACCTTGCCAACAATGAGCTTGAATACATTGCAACACCGGTCCGTCTGGAAAAGAAGAAGCTTGGAAAAGCTGTATCCGACGTCTTTGCAAGACTGGTTGCTGCCGGACAGAGACTGCTTGTGGTTATCCAGCACAATGAAGGCGGAGCCAACAAGGATCTTGCCAAATTTGCCGATCAGATCAATTCACTTTGTGATAAGTGGGATCGCTAATCGAGAAAAAGGAGAAAAATTGTGAGTTACGCAGATCAGGTTTTTAAAGAAATGTGCCGTGATATTTTAGACAACGGCACCAGTACAGAAGGAGAAAAGGTAAGACCGCACTGGGAAGACGGTACAAAGGCATATACGATCAAAAAGTTTGGCGTGGTCAACCGGTATGATCTGAGAAAGGAATTTCCGGCTATTACGATCCGCAAAACCGCATTAAAATCCGCAATGGATGAGATCTTATGGATCTACCAGAAAAAATCCAACAACGTTCATGACTTAAAGTCACATATCTGGGACAGCTGGGCGGATGAAACAGGTTCGATCGGAACCGCCTACGGCTATGTGGTCGGGGAAGAATTTATATACAAGGGCGAAAAGATCGACCAGATGGATTATGTCCTGCGTCAGTTAAAGGAAAATCCCTACAGCCGCCGCATCCTGACCAATCTGTACCAGTATCATGATCTGGCCGGCGGACATCTGGATCCGTGCTGTTATTCCGCTACTTACAATGTGACAAAAGAGGGCGATAAGCTGGTGCTCAATATGGTGCTCAACCAGAGGAGTCAGGATGTACTGACCGCCAACAACTGGAACGTGGCACAGTATGCCATCTTATTGATGATGGTAGCACAGGTCAATCACATGGTACCGGGTGAGCTCATCCATGTCATTGCAGATGCACATATTTATGACCGTCATGTGGAGCTTGTCCGTGAGCTTTTGGACAGACCCGAGCATCCGGCTCCCAAGGTAAGCCTCAATCCGGAAATCACGGATTTTTATGCCTTTACAACCGATGATCTGATTGTAGAGGATTATGTGACAGAGCCGCAGATTAAAAATATTCCGGTGGCCATATGATGTAGCTGTCCGACAATGTGCGGATGGTATATAAAGCAATTGGATTATTTTTATGAAAAATTATCCGGGACAAAAGAAAGGACATATCAGAAATGAATTTAATTGTTGCAGTAGATAATAATTGGGCGATCGGCAACAAAAATAAGCTGCTGATCAGTATTCCCGCCGATATGAAAAATTTCCGTAGCCTCACCACAGGCAATGTCATTGTCATGGGCAGAAAGACGCTGGAAAGCTTTCCGCAGGGGCAGCCGCTTGGCAACCGTGTCAATATCGTTCTGACACAAAACAAAGATTATCAGGTGAATGGAGCGACCGTCATCCATTCGCTGGAAGAGCTTCAAAAGGAGTTGGCAGGATACAATGATCAGGAAATTTATGTGATCGGCGGAGAGAGCATCTACAGACAGCTGCTTCCTTTGTGTGACAAGGCAATTGTGACAAAAATTGATGAGTCATATGAGGCGGATACCTATTTCCCAAATCTGGATGAGATGGATGACTGGGAGATTGCCGATGTGTCTGATGAGCAGACCTATTTTGATGTATGTTATCATTTTGTTACCTATCAAAGAAAAAAGGCTTAGTTTTAGTTTGTTTGTTTAGTTTGTTTTTTAATATTATTGACAATGTCAGGCAAAAGTTTGATAATATGATATGATGATATCAGGGGAAAAAGATCAAAAAGTCGTTCGTGCTTGCACGATAAGACTTTTGAACTTGGGACCCGCCAAA
>OIYP01001246.1_pt1 | contig 13125 bp, 10 predicted proteins | sample 1588261 | NCBI WGS metagenome assembly OIYP01 (sample SAMN03283293) | human gut metagenome | biome: human-associated habitat; material: feces | host: Homo sapiens | place: Peru | collected 2012
CATAGATATATTCTTTGGATTCCAGCCATAATCTGAAGTTTTGGTTATAGAGTCCAGTATATTCCATACAGAACAAAAAGGTATCGAAGTCTTTTCCTACCTTTGCGACCCAGGAGCCAATCTTTTTGAACCCAGCATCATCATTGCTCACCTTAATATGAGCATTCTTCCAGTCGATGGTTTCACCATCATAATAAGCAAGGTCGAGAGTCTTCTTGGAGACATCTACGCCAAAGTAAAGTTCCTTATCCATATTATTGACATTTTAGCATTAAATGGAAACAAGAAAACATTTGGCTTGGCGAAGGACTGAATCAAAAAATAGTGATATTCTAGAGTGACATACAGTTCACCTTAACACCCGTTAACCAATTCGTTTAAACTTGTTTCCAGGTGCAAAGGTAAAAGGAGTGACATCTGAATGGTTAAGTTCTATCCCATACATATCAGAAAGTGTCATTAAAATTGTTGTTATTCCAAGCGAATCAAGCTCTTGAAACAAAAAATCAGAGTCTAAATCTACTAAAGGCAACACATTCTCCAGTGTCTGTCGAATAATTTCTTTCATTGTCATAATAGTTAATAATTAAAAAATACGAGGTAAAAAATCCAATAAATATTTCCGCCAATTTTCCCAACTATGTGCTCCATCTGTTTCATTATACAGATATGTAGCTCCTTGTTTAGAAAGGCGCTTGCGAAATTTATCCAAGAAAGTTTTTAAAGGATCTTTTCTCCCAATTGCAATATAATAAAGTTGAGGAGGAGTTTTAAACAGATTTTTTAGTTTGTTGTCTAAATTCTGATAAACATCTACATCTTCAACAACATCTTTTCCCTTCTCATATTTTTGCTTCAACCAATCTGGTAATTTGTCTTTAATCTTCTCAACTTGAGCATTTACTTTTTGTATGTGCATAATATTTTTGTCAGTCAATGGATTTATAGATTGGGGCGAGAACAAACCTACATAATCAAACATCGTTGGATTGTTGGCAGAAATGGCTATTGTATGTAGCCCTCCCATTGAAAGACCGGCAATAGCTCTATGTTGCTTGTCAGACTCAACCCTAAACGTTTTTTCTACAAAAGGTATGATTTCTTCAGAAAAAGCCTTTTCTGTTCGCCCCATCCATGAAGATACATTAGAACGACTTGCTTTTCCTTGCATATAAGGGCTTTGTCCTGGTGCAGCATCCAAATCTACGATTCCGTTAGGCATAATTACAATCATAGGCTTTGCCTTGCCTTGTGCTATCATATTATCCATTATCTGAGACAAACGACCCATATCAAGCCATGCCATTTCATCACCACCAGTACCATGTAAGAGATACAATACAGGATACGTCTTTTTGAGATTCACGTCATAGTCTGCCGGCAGATAGACAGACAAACGACGTTGCTTCATATTCTCATTGAATGATGAAGGATACCAAAGTTGACGAACTTTGCCATGTGGAACATTTTGCTTTTTATAATAAGACCCCGGGAATCCGTCGACAATAAAATAATTCAAGGTGTCAGTAATATCACGTACTACATTAGGATTGCATGGATCCAAAAACTTTTTTTTACCATCATAGAAACTATATGTATACATCTCCGATGGAAGAGAATCAACATGTAAAATCCATGTACGATCTATTAATGCCATATTTTTTGCTTCCGTAAAAGATCCTTCTATTATCACATTCTTTTCTTCAGAATTTCGATATTTGAATGTGACAGACCTGTCTTCGCCTATTAACGGCATTTGTTCCTTTGCGGTCTGACCACAAACCGAGGAAGAAAGCAAGAATAGTATAAATGACAATATAAACATGTTTTTCATACGCTTATAACTTTAATATTACTAATACCATTTAAACTTTTGTCGGGCATATCAAACATAAATGTCAGACATTTATCCGCTTTAATTTCTGCAACATCTATTGTCTTATGTATTTTTAAATTAGGGACTAATCCTTCTGAACAATAGAACAACAATGTTGATTTTTCCTCATCAGGTTCATATACTGATACTATAATATTCTTATGCACCAAAGCGTAAAGAAGTGCGAATTCTCCAAAGCTATGATTGAAGACAAGAACATTGGAAGATGTTACAACTCCATCTACCCACTGAGAAAAGTTGCTATACTTCTTTAGATTGTTCTGTACAGCACGATATATTTCCGTTCCTTTATATCGATAGCGGTCAAGCAGTAAATTGTGATAATAATGAGAAGTTTCTATCAATGAAGCCATTTTAACATACTCCTCAACATAATACCTATGTATATTTTTTGTCCGCTGTACATATCCATCTCCCCATCGAGCATCATTCAACAAAATGCGCTCACGTATACTTACTGTAATATTTCCACCATACACCGCAAAGCTATTTCTTGGTAAAACATCATTCAAACCATGTAAGAACACAGGCACAATATCCAATCCCAATTGTTCTGCTATATAGAATGCACCTTTATGAAATCGCATAATAGAAGACTTGGAATTTCGTTCGCCTTCTGGAAATACAACAAGACTATATCCCTGTTTTACACGTTCCCTAAGAGCAGAGAGGTTCTTATTCATATCCTTTGATAGGGTAACAAAGCCCAACCATTGATAAATACGTTTTACTACCCAATTGTTACTTGGGTGCCTATTGGAAATGATTACTATTTTGGAGCTCAGCGCCATAAAAACAGCAGCATCCAACATTGATTGATGGTTGCTAATTATCATGGCAGGTTGTTCAAAGTCTTCATCTGAAGTGTTCTCCACACGATATTTAACTGTAGGTATATGCGTAAGATTATACTGATAAAGTCGCTGTACATATCTATGGAAATGTCTCCTCTTATTTGCCGTAGGCTTTAACAAGCTTAAAGTCAAAAATCCTCTTACATAAACTGTTGTCAACTGACAGAAAAAAACAAATGAAGACAATCCCATAACGATAAGAGGCATCATTGAAACAGGTCGTTTACGATATTCGCCATTGTGTCGCACCAAAAATTTGAATACGAGTGGTGGGAAAATGTAGGCCATTAGCACTACAGAGAACATACCGGCAATTGTTACTTCTGCAAGCGAATGGAGTGCGGGATGACGTGCTACGATCAAAGTACCGATTCCAATAAACATAATCAATGCCGAAATGATGATGGAATGCTTGTAAGAAGCCAACATCTTGCGACGATAAGCATACTCATACATGGCACCCTCAGTCATGAAGATTGTATAATCATCGCCCTGACCGAAGATGAAGGTAGCCAGAATGATATTGACAATATTGAACTGCATACCGAACAAAGCCATGATACCCAATATCCACAACCAACTCACTGCCATGGGGACAAATGAGAGGACTGCCAACTCGATACTACCAAAAGAGAGCCAAAGGAAAAAGAACACTATGAATCCGCATGCAAAGCCGATATAGTTGAAGTCGTTAGACAAGTGATTGGCGATAGCACTATTCATACTGTCCACATCAAAGCTATAGCTATCATGCGAATCCAAGACATCCTCCACTTTACTCACATTGTTATCCTTCACGGAAAGAACATTTACTACATTATATCTTCTATTGACACTATCCATACTCAAGTTGGAAACAAAGAGTGACTGGGTAAGAGGTTTAAAGTAAGAGAAGTTTTGTGGCTGATAGTCCTTGTCTAACAAGGCATAGAACTCATCAAAACTATCGTCAGCAAAACCTTCCGAGCGCATACCGACTTCCAAGGAAGACTTGATTTTTTCCTTGTTACGTTGTATAAAATCCTGCCAAAGAAGCAAACGGCGTTGCTGTTCCTTATATGAAACTATAAACTGACTGCACGTATTGTAATCGTGTACCTTACCTTGGGCTTGCAAATTCTTGAGACAAGACTGTAAATGTAGGCTCTTGTCCAAAGCACCATCCATCGTAGAATCAGAAGAGATGGCATATACCTTCTGATACTCTCCACTCTGTACCATCGTACGCTGGAAATACGCCATATCTGCCTTCTGCTCATCAGTCATATAGTTGATGTGCCCCATGTTGGCATCAAACTGAGTTTGTAAACTAAAATAGCCAAACACCAAGGTTAGGACAATCACCACAACCACAAAGACAGGTTTGTTTTCCAAAGACACATTGCTCAACTTATCCAAAAAAGTATGTTTCACTTCCTTTGTTTCCTTGGAAAGATGAGGAAGATAGACCAATACAAAGAAAATGGTACCGATGAGCAAGAAAGAACTGAATAAGCCTAAGTCACGCAAAGCAACAGACTGCAAAGGTACCAATGCCAAGAAAGCCCCCACGGTCGTCACATTTCCTACCAACAAAGGCATTACTATTTCTCGCAAAGCCTTGCGTTTATTGGGTGTATGGGAAAGATGGGCGATAAAATGTAAAGGATAATTGATAGCGATACCCAAGATAACAGAAGATATGCCGATGACAATGACCGAAACCTTGTCATGGAAAAGAGCCAATCCACCCATGGCAAAGAGCCATCCCCATGCCATGGAGAATGCTATCAGAAGGAGATTGTGGAAACTGCGGAAAGAGAACAGGAGCAAGGCCAATATCAGGGTCACAGAAATAATGACTGCCAAGATACTATCCGTCTTTATCTGAGAGGCATTGGTTACAGCTATAACTGGGGCACCGATGATATGGATGTCAATATTCTTCTGCCCACTGGTCACTATGTCTGCACATGTCTTCAATATATTGATAAGTCGGGCATTATTCTCTGTCTCGCTCGCTCCATAAGGGGAATCCACCATGACAATGGCTTTCTGCATGTCGGGAGAAAAGATATACCCATTATACATCTCATGTTTGAGACCTGTATCTGAACGCTGCAACTTCTGTACCACAGGAGTAAAGATATTGAGTGGATCTCGCTGAATATTATCAGAAAGAATGCCACCGGCAGGGAACATCAGCATTTGCTTGTCTTGCTTCAACTGGTGAGCCACATAGTCAGGCTGAGACATCACACTATCCATCCTTGCATAATCAGCATCTGTCAAGAAATAAGGGATGTTTTTATATACGAAGTCTGTCACCTCGGTTATCTTTTCCACATCGATCTGCGACATCACATTGGTGAGGATATGAGCAGTGTCAGTCTTCTCCAACTTTTCCACAAAAGCATCGATGCTGTTCACGATGGCGTCAGGATCAGTCTTAGTAGTATCACGATACTGGAAAATAGCAAAGACTTTGTTTGCACCTGAGATATTCTGATATACCTTTAACGCATTGTGATGCTCGCTATCAATCGGCAGAAAGTCGGCAATGTCTTCCTTATAACCCAAGCGCAAAACCGACATCATCAACAATAGAGTAATGACGACGAATGAGAAGAAACACGTCATACGGTGCATCTTCATATAGTCATATAACTTCAGAATAAATTCTGGCATTTTACTTATTGTTAATTGGATTTGAATAAATGCCCAAGAAAATATCCATCAGTTTCCCGATGTCACAAGTGTCATATCGTTCCAACTCCTTGACACGCTTTAAGAACAATTCTTTTTGCTCTTGCGTATAGCAATCTTGATATTTCGTTGTACCATAACGCAAGTCGTAGGCAATATAGTTGTTCGGATAGAGGCGATAAGCCGTATTGATTCTACTATCCAAGAGCAGAGCTACCGCCTTGTGATACTCGTTATTGGTCAAGTTTTCAAATTTAGCCAATTCGGCATGGGAGATAGGGTCGCAAAGTTCAATATGTACCCGTCCCTTAGATTGCACAATGCCCGTAAGAATGCTATTCAAGTCCTCTCCTGGCTTTTTAGTATATTTAGAGAACTGGGACTCATAGAGTTCTAAGGTCTTGAGGATGTCGCAAGATTCCCATTCGTAAGAGATAGACACTGGCACTATATGAAGTTGGTCTATCGCTTTGATTTTGTCATCCAAGCAAGACATACAAAACATCTTGATGATACCTTGGTCTGTAGCGTCATTTCCATCCTTGGTTCTTCCATTACGCTGTGCAATCCAAGCCGACTGTTTTTTCTCTGTAATGACATGGCGGATATAATCAGAAAGGTGCTTCGAACAACGATAGAACTCCTTAATGCTTCCTCCTGGACGTTCCACCTTAAACATCTTATTGCTCTTGCCTATATCAATGATCAAAGGATTCATCATCAAGTTTGCTCCGAAGGTTATCTCCGTTGTATCAAAACCATTCTGCACGAGGAAATACTGGAGGAGACTGGAGTCGAGCATGATGTCTCGGTGATTAGATACATAAAGATACTGTTTGTGAGGATCTAATTTATCCAATCCTGAACAAGAAAAGTCGGTAATGCTATTCTCAATCACCCGCTTGTTGACCATACGCATCGTCTCCGTTTGGAATTCCTTCACGGTTTTATAGTTGGCTATGCGCTTACGTACCTTATCCAAAGGTTCCTCTGGGTAAACGTATGCCGCCAAAATGGGGAAGGAAGAACTATAAGCTATACGCTGCATAGCTGCAGGTATCTCCTCTGCATTATAGGGACGAATATCATCGAATATTGTTGATTCCATTATCTTCTTTTGATTAAAATCTATACCTTATTATTTTATACACTTGATTATATATATCGCTTACCGAGTTAATCCCCTCAACCAAATCAGGAACTCATCCTTCCATTGTCGGCATTCTGCTGTACCTTTATAGTCGGTAGCACCAAAGCCATGACCACCAGTCTTATATTGGATATAACGGTGATCTACATGATGAACCGTAAGCGCAGAGTCAAGAAGTTCTGAATTATGGAATTTCACGATTGGGTCGTCTTGGCAATTAACCAAAAATACAGGAGGACAATCATCCGGAACATGCAACTCAAGGGAAAGAGAATCACGTAATTGTCGATTATTCTTTCTTCTATCCCCTAATAAAGCACGTCGTGAACGCTTATGCACACACTTGTCTACCATCGTCACAACAGGATAGATAGGGGCGATAAAAGCTGGACGCTCTTTCGGTTGCAATAATTCGCCAGCCGACATCACAAGATGGCCACCAGCCGAAAAACCCATGGCACCAAGACTGTCGGGATTGATACCATATCGTTGGGAACGTTCCTTGATATATCGCATGGCTTGATGCAAGTCATTCAAAGCATCAGGATAGCGGTTCCCCCGAAAAATATAGCGATAGTGTGTAAAATAAGCCCAAAAGCCTGCTGTACGATAATGAAGCACAAAGGCAGAAATACCATATTTCTGCAACCATTCACCTACCGCTTTGCCCTCTGCTTCCATATCATGCCAAAAATAACTACCACCAGGACAGACCACTACAGCAACATTATTGCGCCCAGAAGCTAAGTAAGGGGTCATTTCTACTATCCTATGGCAATCAGTTCCTTCCCAAATGTTGACCTTGCCATTTTTCTCTTGCGCCGTCAGTGTCAAGACTCCTAAGTAAAGCAACATCCACAAAGTATATATTTTTATATTCATTTGCTTCTTTCTGTATTTTGTTCTTTATTGTCCTTCAAGTCCTTCATTGTTGGTTCAACTTGTTCAAGATATAATTTCTGCCCAATATGGCTTCTGCAGTACTAATAGCAGTCAGAGGAACACCACAAAATCCATGCAAGTTGTTGTTCTGTCCAGTCAACATGAGATTACTTATCTTGGTAACAACAGGGAGCTGGGAGAGAGCCATATTCTTGTAATCCTTGCTATAACCACTCAACGCTCCCTCCTTTACACCGTAGAAATCACGGATGGTCAGTGGTGAGGAAGCATTAACCTTGTCTATGCACTCCTTGAAGTTTGGGTGCATCTCCTCCACACGTTCCAAAAGTTGTTTTGTCATTTTCTCTTTCCATGCCTCATAATCAGCCCCACGATGTCCCACCGTAGTATTCTCCCATCGTCTAACCTCGTCATAGAGCATAGGAGCAGTAATGAGCACCTTAGTGCTGTATTTGCCTTGATGGTTCTCCGGTGGAGTCATAAAGAGGAAGCCAAGGGGCCAATAATCATGATGTTCGCCAAAGTTCCACATTTCATCATATTTTGTCATATAATACTCTGAATGGTTGATGTAAGGAAATGTGTTTGGCTTGAGTTTGATATATGCAGAAAAGGCAGAATAAGCATTCGGAATCGCCTTTAAGCGATTACGATAAGCCTTCGGAAAAGCATTTTCGGACATCAGTTTCAAGAGCGTACAAGGATGGATGGCAGAGATATAATAATCTCCTCGATATTCAGTGCCTGTTCTGGTTCGGACGAAATCAACATGTCTGTCATTCACTTCCACCCATTCCACTCCGTCATTGGTAATGACAGAGCCTCCTGCTTGTTGTATGACGGAAACCAGCAAGTTGGCAAACTTGTCGCTACCCCCTACAAAACGGCTTGCTCCATTGATGTACAGAGCACTGATGATAGCATGGATAAAGGCTGGAGTCTCGTCATGACGCCCACCATAAAGGGGATTCATGTAAGCTAACACACTACGCAATTTGGTGTTGGAAATGTATTTTGCCACAAAAACATCTGCAGGCATCAAAAAGTCTTCTGAATGCACCTTGAACAGGTCGGTAGTTGGTCGAAGATTGAACAAATCAACAGCATCCGTAATAGCAAAAATCGCCTTAAGATATTCTTCCAAATGTGTCTTTTCCTCAGGGAAGTAAGTTGCCAAGGATTTAACAAACCCTTCCTTACCCTTTTGGATGCGATAGGTCATCTTATCTTCTGCAAAATAGAGGCTGTCGGTGCACTCATCGTCCACATTCATCAGTTCCACCTTGTCCATGATGCCCAGATACTGGCAAATGCGACGTATATTTCCACCTGGTTGCATACCTCCTATAACGTGCATTCCCGTATCAAACTCTTCGCCAAAACGTCTGAAAGTTTGGAGTCCTCCTCCAGCTGTGGCGTTCTTCTCAAGAACAGTCACACGCAAACCTTCCTTGGCAAGGATGGCACCCGTAAACAGTCCTCCCAATCCGCCACCTATGATGATAGCTGTTTTATTCATTAGCCCCTTTTATTTGTTTGTAAATTGTTTTTGCTGTTAGGAATTCACTGCAAGTGACTATTGTTCCGACTAAAACGCCTAACATACCATGCGAGTTAATATTCTGCCCAGTCAGATAAACATTTGGAATCTTTGTACGTTGCGCAACTCTACATACTGCACCCATAGTAATGTCCTTGGCATTTCCATACATAGAACCTTCTGCCGTACCCGTGTAATCTAAGTAGGTAAGAGGAGTTGAGGTATAATATTCCTGTATTTGTTCTCTGATACCAGGAAAATGCAGCTCCAAGACATCCAGTAATTTCTCCGCTTTTTGTCTTTTGAAGTCCTCATAGTCTTGCCCGCGTCTTCCAATAGCGGTTTCTTTCCATTTCCCAACATCCTTCATCTGCATGTAAGAAAGTACAACACCTGTAGAAGCAAACTTAGGATGTTCCTCTTGACAAAAGTGCATATAGAGAAAGCCTTTAGGCCATGTCGCTTCCGTATATTTCTCGCAATCCCAAGGTGTGTCCCCTTGGTAGCCATAATAGTTGTAGTTTTGATATGGCACTTTGTTCTCCTTAAAACGCAAGTAGACAACAAAACCTCCCACAGTCTGTGGTATAGTATTGATACGCTTTCTGAAAGCCGGGCGAATCAGCTTGTTATCTATCAATTCCAAGGTTCGGATAGGATGTGCATCCGAGATGATATAATCACAAGACATTTGCTCTTTGCCATTGATTTTGACTGCCACGGCATGGGTATCATCACAAATGATACGAGTCACCTTCTTTCGGGTCAACACCTCGCCACCATATCTCTGAATGGTTGCTGCCAACGACTTTGCAACAGTGTCACTTCCTCCTTGAAAACGGAAGGCACTCTTGTTATAGAAATCCATAATAAAAGCATGTGTGGCAAACGGAGTTTTGTCTTTCTCTGCCGCATAAAGCGGAAGGTTGCCCACTAATACTTTTGCCAAAGTCGAATCGGTAATTACCTCATCGATAACCTCATTGATGGAACGTAGCTGATATTCTGGACTAACCATAGAATCTGTCTCTGCTTCCTTGAGAGAATGCAAAGAAGAAGCATTGGATACCTTCTCTATCAAGTCAAAGTATTTTTCTAAGTTATCGTGCTGATTGGGGAAATATTCCGTCATCTGATTGATGAAAGCTTCCCTGCCATTAGGAAACTTATACCTTTTCCCATTCAAAGCCACGACATCATAACCAGTTGTATCGAGTTGAGAGAGTTGTACATCCTTGTCAATCTCTAAATATCTCATCATTTTATCCAATGTCTGTCCCTTGCCTGCGCTTCCTATAAAGTGCATTCCTGTCTCAAACTTTGCCCCTTGACGAAAGAAACATTGTAAACATCCTCCTATCTGTATGCCTTGCTCGAGCACAGTGACATGATAGCCATTCTTTGCCAAGATGACACCAGTAGACAAGCCTCCCAGTCCACTTCCGATAATAATTACTTTTTTCTTTTCACTCATTCCTCAATGTTTAATGTTCCTTTGTTTTTATAACTCTTGCTCTATGCGGTTCGCTATCTCCTCATACTTCTGTATATAGTGCTTGCGCATCTGTGATGCTTGAGCTCTCCAGTCGCCCATTGTTTTCAATTGCTGTAATGTTATCGGACGGTCTACTTCTACATAGAATACACCCTTACGTAAGTGATAGGATTTTTTGGGAAGAATCTTGCCTGGCCCATAGAGATACATGGGCAAGATTTCTACGCCTAATTGTTCAGCCAAGTAGAATGCTCCTTGGTGGAAACGTCCGATACGGCAATCCTTTGAGCGAGTGCCCTCTGGATACAAGGCGACACTATAACCCCGGTCTATCAACGAACGCAATTGTGGCAAGTTGGATTCCAAGCCGTCTATCACTGGCACATACTCAGCATGACGAATCAAGAAACCGTACAAGGGGTTGTTCCATACCCACTGGTTGGTCAAGAACACCACCTTCGGTGTAAAGACCAACTGACACATCAAGTCAAGGTGTGACTGATGGTTGCAGATGATAATGCGTGGCTTATCGAAGTCGGTTTTCTCTTTCACGTGATAACGGAACTTCGTACCTGGTATACCGTGATGTATCATGACAAAACGAGAGGCATGGTAGATGAGCTGATGCAAGCGATAACGTTTCATCTCCGTTATCTTCCCTATCTTGAGATAAAGCCAAGCGGCAGGTGTAAACACCACCATCGTAAAAAATAAGAAGAACAACAAGGAATAAAATGTGCGCATGAACACCATCAACTTACGGCCCAACCGTAAAGGTAAGCCATATACTACCGCAAAAAAGCAGAGTACTGTGTTAAGTACACTGATTCTGGCAAAATCCTTGCCTGGGCGGAAATGACTCACACGTTCCTCACGAGGAGGATAATACACATTGACAGGTATCGAGACCAATTCCACACCATGCCATGATGCAAAGACAAGAAGTTCTAACTCTGCCTCATAGCGAGAAGTCAACAATCCTACCCCATACAACTTATGCAAAGGATAAAGTCGATAACCCGTTTGGGTATCCTCCAATGCCTTGCCTGTCTGCACATAAAACCAGAAGTTGGAGAATTTGTTGGCAAAGTTACTGCCCTTGGAGCGATCAACTCCTTCTAACAGGCGACGCCCAATAATCAAAGCTCCAGGATGTTCTTGGTTTGCCTTTAGAAAGAGTGCGATGTCCGCTGGATAATGTTGCCCATCCGCATCAAGAGTTATGGCATATGCGAATCCCATGGAGAGAGCTTTTCTAAAACCCTCACGCAAGGCACAACCCTTGCCCTTGTTTTGTGGATACGAGACAATAGTGATGCCACCAATTTCGTGAAGGGTAGCAGTGGTACGATCTGTGCTGCCATCGTTTACGACGATGACATCGTCACAATAGTTCAATGTGTTAGTCACTACCTGCCGAATACTCTTCTCATTATTATAGGTAGGAATAATGACACAGATGCCCCTTGACCTTAATTGACTCTTTAACTCCATGCTTAACATTTCACACTCAACACTAAAGAAATCTTTGCCTTTGCCTCATCGCCCGAAGTAACCACCATTTGGGCTTTCACCTCCGAGCCATCCTCAGACATCTCCACTTTCTTCATCAGGTAAGTAATGACGGTGGATTCGTTTGGTGAGATAACAGAAAGAAACTTAACGTTCTTTACCTTGCAGATTTCCAATTTCACTTTCTTCTGCAAGCCCTCACCCAAGAGGTCTTCCAAGAGTTCCGTTCCCATCTGCACGATACAGACACCAGGAGTGATCGGCTCACCAGGGAAATGAGCCTGATAGATGAAACAAGACGGAGTGAGCGCAAGTTCGAAGTACCCCGTCAAACCGTCCACCCTCTTCTCGATTACCGTATAAAGATTATTCCTCAGTTGCATCTTTTAAAATGGAAAAATTATAGTCTATCTTAAATTTCTTGTCGTGGTAGGAATATATGCCTTTAGAAAGATTCTCCATGACTTGTACCAAGTCCTTCCTCAGCACTTTCTTAATGTACCACTTGTTAAGAATCTTGATAACACTCAGCAGTTTGACCTTCTTTTTGTCTGGTTGATAGGTGAAGTCGATGGCAGAAATGCCAAATTCATTAAACAAGCTACCTTTAATGACACTTCCGTCATTGGCCATGATGCAGACACCACTGACATAACCTTTCGACATCTCTATTGTAGCATTGTACTTCACTTTGCTTCCCACATTATCCGGGAAATGTCGCTCTTGCTGCGCTTGAAGCGGCAAAACCAAGAGGCTCAGCAAAGCGATACTAATTGATACCAAAAACTCTTGCATTGATAGGCGCATTGCTCTTGACATTCTTCAATTCTATTATAGTTCTATCTCCTTTCTTCTCTATGAGTTCCACCTTGGAAACAGTAGACTTCTGCTTATTAAAATGCAGGATGATCTTCTGGAACATCTGCTTCATCTGCTTTTGCTGCGGATAGAGTGTCGCCACATACTCAGCCGAAGCCCCTGTAAGGCTTACTTTGAAGTCCTTGCTATCAGTCAGGCATTTGCCCACGACACTATTCATCATGATACGAGCTATCTCCTTGAAGAACTTACTCTGATTAACATTGATAA
>OIYP01001248.1_pt1 | contig 13090 bp, 9 predicted proteins | sample 1588261 | NCBI WGS metagenome assembly OIYP01 (sample SAMN03283293) | human gut metagenome | biome: human-associated habitat; material: feces | host: Homo sapiens | place: Peru | collected 2012
TTTTTATATTGCAGGCTGTATCATCTGTCTGGCACTGATCGCAGCTACTACCTATATCCAGTACAATGCAACTTTTTTTGCAACTTATGTGGAGAGCGGTGTGAGACGTATCACTCTTGCGGAAAAATTAAGAAAAATTCCACTTTTTTTTTTCGGGAAAAAAGATCTTTCGGATCTGACTAGTACGATCATGGCAGACTGTGCAACCATGGAGACGGTTTCCTCCCATGTGATTCCGGAGCTGATCGGAGCATGTATTTCCACGGCACTTGTGGCATTAAGTCTCTTTTTCTTTGACTGGAGAATGGCACTTGCAGCACTCTGGGTACTTCCTGTTTCCTTCCTGATCGTTGGATGTTCCGGGAAGGTTCAAAACGGCCTGAGCAGAAAACAGATGAAACTGAAAATGGAATGTGCCGATGGAATCCAGGAAGGACTTGAGACAGTCCGTGATCTTAAGGCAAATAATGCGCAGAGCGAATATATGAAAGGACTCGACAGAAAGATCAGAGCAGTTGAAAAACATGCGATTGTGACAGAGCTCGGAATGGCTGTATTTGTGGCAAGTGCCCAGATGATATTAAAACTTGGGATTGCAACAGTTGCCCTGACGGGAGGTGTACTTCTTGCAAAGGGGAGCATTGACGTTTTGACATTTTTCACGTTTTTACTGGTTGTATCGAGAATTTATGATCCAATGCAGATTTCCCTGCAGAATTTAGCTGCGATGATCAATGCAAATATACAGAGTGAGCGTCTGGATGAGATTTTATCCCATGAGATCCAGACGGGAAGCACAAAACTCGATCATGACGGATATGATATTGTATTTTCCCATGTGGGGTTCTCATATGATAAAAAAGAAGCTGTCTTAGAGGATGTTACATTTACAGCAAAACAGGGAGAGGTAACAGCACTGATCGGACCGTCCGGTGGCGGAAAAACGACGGTATCAAGACTGGCTGCGAGATTCTGGGATATTGAAAAAGGAAAGATCACAGTAGGCGGTATGGATATCTCTAAGATTGATCCGGAAACACTGATGTCGTTGTATTCCATCGTATTTCAGGATGTTACACTTTTTAACAATACGATCATGGAAAATATCCGTATCGGCAGACAGGATGCGACGGATGAGGAAGTCATTGCCGCCGCAAAGTTAGCACATTGTGATGAGTTTGCAGAAAAACTGTCGGATGGATGGAAAACCATGATCGGTGAAAATGGTTCGGAACTTTCCGGTGGAGAACGTCAGAGAATCTCGATCGCAAGGGCATTTTTAAAGAATGCACCGGTTATTTTACTGGATGAGGCTACGGCATCACTGGATGTGGATAATGAAACGCTGATCCAGGAAGCATTATCAAGACTGATCCAGAATAAGACAGTACTTATCATCGCACACAGGATGCGTACAGTTGCAAATGCAGACAAGATCGTCGTGTTAAAAGACGGTGTAGTTGCAGAGGAAGGAACACCGGATGAGTTGTTCCAAAAACAGGGAATCTATCATCATATGGTAGAAACACAGATGCAGGCAGCAGGCTGGGTGCTGTAGCGTAATGGGACAGCAGAAACAGAGTGCATAAATAGATGCCAGTATGAATGATATAAAAAATTGAACTGATAAAAAATACCGCAAATGCGATCTTCACATCTGCGGTATTTTCAGGTTTTATCATTTATTTTTTCTTTTTCTTGCTTTTCTCTTTTTCAAGTTCAGTTTTTTCTTTTTCAAGCTCCTTATTTGCACGGACAGCTTTTTCTTTTAATTTGGTTCTCCAGCTCTTTTTACCTTCCGGTTTCTCAAGAGGTCCGCGTACACCGGTAACCTTTGTGATATAAATACCACTTACGGTAGCTTTTACTTCTTTCTTGATCGGTATGTAATCAAACACGGATTCATCTGCGATCAAAGACATAACTTTCGGTCCAACCTTTGCTTTTACGATCGGAAGTTTGGTACGGCGCATCATCTTTGGTGTCTGGTCGATCACAACCTGTGGAAGACCAGATTCGGTAATACGCATTCGCTTCTTATCTATGATCAGCATGGATACGGTCTGTGCGGCGGCTGCAAGCTGTTCATCCTGTTCGGCTTTCTTTTTCTGTGCTTTCTTCCCGAGAAAATAAAGGACAACAAGTCCGATGATTAAGACGGCTAAGATAACCAGTAATACGATAGTAACTGGGCTCATAAATAATCCTCCATATATTTACTTTTTAGAACAAAACTCAAAAAATATTGTAGCATTGATTTTTGGAAAAAGCAAGGTGTGTGTATGTTATATCTGTTTTTATACACTGGATTTTTTGTGCAAAACTTACAAATATCATTGGAATATCGGCTTTTTAATGACATTATAAGAACAGTATGCTAAAATCCAGACAAAGCATGATATTCTGAAATCATCTACATGGTTATAGACCATTCTTTTATCATAGTGAAAAATGTATAAAAAGTTATACATTCAACTTAAGAATTTCCAATGCTTTTATCATTCACACATATAAGCAGGGAGAATTCTTGAAAACCACGAATTGCTCCCGGATTAAACAAAGGAGGAGAAATGAATGGGGACGGTTGATATTGTAACAAAAGAGTATATGCGGGAGAATGCTATATTTGCAGATGCGTTTAATTATCTTATCTATGGTGGAAAAAAGGTGATCGATCCGGCAGGACTTACAGAGGTTGACACTGCTACATCGGCAGTGGGTAAAAAGATGCACTGCAAAAATACCGTGATGTTTTAAAAGCAGCAGTCATCAAACAGGATGAAAAGATGTCGTATGTTTTATTAGGGGTTGAGAATCAGACAGATGTCCATTATGCAATGCCGGTCAGAAACGCTATCTATGATGCCTTACAATATGGAAAACAAGTGTCAGATATAGCGGCAGGGCACCGACGGAGCCAAAAAGATTATTCAGGAAAAACCGGTGGAGAATATTTATCGGGATTTTTTAAGGAAGATCACATTAAACCAGTTATCACACTTGTGATTCATTTTGGGGCAGAGGAATGGGACGGACCGTTATCTTTACATGAAATGATGCCGATAAGGGATATGGAAATTTTAAGTTATGTGGAGAACTACAGGATACACCTGATCGATCCGGCAAAACTTACGGAAGAAGAACTGAACAAATTTTCAACAAGTATGAGAGAGGTTATGGGATATATCAAGTACTCTAATAATAAAGAAAAACTGCTGGATTTTTTGAGGACAGATACCCATAAAAGTATAGAAATGAATGCAGCCAGAGTTATAAAAACCATCACGAAGACACCAATTAAGATATCAGAGGAAAAGGAGGGGATAGAGATGTGTCTCGAAATGAACATACCGAAAAAGGGTATTATAAAAAGATTGCAGGATAAATTAAACATATCTATGCAGCAGGCGGATGAGTATTTTAGAATGTATGGAACAAAAAATGATTAAGAGATTATATATCTGAAAAACATAAAACGGGCAGGCAGGAGTTTTCGTATATGAACTCCCACCTGCCTGTTTTTCTTATCTTGCCAGAATATCAATGATCTCCGCAATATACATCGTGTGCATATCATGATCTGCATACCATTTTTGCGCAATCTCTGGCATCAGGAAGGAATCCTCAGTCAGTCGCGTTGCGGACATTTTCTCACACAGCAGGATCATATTTCCCTCATCGATGAACGGAATGCTGTGGCGGGAGGTAAGGGTTAAACCGGCGGCTGAGATCTTATCGTTTTCGTCACGGCCGGAGTGACTTCCACAGTAATTTAATGCATCACGGTATTTTTCAGATAAAAAGCTGAGAGAAAAGAATTCATTTTTGTCGATCAGTTCTTTGGTGTATCTTGAGTCACGGACAAATACAAAGGCAACGTTTTTGCCCCATAAGATGCCGACACCGCCCCAGCTTATGGTCATGGTGTTTGCTTTGTCTTTGGAACCTGCGGTGAGCAGCGCCCATTCTTTTCCAATTTTTGTAAATGGATCAAATTCCATCATATCTGCTGTCATAGGTTGAAATGTATGCATAACGTAATCTCCTTATATTTATACGAAATATTTATATGTTGGTTTTATTATAAAATTCCCTGGTTTAAATGACAAGAGAAAATTGCGGTTGTTTGCGGGGGCAGAGTGAGCCGTGTACGGAAAATTGACTTTTCATAAGTGTTGTACTATGATGGTTGCGAAAATTGTACAAAACAAAGGAGGAAAATCCTGCCCAATGTGTTGGGCATTGCTCCTGCAAGGGCACATGCTATGCAAAGGCGGCATAGCAGGCATTTTGCTCCGCAAAACAAGGAGGATTTATGAGAATCACAACGAAACAAATCACAACAACAGCAGTGTTACTGGCAATCTGTATCGTGAGCCAGTTCTTTAAAAACACAAGTGTGTACATCACAGGACCGATCATCAATGCATGTCTGATCATTGCGGCACTGGGTGCAGGAATGGCATGTGGAATCATTTTATCTGTGATCACACCGGTCACATCATTCCTGATTACAGGAAGCCCGATCATGTCAGCGATCCCGGCGATCATCCCATGCGTTATGATCGGAAATATCATTCTTGTAGTTGCAGTTAGTCTGATTGCAAAGAAAATCAAAGGCAATGCAGGTCTGATCGCAGGTATGGCAGCCGGCAGCATTGTAAAGGCATTATTTATGGGAGTCGTGATTGCACTGGTTCTGATTCCGTCCCTGCTTCCGGAAGCAATGGTTCCAAAGATGGCAGTGTTCCAGACAACATTTTCAGTGACACAGCTTATTACGGCGGCAATTGGAAGCGTGCTTGCATTTGTTATCTGGATTCCTTTAAAAAAGGTAATTGCAGAGCAGAACTAGTACATTTCAAAGGCAAAAATTACGGGATGATTTTATGACAGCATCATAACGCATGATTATAAAAAATAAATATTATTATGAATTTAAGTAATAGCGAATATAAGCCTTTGGAATAATCTTGACACTCAAAAAAGAAAGTATCATAATGAGGGTCAGAAAAAAACGATAGAGAGTCGGAGGCATATGTTATGGATATCAGATTTGAAAAAAGAGAACATTTAAAGGAAAAACCAGATCAGAAACATCTTGGATTCGGAAAATATATGACAGACTATATGTTTGTTATGGACTGGACAAAAGAAGAGGGCTGGAAAGATGCAAGAATCGTTCCGGAAGGACCGATCACCATGGATCCTGCATGTGTAACTTTACATTATGCACAGGAAACCTTTGAGGGCATGAAAGCATACCGTACCGCAGAGGGCAAGATCCAGTTATTCCGTCCGGAAATGAACGCAAAGAGAATGATCAATTCCAACGCAAGACTCTGCATGCCGGAGTTCCCGGTTGATATGTTTGTGGAGGCAGTAAAAGCACTGGTAAAAGTTGAAGAGGACTGGGTTCCGTCAGAACCTGAGACATCTCTTTACATCCGTCCATTTATGTTTGCAACAGAAGCCGCACTTGGTGTACATATGGCATCTGCTTATAAGTTTATGATTATCTGCTGCCCGGTTGGCGCATATTATGCAGAGGGAATCAACCCGGTTAAGATCTTAGTCGAGGACGAGCTGGTTCGTGCCGTAAAAGGTGGTACCGGATTTACAAAATGCGGTGGTAACTACGCAGGTTCCATTTTAGGACAGGTCAAAGCAGAGAAAATGGGATATTCCCAGGTACTCTGGTTAGACGGCGAGCATCGTAAATATGTAGAGGAAGTTGGAACCATGAACATCATGTTCAAGATCGCTGGCGAGATCTACACAGCACCGATTGAGGGAACTGTTCTTCCGGGTGTAACAAGAGATTCCATGATCCATCTGTTAAGAGACTGGGGTTATAAAGTAAATGAGACCAGACTTTCCGTAGACGATCTGATGAAAGCCGGACATGACGGCACACTTGAGGAAGTATTTGGAACAGGTACCGCAGCAGTTATCTCTCCTGTCGGAGAACTCCGCTACAAAGATGATGTTGTAACGGTCAACGATTTCAAGATCGGAGAGCTGACACAGAAATTATATGATACCTTAACCGGAATCCAGTGGGGCAAACTGCCTGATAAATACGGCTGGACAGTAGAGGTAAAATAAACAATATTGTCTGGTCACGATTGAAAAAACACCATGGACATGCACAATGACATGTCTGTGGTGTTTTTTGGTTATACTAAAAATAAGTGACAGGTCACATGTCCTGTGTTAATATGGAACAGAAAGAACGGCATGCCGTATGTGGAAATGGCATCGTTCTGAAAATGGAGGGCTACATGAGTAAAACATTAGAAGAATTCGAGCAGTATCTCGATAAAATGAAAAAATATGAACATATTAATACACTTTTGTACTGGGACATGAAAACATGTGCACCAAAACTGGGACAGGCAGGACATATTGATGCGCTGACCTATTTTTCAACGGAAAGTTTTGCGATGTCTACTTCGGATGAACTTTATGGAATGTTGGAAAAATTAAAGAAGCCGGAAGAATTTGAACAGTTATCGGATAAGATGAAGTTTATCGTGACACGCATGCAGCGTGATATGGAAAAAGACAGACGGATTCCAAAAGACCGCTATGAAGTGATGGTGCGTGAGCAGGCAGAGTCCGGAAATGCCTGGGAAGAGGCAAAGAATGCATCTGATTTTTCTATTTTTGCACCACATTTAGAAAAAATGATCGCACTTACCAGAGAAATGGCAGGTTATACGGATCCTGGCAAAGAAGTTTATGATGTATTGCTGGATAAATATGAGGAAGAAATGGATTCTGCAACGATTGACCGTTTGTTTGATGAGTTAAAGGAAGCATTGATCCCGCTTGTCAGAAAAATACTTGCAGCAAAACAGCCGGACGATACAAAGTTCCATGCTTATTTTGATCCGGATGACCAGAGAAAAGTACAGGATCTTTTACTTTCCTACATTGGATTTTCCAAAGATGCCGGTTCAGTGGGAGAGACAGAGCACCCATTCACACTGAATTTTTCATCAAAAGATGTCCGTGTGACCAATCATTATTACGAGCATGATCCGATCTCAGCAATGTTTTCTGCAATTCATGAGGGTGGTCATGCGATCTTTGAGCAGAATGTCAATCCGGAATATGACAATACGGTAGCCGGAAGCTGTCATTACATGGGCGTTCATGAAAGCCAGTCCCGTTTTTATGAGAATATTTTAGGTCGCAATAAGAACTTCTGGATTCCGGTTTATGGGAAAGTGCAGGAGCTGATGCCGCAGATGAAGGAGATTTCGCTGGATGAGTTTTACCATGAGATCAATCATGTCAGAAACAGCCTGATCCGTACCGAGGCAGATGAGGTGACCTATTGCTTCCATATTATATTGCGTTATGAGATGGAGAAGGCAATCTTCCGTGACAATGTTCCGGTTGGGAATCTGCCGGAATTGTGGAATCAGAAAATGAAAGAATACTTAGATATCACCCCGGCGAATGATGCAGAGGGAATCTTGCAGGATATGCACTGGTCAGACGGCTCATTCGGTTATTTTCCAAGTTATCTTTTGGGAAGCATCTATGATGGAATGTATTTAGAGGAGCTTGAAAAAGAATTAGGACCGGTGGATGAGATCTTAAAAGATGGCAGAATTTTACAGATCACAAAATGGCTGAACAAAAAAATTCACTGGTATGGCAGTACACGTACACCGAAAGAAGTGATCGCAAATGTGTGCGGCAAAGAAGTATCAGCAGAGCCGCTGGTGCGTTATTTTGAAAAAAAATATGCCGACATATATAATTTAGATCATTTAATGGAAAAATAAGACCGGTAAATTAATTTGCAGTTAAAACGCAGATCAGATTGAAAGATCGGATTTTTCACAGACAGGAATGGAGATTGCTATGAAAAAACAGGGAATTATTTTTGACATGGACGGTACACTCTGGGATTCCGCAGCCAATGTGGCAGAATCCTGGAACGAAGCGATCCGTCAGGATGGAAGGATAAATAAGGTACTCACGGAAGCAGATATCAAGGGCGTTATGGGAAAAACCATGGATGTGATCGCAAAGCTGTTATTCCCGGAACTTTCCGAAGCAGAGCAGGAATCTCTTTTAGCAGAGTGCTGCAGGATAGAAAATGATTATTTAAGAGAGCACGGCGGTGTGCTTTACCCAGATCTTGAGGATACTTTCAAAGAATTAAAAAAGAATTATGAACTCTATATTGTAAGTAATTGTCAGAAAGGTTACATTGAGGCATTTTTAGATCACTATCATTTCTGGGATTATTTTTCAGATATTGAATGTTATGGCAATAATCTTTTACAGAAAGGTGATAATATCAGACTTCTGGCAGACCGGAATCATTTAGAGGAAGCGGTCTATGTGGGGGATATCCAGGGAGATTATGAGGCAAGCAAAAAAGCGGGAGTCGGATTTATACATGCTGCATATGGTTTTGGAAGTGTTCCGGAAGCACAGCATAAGATTCTGGCATTTTCAGAACTTGTGACAAAAAAGGTGGCAGAAAAATATTTTGCAGAGAAGAACAGGGACTGAATCATGTTTATGAAAAATAATGCTGTCAAAAAGATTACGGATGAGTGGTAAAGGAAATAGTACAGTATGACAAAGCTAGAAGAATTGTTAAAACAGATCAACCGAAAACACGTATATATCCAGACACATAATTTCCCGGATCCGGATGCGATCGCAAGTGCGCTTGGCATACAGGAGTTATTAAAGCACAATGGTATTACTTCGACGATCTGTTACAAAGGAAAAATCGACCGTTACAGCACAGATAAACTGCGGGAACTGATGAACATTGAGCTTCTGAATGTGGAAGATCTTGGAGCGATCCTGACGGAAGAAGATGAAGTGATCCTTGTAGATGCACAGAAAGGCAACTCCAATATCATAGATATTACGGGGGATGAGATCATCTGCATTGACCATCATCCCGAAAATGAAAAGTTTTCATACCGGTTTAAGGACATCCGTCCGGGGGTGGGTGCCTGTGCAACGATCGTAGCGCAGTATTTCTTTGAGAATGAGATCCCGATGGATAGAAGGATTGCGACGACTCTGACATACGGTATAAGGATCGACACCAACAATTTGAGCCGTGGGGTATCAAAACTTGATATTGAGATGCTCTACCGGATGTTTGATGAATGTGATTATGAGGTCATTCATATGTTAGAAAACAGTAATCTTTGTTTTGATGACTTGATGGCATATTCCAGCGCCATTTCAAGCATTGAGGTTTATGATGATATCAGCTTCTGTAATACAGGGAAAGATTGTCCGGTGATCGCAAATATATCCGATTTCATGCTTGCTTTAAAAGAAGTGTCATTTTCCGTTGTGTATTCGAGAAAGTCAGACGGGATCAAACTTTCCGTGCGCAGTGAAAAGAGTATGCTCGATGCAGGAAAGATCGTGGCAGAGGCACTGAAGGGAATTGGCAATGGCGGCGGTCACGCATCGATGGCAGGAGGATTTGTGCCATGTACGGGCAGTGACATGGATGTCAAACTGTTAGAGGCACAGATGAAAGAGAGGTTTCTGGCAGTGATCGCGGATGTCAAAAAGCGTGCGGTATAAAAGTATCTGGACTCTTGACATTCTTACTTTCCGAGTCTATACTAAAAACAAGATTTTTGGCAAAAGGCAATGACGAAGACAGTAGTTCATCAGAAAAAGTAACAGAGAGCCGGAGCAGGTGGAAACCGGTGCGAGTATCTGCTGAATGAAGATCACTTCCAAGCTGCAGTCTGAAATGATCCCGGCAGGTCGAGATAAGGACTTTTCGAGGCAGAGTAAGCGCTGACGCATTTCCTGCGTTACAGGGAACATGTATCCGGATTTTACCGTGTACATTTGTATATCAGGTGGTATAACGAAGAAATCAAGCCCTCGTCCTATATACAGGACGAGGGCTTTTTTCATTCACAGGATTTCCTGTGAATGAAAAATGATGCGCACCTCGTGGAGAAGAAGTTAGCTGTAAACAGCACCACTCGGGCGCGAAAGAGTCGCAAACGACTCTTTATTTAAGTAATGGAGGTTAGCAATGTATAAGAAAGTTGATGCGAATCTGAATTTCGTAGACAGAGAAAAACAGATCGAAAAGTTCTGGAATGACAACGACATCTTTAAAAAGAGCATGGAACACCGCAAGGAAGGAGAGACGTACACCTTTTATGACGGACCGCCAACTGCAAACGGCAAACCGCACATCGGACATGTGGAGACCCGTACGATCAAAGATATGATCCCGAGATACCAGACCATGAAAGGAAAATTCGTTCCGCGTAAAGCCGGCTGGGATACACACGGACTCCCGGTAGAACTTGAGGTAGAAAAACTCCTTGGTTTAAATGGAAAAGAGCAGATCGAAGAATACGGTATGGAGCCTTTCATCAAAAAATGTAAGGAATCCGTATGGAAATACAAAGGTATGTGGGAAGATTTCTCAAAGACCGTTGGTTTCTGGGCTGATATGGACAATCCGTACGTTACCTATGACGACAATTTCATTGAGTCCGAATGGTGGGCATTAAAAGAAATCTGGAATAAAAACCTTTTATATAAAGGATTCAAGATCGTTCCTTACTGCCCGCGCTGTGGTACACCGTTATCTTCCCAGGAAGTTGCGCAGGGATATAAGACGGTCAAAGAGCGCTCTGCAGTTGCACGTTTTAAAGTAATCGGAGAGGATGCATATTTCCTTGCATGGACAACAACTCCTTGGACACTGCCGTCTAACGTCGCACTCTGTGTGAACCCGGAAGAGACTTACTGCAAAGTAAAAGCGGTTGACGGATATACCTATTATATGGCGGAAGCACTGCTTGACACGGTTCTTGGCAAACTGCTTGATAAGGATGCAGCAGAGGGAACAAAGGCATATGAGGTATTAGAGACTTACAAGGGAAGCGATTTAGAGTACAAAGAGTATGAGCCTTTATTTGACTGTGCAAAAGAGATCATCGAAAAACAGCACAAAAAAGCGCATTACATCGTATGTGATACCTATGTAACCATGACAGATGGTACCGGTATCGTTCATATCGCACCTGCATTCGGTGAAGATGATGCCGCTGTCGGAAGAAAATATGACCTTCCATTTGTACAGCTTGTAGATGGAAAAGGTGAGCTTACAAAAGAAACACCATATGCCGGTATTTTTGTAAAGAAAGCCGATCCTATGGTATTAAAAGATCTCGATGAAAAAGGATTATTATTTGATGCGCCGAAGTTTGAACATGAATATCCACACTGCTGGAGATGCGACACACCACTGATCTACTACGCAAGAGAATCCTGGTTCATCAAGATGACTGCAGTCAAAGATGACCTGATCCGCAACAATAACACCGTAAACTGGATTCCGGAGTCCATTGGAAAAGGACGTTTTGGTGACTGGCTTGAGAATATCCAGGACTGGGGTATTTCCCGTAACCGTTACTGGGGAACACCACTTCCGGTATGGGAGTGTGAGTGTGGTCACCAGGAGTGTATCGGAAGCCGCGCAGAACTCGCGGAGAGAAGCGGTAATCCAAATGATGCCAAAGTAGAACTTCATCGTCCGTATATCGATGCAGTTACATTCAAATGTCCGGATTGTGGAAAAGAAATGCATCGTGTACCGGAAGTAATCGACTGCTGGTTCGATTCCGGAGCAATGCCATTTGCACAGCATCACTATCCATTTGAGAACAAAGATGTATTTGAAAAACAGTTCCCGGCGAAGTTTATCTCTGAGGCAGTTGACCAGACAAGAGGATGGTTCTACTCCCTGATGGCAGAATCTACACTGTTATTTAACAAAGCGCCTTACGAGAACGTTATCGTTCTTGGCCATGTACAGGATGAGAACGGACAGAAGATGAGTAAGTCCAAAGGAAATGCAGTAGATCCGTTTGATGCATTAGAGACTTATGGCGCAGATGCGATCCGCTGGTATTTCTATACAAGCAGTGCACCGTGGATCCCGAAACGTTTCAGCGGTAAGCTGGTACAGGAAGGACAGCGCAAATTCATGGGTACTCTGTGGAATACTTATGCATTTTTTGTACTGTATGCAAATATTGACCAGTTTGATGCGACGAAATATACTTTAGATTATGAGAAATTATCCGTTATGGATAAATGGCTGTTATCCAAACTGAATTCTGCGATCAAAGGAACAGATGAGAACCTTGCAAATTACCGCATCCCGGAGGCAGCAAAGGTACTCGATGAGTTCGTGGATGACATGAGTAACTGGTATGTCCGTCGTGGCCGTGAGAGATACTGGGCAAAGGGCATGGAGCAGGACAAGGTAAATGCTTACATGACACTTTACACAGCGCTCGTTACGATCGCACAGACAGTAGCTCCTATGCTCCCATTCATGGCAGAGGATATTTACCAGAATCTGGTTAGAAATATAGACAAGGATGCACCTCTCTCAGTTCATCTGTGCTCATTCCCAGAGGTGGATGAGAAGATGATCGATCCAGAGCTTGAGGTTGCTATGGACGAGATCCTGAAGATCGTAGTTCTGGGACGTGCAGCAAGAAATACAGCAAATATCAAGAACAGACAGCCTATCGGCAAGATGTATGTCAAGGCTGATAAGAAGCTTTTCGGTGAGGAGAAGGCAATCATCGAGGATGAGCTGAACGTGAAGAATGTTGAGTTCGATGATGATGTAAGCGCTTACACCACATACAGCTTCAAGCCACAGCTCCGTACTGTTGGACCGAAGTATGGTAAGCAGCTCGGTGGCATTAAGCAGTATCTGTCACAGGTAGATGGCAATGCTGCCATGGCTGAGCTGAAGGAAAAGGGAAGTATTACATTTGACGTTGCAGGAGTTACCGTGTCCTTGACAGAAGAAGATCTGCTGATCGATATGGCACAGACAGAAGGCTTTGTAAGCCAGCAGGATAATTATGTAACGGTTGTTCTAGATACGAAGCTGACTCCGGAACTGATCGAGGAAGGCTTTGTCCGTGAAATCGTATCAAAGGTACAGACCATGCGTAAGGAAGCAGACTTCCGGGTAACCGACCAGATTGTAATATATGTGGATAATAATGAAAAGATTGCGAAT
>OIYP01001253.1_pt1 | contig 13053 bp, 7 predicted proteins | sample 1588261 | NCBI WGS metagenome assembly OIYP01 (sample SAMN03283293) | human gut metagenome | biome: human-associated habitat; material: feces | host: Homo sapiens | place: Peru | collected 2012
CTATTATTGTATCGTTTCCGTAGCCCTTTGCGAAAATGTATGTATCATCGCCGTATCCGCCTTTGAGAGTGTCATTGCCTGTCCCTCCGTCGAGAGTGTCGTTGCCTGAATCGCCGTAGAGCATGTCGTTTCCAACTCCTCCGGATATTTGGTCATTGCCGTTGTTTCCATGAATAATATCAATTCCACTCGCACCATTTAATATATCATTTCCATCCAATCCGAAAATGAAATCATTATTTCCAGTTCCTCTATATGTGTCATTGTCATTGGTTGCAAGATATGTAGTTCCTGATTTAGACAGTTCCAAAATATCAGCATATTGTGGTGAAACTGCTTTATAGTATGTACTAAACTCACTGAAAGCATTAGTATCATAAGCTTCATCGAACAGAGAAAGATATGAACCGATACTATAAAGGTTTCCCTCAACGTTTTCACCAGTAGCAATTTCCATTTCTAAAATGGCATTAAGAAAAGTGAAATCTACGATTTTATTTCCCTGTTCATCCTCTGAAACAAAAATCATGTTAATATAGAAACTGTCCTGTGATTCTACATTAAGATCGCTGAAAAAGATATTTTCAAGTGATATATACAACTTTTTCAAAATGTTTGCTGCATTTGAATTTGGATTTGTTCCACCAACGCCAACAAACTCACGTCCCATAAAGGTTTCAATCACATGCAGGTCACGAGCATCAATATTTCCGCCGCGCGAATTCGGACTAATATCTGTTGAATCAGTAATAAAGTATAAAATCTGTTTTGAGAGAAATCGCTTTTCAACAAAATCTTCTGATAAACAATATTTTTTATACAGTACCGCAAGTGTTCCTGTCTTATCTGCTTCAATAGCTAAAGTAATATCCGGAACATTTCCTTTGGTTTCTACAATTTCACCATCTCCGCCCGTCTGTGTTGTATCTGAAGTGTTTACTGGGAACCAAAACTCGCTAATCTTTCGCTCAGTTCCATCTGCGAAAGTAACCATAGCAAATTCAGCTTCCATAGTTCCAGTTGCAGTATCAACATTCTCCTCCTTGGTAACATCAAGGCTTATATTTACTACTCCTAATTCGTTTAGTGTTTTCAATTCTCCTGAATCAGATATACCATTATGATTTGCATCAATCCAAACTCGCAAATCATTCCATACTGTATCATTATGGTCAATTACACCATCGCCATCTTCATCAAAGTCCGCCAATGCTTCAAAACCCGAAACAGAAATTGCGCCATTAGAAAGTTCGACTTGATCACCGAAAAGCTCACCGCCATCGTCAATTTTACTATTACCATTGCGATCAAGACAAAGGAAACCATCCTCAAGACCTATCCATGCTGTCTTTTCAGCAAAACCATTCTTATCTAGGTCGAAGTTAACACCGTTTTCAAGTGTCGTAAGTTCAATCCCTAATGCTCCAAGATCTATCGCAAGAGGATCACGAGGAGGTTGAGCGTTACCTGCATTTGTATATTCGTCATTGAGAGGGTCTAGTAGCCAATCCCATATACTCTCACCCAAAAATCCACCAAGAATACCACCAGCAAGACCAGCTGCAGCAATTGCAGCCCAGCCAATTGGTCCAGATACAAGTCCAGCTGCAACAAGAGTGCCCATACCAATGCCCGCTAGAGCACCTGCACCTGCACCACCTGCCATTCCACCTAATGTACTCATCCCCCATGAACCAAGTGTATCAGTTGCTCCTTCAATATCTCCATTTTTATATTGTTGATATGCTGTACTAGCTGTTGTGACAACATCAGCAACATCTCCAACCGTTCCTAAAACACCAAGTACAGCACCAACACGCACACCAAGATGTGTGCCATTACTACGTCCCGGTAGAGTTGAAACATCATCAATAGCGTCTATTACATTTGTTTTACCAGTAGTAATATTCTTTAATAGCGCATTCTCATCTATATTTGTTCTCGGAATATCATCTACTGCATCAGTAACAGTTTTAAGTGCGTTTGAATCTCCTCCTAACGAATTATATAGATTATTTAATTGTTCGGTCGGGACTCCATTTACTGCAGTAGTAGTTCCAACTCTATCAATATTGGAAGTAGGACAATCAGAAAGTATAGCTTCAGCTATACCACCACTTGTTTCTCCACCAGGAATCCAATTACTATTTGCACCAGATTCTGAACCTGTTGGAAGCTTAAGATTTCCACTTTCATAGAAATCATTTACAATGGATTTATCTATGTCAATTCTAACTAATTCTTGACCTGCCCATTTATCGGTCTCTATACCTAGTCCTTCTTCTATAATGCCAATATCACCATTAGCTACAATAAGCAATTGATCCATTTGATTGCTTGGTGCAATAAAGCGTTGCCCTCCCGCACCAAGTAAACTATCTGGATCACTATAATACAAATCATAATCTCTCTTTGTAACTAAAAAAGAAGCTCCATATTCTAAAAAATCATTATTCACTTCACTCATAATACACTCACCCCATAATCTTTTTTTAAGACATTATCTATACGAATTATGTAATCCCATAATCCATTTTTTTTGTTAATCCCCATCCACTCTTTACAATTACGTAGAGATGATTCATTGTTTATCAAGGTACTTTTTAATGTCTTTAAAAGGGTATCATCAATCATTTTAAACGGTGCTGGATATTTAGAATGTTCATTGAAAATTTGATTCCAACAAGCCATATATGCACACCAAACTTGAATAGGTGTACTATTTAGTGTCATAATTGCTTTACGGAATTTCTTGATAATTACTTCATCATTTGTAGTCAAATATAACTCATATATTCCTTTTTCTACAATGCGTCCGAAATCTGTAGGAATATTAATAGGTATATCCCTGTTTCCCATAACTGAATATCCTTTTTCTCCGCAAAGAAATTCAGCAACCTCATCATTCTCAAATGCTTTTCTTGTAAGTTCAAGCAATTCTTCGTTTGTAATCTGTTTTTGCAATTTCATGACATTTCCTTTCTCATCAAGCGACGAATAAAAATTATTTTTTTATATTTCACAAAAACCATCTACGGTATATGTTTCTTCGTCAGATAGTTTTATCATTGTTTCTTCTACTTTTGTCATATCATTGTCTAGTTTTAATATAATCTCAAAACTTGTATCAATATTAATCGACGTTTTATTTTCCTCCAAAATTAAGATCTATAATATTTAGATGCCCATAATTAAAAGAAAGAGTCAGCCACTTTTTATCAATTAAATATAAATATGAGCTAAAGTGACTTGAATCTTCATGATTGTCTGTCGGTTCACCAAACATTTGATTTATTTCTGCTTCTGTACTCTCAAAGGTTATTCCGCCTATTGAAATATTATCAATCGTATCCTGCCTTTTAAAAGCACTCGCAGTAAAGCTTATACAAATAATATCATTATCACTATAATCATTATCGTCTGCTGCACAATGCATTGTGACCGTATCCAGCAATTTACCGTCATATAACAATCCTCAGCTTCTAAGTTCGGTTTTCTCCTCATATATCATGCTTTCATCCCAAAAAGAAAAACCCTCACCCAAATCATCCAGCGAGCATGGAAATGAAAAAGTTTTATCGGCCCTGTGAAAAAATCTCTGTGAATTCAACAACAGTGATAAAAAACGATATTGTGGAGCGGCTTGAAAAACAGCCGCTCATTTTTTTACAGTATACAATAAATACCGTAATTTGTCAAGGTTCTTCAACAGTCAGTCTGCTGGAATGGAGCGTAGCGGAATGGAAGCAGACTGACTGTGCCGGCTCAGCTTAGCCTGTCGAGATACATGATCTCCAGCTCGCCAAGAACTATGCCCCAGTTCCTCAGCGGCATAGTCCATTTTTTCGCTATTTCATGAGTTGCAAGATACAGAACCTTCAGGAGCGCTGTATCGCTCGGAAATACGCTTCTCTGTTTGTTCAGACGACGATAGCCGCTGTTAAGGCTTTCGATCGCATTGGTGGTGTAAATGACCTTTCTCACATCAGCGGAAAACTTGAAGATCGGTGAGATCACATCCCAGTTTTTGTACCAGCTCTTCATGGCGTTTGGATAATCTTTCTCCCACTTCTCCGTCACACGCTCAAGCTGTTCAAGCGCAGCGTCCTCAGACGGTGCGTGATAAATGGTTTTCAAATCGTTGGAAAATTCTTTCTTGTTTTTTGCACCAACATATTTCAGCGTGTTTCTTACTTGATGAACGTTACAACGCTGTAATTCTGTCTGTGGAAATGCCGTATTTACGGCTTCTTTCATACCCGAAAGGCCATCGGCACATATCACGAGGACGTCCTTTACGCCGCGATTTTTCAGCTCATTCAGGACTCCAAGCCAATATTTTGCACTTTCGTTTTCTCCAATATGTATGGATAAAACTTCCTTGTAACCTGTCAAATTTACTGCGAGAATCACATATGCAGCCAGCTTCCTGATCTGCCCGTTATCACGCACTGAAAAGTGTACTGCATCGATGAAAACAATCGGATACACTTCATCAAGCGGACGATTCTGCCAATCTTCTATCTGCGGAAGAAGTCTGTCTGTGATGTCGGATACCATACCATCGCTGACCTCAAATCCGTAAATATCTTCGATGGTATCGCTTATCTGTCGTGTTGTCATGCCCTTTGCGTACAGCGAAATGATCTTCTGTTCAATGCCGGAGATGTCCTTTTGACGCTTTTTTACCACCTTTGGCTCAAATGTTCCGTCTCGATCCTGCGGTACTTCGATCTCAGTTTCGCCTAAATTTCCACGTATCTTCTTTGTTTTCTTTCCGTTGCGATAATTGGAGCTGTCCGAGCGTTCATATGAACGATACCCTAAGTGTTCATCCAGCTCTGCCTCAAGCATTTCCTGTATCGTGCCGCCCATCAGATCCCTGAGGACATCCTCAATATCTTTTGCTGTCCTGATATCATACTCCTCGATCAGCTCTGCGATGATATTCTTCTTCCCCTCGCTCATTGGTTCTCTTTTTCTTCTTGCCATAAAAAATCAGCCTCCTGTGTTATTTATATTTTACCATAGTTGACTGCGTTTTTACAGACTTTTTTTCGGTGGGTCGTTTTATCGCCTATAACAACATTACTGACGATCTTATCAAAAACATCCTCGTTAAATGTTCCGTCGTACTCATTTATTTCCGACTGAACCTCAGTTTTGCTCTGAGTATCGCTTTCCGTACTTTCCGATACCGATTCGGAAATACTGCTTTGTGTACTCTGGCTTTTATCATTATCGGACGATAATGTGTTTTCAGAACTTTTTGCAGGCTGTTAAATTAGGGAGTGTTGACACTAAGATAATATGCAGATTTTTGAGCATAAATTTTACGTAGACAAGGCAAAAAGTCGCAGGCAGGCTGTCGCCTGTCAAGACTTTTTAACGCAGGATGCGTGAAATTTTGCCGAAAAGATGCGTTGTTAGGCTTAGCGTCAACACGATCTAGAAGCTAAAATAACAGCTGTCATAATTAAAACAAGTTTTCTTTTCATAGAACCTCCATCTAATATAGTTATTAAGATTATTTATATATCATATTAAGTATTATAAAATATCACTTAATATACCTATATTAATTAAAATATTAGCATAATATATATAATAATTCAAGAATTTAATTAATAATTCTTGGCAATTTTAAAAAAAATCTATAATTTGCATAAAAATAGCAATAAAATTTTAGCGGATTTATACATAACCTTGACCCTGTTCCTCCTTGATCCCTAGTGCATGTTTCTTTTCATTGATCATATGCCTAAGCTTTTTGTCTGCGGACATCCTGATCGATCTGTAACTTCTTCTGTAATCATCTTCAATACATCTGCTGAGATTTACGAATAGAGCAAAGATTGTATTTGCCAGCATTGTGTTTTCAAAGTTCCTGCTATCATTCAGAAGATTCTGAGCATATACGTTTCCATCTTCCGCCGACCTGTTAAGCCATTCCTTTGCCTTTTCCTTATCTTTCTCAATATCCTCCGTACCGAAAAGATAAAGCCTTCCCAGCAGAAACGAAGCCCAATTGTTTTCTTCGGCAGATAGTTCAAGTAATTTTATTGCCTTTTGTGTATCATGATATTTGTTATCTTCCAAAAGTATTTTAGCTAACGAATACGAAGCATACGCCTTAATCTCATCATAATTTACCGCCTTTTCAAGCCATTCAACAGCTTTGTCAAGATCATATTTTTCTCCCTCAAGATACAGCCTGCCGAGATAATAGCAAGCGTGTCCGCTGTCCTTATCTGCCATGAGCAAATATTTCTCTGCTTTCTCCGAATCCTGCGGCACAATTTCACCTTTCAAATAAATCTGACCCAACTTAAAACAAGCAAAACTATCACCCTCATCTGCACATTCTGTAAGCATAGCAATTCCTTTTTCAATATCCTGTGGAAAATATCCGCCCGAAATAAATTCCAATGCAAGAAAACGTTTTGCATTGGTATTTCCGAGTTTAATTGCTTTTTCAATACACTCCAAACCCTTATTCAAATCAGCTTCAATGTGTTTTCCCTGAATTAATGCTTTGCCATATTCATACAGACCATTCTTGTTATTCATCTCAGCGGAACGTTTGAAGTAATCAATGGCTTTTGAAATATCAGCTTCCGTTCCAAGCCCGTTTTTAAACATAGAGCCAAGTTTGTAATATAGGTTATCGTCAGCCTGACCCTTACTTTCAAGTTCAAGAAATCCTGACAATGCGTCTTTATAGTACCTTTGTGCGGTATCTTCATTTTTAGGAACATATTCACCTTTATTGTACATTTGAGCAACAGCGTATGAGGCATAAGGCTGACCATGTGCAGCTGACTTTTTATACCACTCAAAAGCTTTCTCAGAATTTTTCTCAATACCATTTCCGTAGTAATATAGGTTAGCAAGGCTGTATTGTGCAAATTTGTTGCCCTCCTGTGCTGACTTTTCAAACCATTTAAACGCTTCCTTGTAATCCTGCTCTGTACCCAACCCGTAGCAATGCATTTTGCCTATGCGATACCAAACATAAGAACGCATATCCGCAGACTTCATATTCTGACCTTCGTATCTCGGCTCATAGGGTAACATGGAATCAGCGTTCGGTTCTATTACCGTAAGAGCATGAAGCGCTTCCCTGTAAAATGAAAATGATTTTTCATCATTCTTTTCTCCGAGCTTTTCCGTGGAATAAAGCTTGCCCAAATCGTGAATCGCAAGAACATTGCCTGACCTTGATTCGTTAAGCAAAAGCTGTTCCGCTTTTTGAAAATCTTCAAGCTTTGATTGCTTGTTGTAAATAATCTTGCAGGCTTCTTTGTATACCGTACTCCATTTGAGATAGTATTTACTTTGAGATTGATAATCTACCGTATCGACTGTTACCGCATTTTCACCACTCCAAATGAAATCTTCGGCTGTCAGATCGTCATTATCTGTAAATGTCGCTTTATCATTTTTGGATGGCTCAGATTCATCAAACTGCGGAGATATTTCTTCTGAAAAACTTTCGGAAATTTCATCTTTGTTTACCAAAAATTCGGGTTCTGAAATTACAGAAAAATTATTCATTTCAAGCACCGTCTTAATTATCATATTTCGCACAGGCTGAAAGACTTTGTTATCAAACAATGGCGGAAATTCTTTTTCCTTTTGCGTGTAAGTTTTAAATTTCAGCCGCTCTAAATCACACCACTTTTCATAAAGTGCAGAAATATTTTCGTCCTTTGCAAGCTCCGAAAAAATGCTGTTTACAGTTTCTTTCACATTGGGCAGAAGATAACCGTAGACCTTTTTGCCTTTGACATTTTGCAGTTGTACATAAAGTTTTTGCACAAGATTTTCAAGCTGCGGATTATCAAAATTCCCTTGCTGAATTTTGCTTATTATCTTTTCAAACTCATCTTTTGACAAGGCTTTCAATTCGTCACGGCTTAACGTCTGCTCCTGATATATTGACTGCAAATCATCGTGAAATATATCGTTTGCAAAAGCTGAACGAATCTTATTAATTCCCTCGTTTGTTAAGAATCCTTCCTTTGTATTTTCGGAATAAACAAGCAGATGAATATGCGGATGATGAGTAGTGTCATGAAATGCGGCGTACCATTTTAAATTGCATAATGAAATTTTCTGATTTTTTGCAATATCAGAGATATGCCTCATAACAAGCTGCCGCCATGCTTCAGAGTTATCATACCCCAAACGAATTGCATCTTCTCTGCGCAGAGAAATGACGTGCGACCAGACGTTACCCTTGTGATTTGCTATTTCATTTGCTACTCTGTCAAGAATTATCGGTTCATCTTTTTCATTGAACAATCCGTGATTCCCTCTTTTTTCGACCCCCGGGCGCATAGCCATGTATCCGACAAAGTTTTGACGATTACCGATGACGTCAGCGTTACGCTCAATGATCGTACTGATTAGTTCCGAAGCGTTTTCTACAGTAGGGTTCGCAGTGTAGTCCTCATACTCAAGGTATCTTTTAGCTTCGGGAAAGTCCAAAAGCAAATCGTTTAAAAGCTGTTTTTGATTTTCCGTCACTTCCTTATTCTCAGCAAACTTATTCTGTTCACGTACTTCAACTGTTTCACGGGTTGCGATGTACTTTGTGTAATTTCTGCGCTTGTTTTTACTTTTCTGTGTACCGCTTTTCAGATAGCGGCTTGTTACGATTATTTGCGATAAAGCTATAGTATCTCCTCCTAACCAATATTCAGTTTGTTTCTTGGATGCTTTGTTTTAAGTATCTCTTTTTGTTTTGCAGACGTAACATGTGTATAAATCTGAGTTGTAGTTATTGAACTATGTCCCAACATTCGCTGTATGTATCGGATATCAACATCTTCTTCGAGAAGAAGAGTAGCAAAAGAATGTCGGAACATATGGGGCGTTATATGCATATCTACTCCGCACTGTTTGCAATAGAAATTTATCATATTGCGAACAGACTGTTCGGTCATTCTTCTGCCTAGCTTGTTGACGAAAAAATATCCCGAATCTGGAATCTCTTTTTCAAATAACGAATGATATTTTCTAAGAATACTGAGTACCGCAAAATTTTCAATAGGTATAATACGTTCTTTTGAGCCTTTACCATAGAATTTAACCGAGTTTCCTAACAGATCAACATTATCTGAACGCAAAGTACAAATCTCCGCCACTCTAGCTCCTGTAGCGAAAAGCAATTCGAGAATTGCTGTATTACGAACTGCACTGCGAATCTGATAATCGCTTTTAGCAAACACAATCTGCTGATACGAAAAAGATATTAGTTTAGCTATAACTCCAAGCGGAATTGTTTTCGGCAGCAGCAAAGGCTCTTTTATCGTTGTTTCCAGTTTGTCAAACGGATTAAAGTCGATAAGATCCTGCAAAAGCAGAAAGTGAATAAACGCTTTAAGCGTTGCAAGCTTACGCTTGGCTGTTTTAGGCTTGTACTTTTTGTTGAGATATTCTATGTAGTCCCACAAGGCCTGCTTTGAAAGCTCGTTCGAGAAAACTCCGTACTGCGACAAGTCGATTTTATACGCTCGGATCGTTTTATCACTAAGTTTTTTGTGGTAACGGCAATAATTCATAAATTCGTCAATGTGCAATTTGTATTCAAACATTATGGACAACTCCTTTTAATTTCAATGTGAATGATTTTGATATTTTTCGTCAAATTAAACAAATAAGACAAGATCTATTATTTTCATTTAATTCAATTTACATCTATTATACCAGAGTTTTTGATGTTCGACAAATTACGGCAAATTGTGAAAATTCACAAATTTTATGCAATTTAATTGACATTTTAGGGATTTGGTGATATATTTAAAATGAGAAAGTTTAATAAGTGATAACTACAAATTATCGGAGGGAATATTTGATATGAAAGTCCAAGCAGAAATATTAGAATTGATAAACACAGTCATTAATATAATTAATACGCTGATTATTCTTATACCTGCCATAACAATATATCTATATCATAAGCTACATATTGTCGATGTATATATACTTGAAAAAAGCAATTCTGGAATAGTAATTGGCATTCACAATATCACAGCCAAATCATTACTGTTTTCTGATTGCAATCTAATTATAGATAAAAAGAAGAAATCTTTTCGCACTATTAAATTATATGAGTTTTGTAATGATAAGTTTATTAGCATTAAATCCGACGAAATTCATAAGATATTGCTTGATTACAATTTAATGAATATAGAATCGATCCATGATATGCGAATTGTATTAGAAAAAAATAAAAGAAAAATACAGAGAAAGCTTATATGAGGTGACCCTATTGTTTTTTGACAGAGATATTGCAAAATCTAAATTTAATGAAATTATTAGTGTCCCACACCGAGAATGGATTGCCATTATTGGCGATAAAGGAATAGGAAAAAGTTCATTTGTAAAAGAAGTTTTAAGAGAAACTCCAAACTTATATATATGCGAACCCGTCTATGAATTAAAATATTGGCGGGAGTTTAGCAATATCATAAAAAAGTATTCCAACAAACTTCTACCCGAGTTCTTGAATGCCAACATTGATTACAAAGAAGAGTATATTCATGATGGATTCATAAATGATTTAAATCAAAACAAACTTGACCAAATTATTGAAGAGATCGTTAAAACAGAGATAGCCCATGACAAAAATACATTTGCAAAACATGTCGGTCGCTTTTTGTCAAAAGAGTTAAGATACATCGTTCTTGATAATATACATCTTTGTTCAATTGAAGTTTATGAATGGCTTGTAGCTTTAACAAATAGTTTTTCAGGAGATAACAATGCAGTTATCGTAATTTGTGATATGGATCAAGATTGGGAAAGCGATAGCATTAAACGAGTTTTTCAAGAAAGATATTGTGAAGTAAACATTTCTAGTTTTGATGATTCAAAAGCTTATTACGATTTAATAAGGGATAAGATATATTTCAATAACGAAAGATATTTGTCGAATATATCAGCTGATTTATACAATGCATTTCATGGTGATTCACGTCTAATTTTAAAACTGATCGATGAAATCAGTCAGATGGAGGGTCTAGATACTGACGAACAAAAAAAGAAAGCTATTTATGAAACATGCAGTAACTTATTATCTTCTGGTTTGATTAGTTTAAATTCGACAGAAAAAAGTATACTAGCTTTGTTAGCTGCTACTCCTATGTGTTTATCATTAGACCATATATCATCTATCTTAGAACACCCAAAAGAATATATTAAGCCTTCATTAGATGCTTTAATTAACAAGAATCTTATAGAAGTGTCGTATGATATCCATACATTTGCAAGTTTGTATAAAACGTCAGATTATTTTTCAAAAAGCACCTATACAAATCTTGTGAAAAACAACTTCCTTTCGTATATATATTTAAGACTATTTTCACTTGCAAAGCAAGGCATGATTCAAATGCATCCTGAAAATATAATAAGTATAATTCTTGAATATAGTATTACCGGTGGCAGTGAGTATATATATAACTTTTTGACGAGCCCTGAACTTAGTATTTCAAGAGAATATAAAGCCATTCTTCTTAATTATTTAATAAGCAATAATTGGACTCATCTGGATCAATGGAGAAATATCGATACTTTAAATCTATTATATGACTTTGGATATTATGAAAGCGCCAAAAAGTTTATTGGCTCATTTGAAAACATTGAAGAAAACTATTTGTTACTTATGAAATGCGGTGATCTGTCACATTTAACTCTTGACAAGAATACTTCTAATATTTTTAAAAGGGCATCGGAGATTGAACATATATCAACAAGTGAATATTTAAGTGCAGTTAATCGTCAAATTATGGCTATGACTCAGCAAGATAAGCAAGGTTTATTAGAAGCAAGGGTATTATATAAGCATATATTAGATAAATATTCAAAAACGGCTTGCAAGGGATTGGTTGAACTTTATAGGAATGCAAATAACATATTTGAGTATCCAAAATCATTAGAATTAACAATAAAAGGTTTTCACCTTGCAAAAAACCTAGATGAAAAACTTGAAATGATTAAATGTCTCCATAATATATGTATGATTTTATTGCTAAATGAAAAATATGATTCTTCATCAGATTTACCGGACCTTGGTTTTAATCCATCGTTTGAATATGTATATAAAGAATTATCAAACATAGAGAGTTTCCGACATGAAATGGCCTATCCATTACTAGATATGGCTGCATTGAAGATGTTTAAGTTTTCAAAATGTGATGAAAAAAATTGCTTAATTGAAGCTAAAAGTTTATATTCCGAAGCTCAATTATACGCAAAATCGTTTTATGCCAAAAACATAGCTGAAATGGGGTTGCTTGTAGTAAATAGTTATTTATATTCAAAGGATAAAGCTATAAAAAGGTATCGCACTAATCTATTTGATAAATATCAAAAGCAGTTAGCATCTATTAATGACTTTCGTGTGCATAGAAAAATTCTATTTTCACTCGCAACAAGTGCATTAATTACTGGCGATTATGATGAGGGAGCAGGTTATTTACGTTTATCTAAAAAGCATGTATTTGAAAAAGAGATATTGAGGTATAACAAACTTTGTGATGAATTAAATATAGGTAATGAGAAGATAGCTTCTGATTCTATAGGTGATACGACGGAATATCATGGAACTATCAAATTTGTACCATGGCTAATAAGCTTCGGGCATTAATCTTTTAGTTATAGTGCTGACAAGACGCTTGCAGATTTCCTGATAAGTTATGTTATATAGTTTGCAGATTTCACCTATTTCTGAAGATTTGCTAAAAATCGGCAAAGCGTTTGCTTCAATAAAAAATATATCCGAACCATTAATACGAAAATCTAATCGGGCATAATCTCTCATTCCAAGCTCTTCAAATATTCGTTTAGATATATTTATAAGTTCATCTACTGTTTTTTGTGAAAAATAATTGTGTGGGGAAGAATATGTACGATTATGTTGTGATTTATCATGAATAGTTATGATTTTGGATTCAAAATAGTATATTTCGTTAACAGACACTAATAATGGGTATAATGTCCCCCTTGTCAAGACACAAATGAAAAAAATTATCGTGACAGCGAAAA
>OIYP01001262.1_pt1 | contig 13004 bp, 8 predicted proteins | sample 1588261 | NCBI WGS metagenome assembly OIYP01 (sample SAMN03283293) | human gut metagenome | biome: human-associated habitat; material: feces | host: Homo sapiens | place: Peru | collected 2012
TCTGCAGGAACTTGCTTTTGTGCATGAGCCAAAGAACTGCAAAAGAGCGCAATGAGAAGTAATGTAAAATCTTTTTTGCTCTTTGCCATTTTCTATTTCTTTTACTTTGGTTATGGATGATTTCCGATAAGCAAAGATAAGGTGCAATACATTAAAAAACGTATATAAACTCCAATATTTATGCATTATTAACGATAAAAATCGAAATATGTCGAGTAAATCTCTATCACAGCTGCACCTGCCCGAGAATATAACGATTCACGGAGTTTTTTGAGAATGTAAAAAAAATGTGTTTTTCCATTATTACATCACAGGTCAGCAACCATTATTATATATTTGTATCTTAATGTTATCGTATTAAAGAACAATGGTAAAAGTCATGAAATTTTTCAAATGTAGTCAATGTGGCTACGGATATTTTTGGCGTTCTCTCATAAATAGTATATCTTTGTATGTACGTAACCGTCTGATAATCAAATGATATTTTGTAGGAAAAAGAACCAAAAACTACTTTTTAAAGTGGACTCCTTTATTTATCTCCAAATATCGGGTTAAATATTTAAATATCTTTAGTTATTGCAACCGTAACACCATTGTCGCAGCTTCGTCAATGCCTTTCAATCTCATCGCAATCGCAATGTAATAATACTGCCGTACCTTTGCAACCGTAATCAAACGATATAGGTTATGAATGCTAAAAGGGGAATTATTGTATTAGGATTGCTCTCGGCGGCTAGCATGCCAACGTGGGCGCAACAGATTAAGGGTGTGGTTATCGACAATAAATCGAAAGAGACACTCATCGGTGCAGTCGTCACTGTGGATGGAACCAACGTGAAGGCTATCACCAACATCGACGGAAACTTCCAGATTGATGGATTGGATAAAGACAAGAAATATACACTATATATTAACTATGTAGGATATAAGACTCAAAAAATTGACGGGGTTCAGGCGAAGGACGCAGACCAGGTGATCGCGCTGCAACCTGATGAACAGCAGCTGAAAGAGGTGACCGTTACCGCAGTGGAAAGGCGTAATACGGATGCGGCAATGATACAGGTGGCCAAAAGCAGTCCCGTCATCGTGAGTAATGTTTCGGCACAGGAAATATCCAGAACTCAGGATACGAATGCGGGTGAGGTGATACGCCGAGTGCCAGGCGTGAGCCTCATCGACGATAAATTTGTGATGGTTCGCGGATTGTCACAGCGCTACAACAATGTGTGGGTGAATGGAGGAGCAGTGCCTAGTTCTGAGGCTGATTCCAGGGCATTCTCCTTCGACATCATCCCAAGTTCGCAGATTGACAACCTTACCATCGTGAAGTCGCCAACGGCTGAATATCCCGCTGATTACTCAGGCGGTTTCATCATCGTCAACACCAAGGAGATTCCGGCAGAAAACAGTTTCAACATCGCCGTGGGCGGAAACTGGAATACATCTTCTGCCTTCAAGGACTTTTCTTACTCAAAAGGCTCCGGAACCGATTTCCTTGGGTTCGATAATGGCTTGAGAAACCTGAATGGGGGCATCCATGCTGCCTTGAATCCGCAGCTCGATGCCAACGGAAAACCGGTGGGCGATTATGCTACTTCGCTCCTGGGAAACGGACTCAACAACGATTGGCTCATCAAGAACAAGAAGCCTTTGGGCGACTTGAAACTGGCAGCCAGCCTGAACCAGCGCTGGATGCTCGGCGGAAGAACACTCGGCATGCTCGCCGCCCTGAACTATACCAACGAATACCGCACCTACGAGAACATGGAGAACAATCTCTATGGCATCTATGATGCGGCAAACGACAAGCCAAACTATCTTCGTCACTCTATTGACGATCAGTATAATAATAACGTGAGACTCGGAGCAATGCTCAACTTCACCTTCCTTTCCAAGGACGGCAATCACAAGTATCAGCTCAAGAACATCTTCAACCAGTTGGCTACCAGCCGATATACCTGGCGTGATGGCGTGAGCGCCCAGTCGAACCTGGAGCGAAGCGCAGAGTATTACTACCGCAGTAGAACTACATATAACGGTCAGCTTACCGGTAAGCACACCTTCACTAGCGATGCCCTTGACTGGAGTATCGGGTATGCGTATGCCAACCGCCATTTGCCTGACCGTCGTAGATACCTCATCGACGATGCTCTTGAATCGGGCGTTTATGCCCTGAGCACCGGCAACGACATATCCCGCGAGTGGACTCAACTCGACGAACACATTCTCTCTCTTGGTGTAAATGACAAGCACCACTTCAAGTTTGGCAACTTTGAGCCAGACTTGCAAGTGGGTGCCTACGGGGAGTATCGCAGCCGAGAATACCGGACCCGCAACTTCATCTACAACTGGAATGTTTCAGATAACAACCTGCCATCCGACTTCCGCCACAGCGACATCCCAACCCTGCTCTCCAGCGAGGCAAACATGGGTTACGACAAGCTGTATCTTCTGGAGGAAAAGCAGATGCGCAACAACTACCGCGGACACAACACCTTAGGCGCAGGATACCTGGCGTTGTCTCTCCCCTTTGGCAAACTCGGCATCCACGCCGGTGTCCGCTTCGAGCATAATGATATGGAACTCATCTCCAATTCCCGTGACTACGAGAAGAGTGAATCGAGCCGTCATTACAAGACCGATGATGTTTTTCCATCTCTCAATACAACATATAAGATCAACGACCAGCACCAGGTGCGACTGTCGTATGGCCGCAGTATTAACCGCCCAGAATTCCGTGAAGTATCGTCGTCGGTGTATTACGACTTCGACCTTGCCAGCAATGTGCAGGGAAACACTGAGTTGAAGAACTGTTATGTCGATAACCTCGACCTGCGATATGAGTGGTATCCATCCCGTGGAGAGCTCATTTCGCTGGCAGTCTTCTACAAGCACTTCGATTCTCCTATCGAGTGGACCTATACGGTGGCTGGTGGCACAGACTTGATTTACTCTTACAAGAATGCGAAGAGTGCTAACAACTATGGTGTGGAGCTAGATATCAGAAAGAATCTCGGATTCATAGGATTGAAGGATTTCAGTTGGTCGTTTAACGGTGCTCTCATCAAGAGCAAGGTTCAGTTTGAGAAGGGAGCGAAGGAAGAAGACAGACCGATGCAGGGGCAGTCGCCATACCTTATCAACACCGGCATCTTCTATAAGAACGAGCCATTAAAGATGGATATCGCCCTGCTTTACAACCGCATAGGCAAGCGAATCATCGGTGTGGGCAGAAGTGAAGGAAGCACAGGCGATGACTCCAACGCCCGAGTGCCTCACAGCTACGAGATGCCCCGTAACACCATCGACTTCTCGCTGGCTAAGAAATTCGGAGACCATCTGGAGCTGAAGCTCAACGTAAGGGATCTTCTTGCAGAAAAGATATATTACAAGCAGTTTGCCGATGTAACGTATAGCGACGGAAGCAAGAAGGAAGTAGAAGAAATAGCAAGATGCTACAAGCCGGGCAGAAACATCGGTTTGCAGGCAATCTATAAATTTTAGAGACTATCCGTAGAATTTCAAGAAAGATAATATTAGATATTTGTTTAATAAAACAGGAAACAATGATGAACAAGATGTATTTTTTAGGATGCATGGGCATCCTCGCAGCATCTGCCATGTTGAGCAGCTGCAGCAGTGACAATGACGATCCAACTCCTTCTCCAAATCCTGGATCAGGAGTAGTTTACAAGTGGACAACCAATGGTGGCTTGAAGGCTTGCGACCACATCCTCTTCGGAACAGATGACAAGGAAAACGCCAACGGAACACAGATTGGCAACGGCGACCAGGAATTCGTCTTCACAGGCAAGCAGACTTTGAAGAAAGGTACTTATCTCCTCAAGGGATGGGTATATATTGCAGATGGTGCTGAGCTTACCATCGAGCCGGGAACTATCATCAAGGGCGACAAGCAGAGCAAGGCGGCACTCATCGCAGAGCGTGGCGGCAAGCTCATCGCCAAGGGTACAGCCACAGAGCCTATCGTCTTTACATCTGAAGAGGCTGCCGGTAGCAGAAAGCCTGGCGACTGGGGTGGCATCATTCTCTGCGGCAAGGCTAAGAACAACCAGACTGAGCAGCAGATAGAGGGTGGTCCTCGTACCAAGCATGGTGGCGCAGATGATGCTGACAACTCAGGAGCCTTGAGTTATGTACGCATTGAGTTTGCCGGTTATCCATTCCAGAAGGATAAGGAGATTAATGGTTTAACCTTAGGTTCTGTAGGTTCAGGCACAGAGATTGACCACGTTCAGGTATCTTATTCCAATGATGATTCCTTCGAGTGGTTTGGCGGTACAGTAAACTGCAAGTATCTCGTAGCCTACAAGGGCTGGGATGATGATTTCGATACCGATAACGGTTTCTCAGGAAAGGTGCAGTATGGTCTTTCTCTGCGCGACAGCAAGATAGCCGATACCTCTCAGAGCAACGGTTTCGAGAGCGACAACTGTGCTGATGGTGCTACCGTGGCTCCTCGTACCAAGGCAACCTTCTCTAACATCACCTTCGTAGGTCCTAAAGTATTGGATTCTAAGTTCCAGAACACCACAGATTATATCACTGCCGGAGCATACAATCCAAACAATGGTTCAGCTCTCGGCAAGTTCCAGTCAGCCATGCAGATTCGTCGTTCTTCTAACCTCAACTGCATCAACTCTGTAGCCTTAGGCTGGCCTATCGGGTTGATTGTTGATGGTGAGAAGGGTGAAACCGTGAAGGATGCCAAGGATGGCAAGTTCAAGCTTCAGAATGTATATTTCGCAGGTATGGATGCCGTTGGTACTGATGCCAACAAGAAGTATGAGGATTATCTCTACGATGCAGCGAACAAGAAGGATATCGACAAGAATCAGAAGTCATACAGCAACACCTTCTTCTTCTCAGAGCAGAGCAACAAGTATTTTGATTCATGGACTTCATTGGTTGGTGCAGATGGTTATACTCCTATCGCAGGAAGCCCATTGCTTGGTGCCGCAAGTTTCACTGGCTGGACAGGTTTCGACACCGTAACCTACATCGGAGCCTTCGATGGCAGCAACAACTGGATGAGCGGTTGGACCAACTTCGACCCTCAGAATGCAAAGTACTAGAAAAAGATTAGTACCAGAACAAGAATTAGAATCGCTAATTTCTATTTTGACTATAAGGTTTTCTTTTATTGGGGCATGGCGCAGTGATTTGCGCCATGCTTTTTTTGTAGTATGGAGAAAAATGAGGCAATAGCATTTTTTGTAACAGTTCAAAAAACAGAGAAGCATCGTGAAATATTAGTCATATATTTGCAGTAAAGATGATGACCTACAATCCCTATCTCTTCTAAGGAAGTAACCATGAAGGTTGATGAAAAAAAGCAACTTCAAACAACATCTCTCCATTTTTATTTTTTTATCACAAAAAAAGAATGATATTGCGAAGAAATAGCTATCTTTGCAATATTATATAATAAAATCGCATAAGTATGCCAACAAACAAGAATGCTCAACAAAGATATAAGATACTGGACAGATGTTTCAGTAACATTAAAATGTAAGACAATGAAACAAAATATTATAGACCGTATCAATCATTTGGCTAACAAAAAGGAGCCTTTCCTTTTTGTCGTCAACTATGCAGGTTCGGAAGCATACATACGGAAGCTGTCTGAAATAGCTATCGATGAATGCCTTTATGACTTTGAGGGTATAACCAATGTAAAACGGCAGTCACTCTCTTCGGTTACCAAGCATCCGACGTGGAAAGTGTTTGAGCCAAATTTTGAAGATTACACGAAAAGTTTTGAAACTGTCAAAAGCAACATCCTGCGTGGAAACTGTTATCTTGCCAACCTTACTTGTAAGGTGGCTGTGGACTGCAACCTTACGTTGGAGGACATCTTCCTACGTGCTAAAGGCAAGTATAAGATTCTACTAAAAGACAATAATAGCAATAGGCAGTTCGTGTGTTTCTCGCCGGAAACATTCGTGAGGATAAAGAACGGAATGATATTTTCTTATCCGATGAAAGGAACCATTGACGCGTCCTTACCCGAAGCAGAGCAAGTGTTGATGAGCGACAAAAAAGAAGCTGCCGAACATGCTACCATTGTAGATCTGATTCGAAATGACCTTAGCCGTGTGGCGGAGCATGTAAGGGTGGATAAATACCGTTATATTGATGTGCTCCATACCAATAAGGGGAATATTCTCCAGACCAGTTCCGAAATAAGCGGCAAGTTGCCAACTGGTTATCAAAAGCACATCGGAAACATATTGGATGCAATGTTGCCCGCAGGTTCCATAACAGGTGCGCCAAAGGACAAGACTATGGAAATAATCCATGAGGCGGAAGGCTATGACCGTGGATTCTATACAGGAGTCATGGGTATATATAATAATGGTGAACTCAACTCGGCTGTAATGATACGCTTTCTTGAAAATGACGGTCTGGGAACGTATTTCAAGGCAGGAGGAGGCATTACTTCGAAGAGTGATTGCAGTAAAGAATACGAGGAAGTGTTACAAAAAGTGTATCTTCCTTTTGAATAGAATAGATTTTAATATGGCACAGCAATTCGTAGAGACAATAAAAATTGTGAATGGAAAGACACAAGCTCTTGCATACCATCAGGAAAGAATGGAAAGAACGATCTGTAAGTTCTTTCCTTCATTATGCAATGCGTCCATGCCTTCATTGGAAAAACTGATAAATCCAACGGAAAGTATGGATTTTTACAAGGCGAGAGTGGTGTATGGCAAACAAGGAGTTGAAGCAGTAGAATATGCTCCGTATTTTATTCGAAACATAAACTCCCTTCAAGTGGTCGCAGACGACACGATAACGTATGGCTACAAAAGTACCGACCGCAGTCGCCTCAATGCCTTGGTCGCACAGAAAGGAAACTGTGACGACATCATCATCGTCAAACATGGACTTTTAACGGATACCTCATTCACGAACCTTGCCATATTTGACGGCAAACATTGGGTGACTCCCAGGCATCCCTTATTGCCAGGCACAAAAAGAGCCGCACTATTGGACAAGGGAATGATACAAAAAGCAGATATTACATTGGAAGATTTGCGAAATGCCAACAAGGTAAGTCTTTTTAATGCGATGATTGACTTTGGTGAAATAGAAATAGCAATAGAGAATGTCCACTTTTGAACATTCTCTATTTCTTCTGATATACAAGATATTTTATGGTTGTAGTGAACATGGCTACTAAAATTATTGCAAATTTCTTGGTGGTTTCGAGAAAACGCCATTGAGGTTCTAACACCTCCACAGATATTCATCATATTGCTTGCGCACATTGTTGTTCGGAATTCCGGGTATAAGCTTTGTTCCTCTCGTAGCCTTGATGGTAAGCATGCCATAATAAAACAGCAGGCTTGGAAATACTTGCGGGTCTGTTATCATTCTTGCAGGGAAGGTGTCATAGAGTGTAGTCACAATCTCTCCTTTCTCGGCAATCGTGCGAATCACGCCCTTTCGGTCGCCATCTAGCTTGTCGAGCTGGATGAGCTTTTTCATCTTGTTATAGTCGGTCTTGGTGTTAGGGTCTATCATCGTTGGCATTGGCTGCAATTTCGCCCTTTTCCTTATAATAGTTGAACATCAGATAGACATCTTCTGTAGAAAATCCTAACATCTGGTTGAATTGCTTCTTGGTGGATATATGCCATCCGATGTTGAAACCGCTGGTTACATCATCGAGCGTCACAGGACTCACACCCGTCATAAAGATACGTTCAAACGAACCTTTGAATTTCTTGAAGATATCACGATAGAAATCCTCAGCATGGGTAATGGCACGATTTACTCCTTCACCCTGCTCGTTGAGCACCGTGTTGGTGAAGTTGTCATATTCGTCAATGATGAGATAGGTACGAAGATTCAGCTTCTTTGATTCGTCGTTGATAAGTATCAACTTGTCTACGGCGTCTTCCGCCTCGAAGACCTTCTTTACAAAATCCTCCGAATAGTATTGACGGTAGACATCCACAAAACTATCCAGCTTTACTTTGCAATAACGGTTAAACTAGTCTTCCAGCTGGTCGATACGTCCGCCTACTTGCGAAAAATCAAGATAGAGAACCAGATATTTGCCTTGAAGGGGAGTAGGATTCTTGCCAATCCACAGATTGCCGAACAGATCCTTGAACTTATCCTTCATGTTACAGTCATAATAAGCTTGGAGCATACTGATGAATACGCTCTTGCCAAAACGGCGAGGACGGATAAAGAAGAGGTTTACCACCTCATCTTCCAATGCTGGCAAATACATCGTCTTGTCCACATAGTAATTGTTTTGCTCTATGATTTGTACGAAGTCATTGCGTCCATAAGGTATTTTTTTAGTATCTTGCTTCATATCTCCAGTATTACTTGTAATTTTGTGCAAAGATACAACTTAAGGGAATAATACCAAAGAAAAACGTTTTTTCTCGGTAATCTGCAGAAAACAACATTCCTGGTAGATACTCATACATTCGTATCTGGATGGTCCCTATATATAATAAGGTGTAGGACCGCCAATCTCCCCTATATATAATAAGGTGTAGTTTTTATATCGGCAAAATGGAGGAAAACAGGGAAAATGGACGGGTTAGAAGCCCAATATGGGGGCTATTTTATAAAAAACATAAGAAAATTAGCCTTTTTTTGAAAAAAAATGCTCAAAAACTTGCAAGTTTCGAAAAATATACTTATATTTGCAACATGAAAAATCTCCTGGCTGGAGATATGATAAAAACAATAAGAACTGAGTGGCGATAAAAAGCCACGATATAAGAACGATAAAAAATAACTTTTCTAAGAGGACCTTTGAAAGAAAATGAAGAACTTTTCTAAGAGTGCAGACTCTTTTCATCAAACGGAACTCTTAATTCGATATAGAGAATTAATTAATAACTTCCTGCCGAAAGGCTAGGAAAATCGTATAACATTATAAATTATTACCGTATGAAAAGAAAGTATTTTAGCGCGCTGCTTATGGGTGCATTGACAATTGCCTCGGTAAGCACATTTACTTCTTGTAAGGACTACGATGATGACATCAGCGGTTTGCAGAGTCAGATTGACCAATTGAAGAAGACCATTGATGAAATCAATTCTCAGATTACAGCTGGTAGTGTTCTCACAGATGTAGTAAAGAACGACAATGGTATTACAGTCAAATTGAGCAATGGTAAAACTTATGACATTACAAATGGTAAGGATGGTAAGGCTGGCTCAGTTGTTAAAATCGTTGACGGAGTTTGGTACATTGATGATGTAAGCACAGGCTTGAATGCTAAGGGTGACAAGGGCGACAAGGGTGATCAGGGTGACCCTGGTACACCTGGTACACCTGGTACACCTGGTACTAATGGTACACCTGGTACTAATGGTAAGGACGGTGCTTACTACTTGCCAAAGGAAGATGGCTATTTCTACAAGGTTGATGGCAATACAGAAACCAAGACCGGCATTATGTGGAAGACAGCTTCTAATGATGCTATTACAGCAGTTATGGGCGAAGAAGACTTGAAGTTGGGTCACGTACTCAAGTCAGATGGTACTTATGGTGAATACACCATCTCATTGAGCAACAACCTCCGTGGTTTCGTGTTCCAGAAAGACAACGACTCACGTGCATACGTTGACGGTGTTCCAGCAATCCGTATCTCTTCATTTAGCTACAATGATTTGAGTGCTGGTGCAACAAAGGATAGCGAGAAGGAAACTTGGACAGGAGCAAAGGAAGCTACTGTCATCAACCCAGAGACATACGCTTACTATCACGTAATTCCAGCCAACGCTTCTGAGGCACAGTTGAAGAACTTGATGTTTGCTCTTGAGGCTAATGGTGATTACATCCAGAGCCGTGCCGCTGCATCTAAGGATTTCGCTGCAAAGCCTGAGTTTGTAGAGTTCAAGGACGGTATCTTGAAGGTTAAGGTGAACGTAACAGGTACACCTGCTACTGATGAGAAGATTACTACTGTTGCTTTACAGGCTAACAGAAAGAATGGTGAGGTTGTAACTTCTGACTACACCACTATCTACAAGAACGACATGGATCCATTGTTCCTCGCAGATACAGTGAAGATCAACAAGAAGGAAAACTATCACTTCCGCCGTGGTACTGTAGGTATCTCTAACAAGGATAATGAGGCTGGCACTAAGGTTAAGGGCTATGAAGTTTGGAGCAAAGATGCTCAGAAAAAGGCTGAGGTTGATACTGTTGTAGCTTACAACGGCAAGCTCGACTTGTCTACCTTCGTAGGTGTTCACCAGAAGAGCAAGACAGGTTGCTCTGTCGTTAAGGATCTTTCTCCACTTGGCATGAGCATCAAGTACGATGTAGTTAAGAACTACATCCTTGGCGAAAAGACCAAGACCGACCAGAAGGATTTCATTTCTGTATCAGAGGATGGTATCGTAACTCCTAAGGTATTCAGCACATCCGGTGAGGCTGCAATCGACCGTACTCCTATCGTACGTGTAAGCTTGATGAACGGCTCAAAGGTTGTTGAGGTAGCTTATGTAAAGATTAAGATTGTTAGACCAGAGGAGATTATCCCTGCTAAGGATCCTATCCCATTGACTGTAGACAACTTTAAGTTTGTATGTGATAAGGCTGGAGCATCAAAGACTACTGTTGAGCAAATCAACGTACAGTTGTACAACAAGCTTGGCAAGAGTAAGAAGGAGTTCCACACAGCTTATCCATACTTTACAGATTGCTCTCATGTAAAGAGCGATGTTGGTAAAGTTGCTGAAATCAAGGAGACAGATGCAGAGGGTGGCAAGACTTACCTTTACGAGTGGACTATCTCTAACGATGACTTGTGGAAGCACGCTGGCGAAGAGGTTTCTAACGAAATCGTATTCAAGAACGCTGAAAAAAATGCAACAGACTCGGTAGTCGTTGTGTTGAAGTCTAAGATTGACGGTGTCAAGAAGACTTATAATGTTTGGACGAAAAAGGCTGACGCTGATGCAGTGAAGGAAAAAGCTCACTACTACCTCGATTACTGGAACAATACAGACAATCCTACGTATGCTAAGCTGAATGTTCAAACTCCAAACACTGGTGATAAAGAATCAAAGAATTGTAAGTTTGTTTGCGACTTGAACGCCCCATTCTACAATGTTGACGGCCAATTGTACCTCGGTGAGAACATCACAAATCTCCAGTATTTCTTCTGTGCAGATAAGGACGGTGTTGCAACTATCAAGGATATCGACGATGCTAAGGTTACATTCTCTGTAGAGAATAGTGGTCTTGAGTTGTGGGCTTCTGCTACTGTTGGCAAAACAACTTACGCTAAGCAGTTGATTGCAACCATCAACAATGCGAAATCAACTGGAGTTTACGATGTTGAGCGCAAGAACTCTATCGAATTGAACAAGGATGGCGTCCTCGCTAAGTACTTGTTGAACACCAAGAAGTTGTACACATACATCGGTGCCAAGGCTAATGTTTGTAAGGATAAGGACAAGGAAGTAGCAATTACCTTCGGTGGTAAGAATCACTTCCAGGCTAACTTTGTTCGTCCAATTGACATCGCAACAAATGCCAATGACAACTTCATCGATGGTGTAGACTTGGGTGAGAAGGGTTCATACATCACAATCGAGGATTTGATTTCTCCATCTGACTGGCGTCTTGATGCCAAGACTGGTGCGCACCGCCTCTTCTCTGACTATCCTACATACTGGGATTTCTACGGCCCATTTGAGGTCGAGGCTCTTATCAAGCAGGCTCAGTGCGACTTGAACGGTGAACTTCAGGCTGTTCCAGCCACAATCGTTCTTGATCAGGTAGCTACAATTAGCGGTGCAACCACTACCACTAAGTTCGGCTACATCACATACCGCAACAACGGTGCAGGTGTTCAGAACGCATTCAACGTTTACATCCCTGTTAAGGTTAAGTATGGTTGGGGTGAGATTGTAACAGATCCTATCAAGGTTAATGTTGCTACAACTATTCAGGCTAATGCCAGAAAGAAGTAAGTAGATCTCAAGATAACATAAAATTAAGGGTGTCTTCCTCAGAGGGCACCCTTTTTTAAAACAAAAACAGAAAAAATGAAAAGATTTTTAGTTTTTATATGTCTGGCAGTTACTTTCGTCTTCATGTCATGTGGTGGAGGCAGTAAACAAGAGAACCATGGTTTTGCAGGCTCTTTTACAGACGAATTTGAGAACAAGTTCGTTCTTAACGAAGATTATACCGGTACAATTCAGTTTGCTGGTAATGAGAAGAAAGAGCAAATCACCTGGAGTGATGGAGATGATCACATGCGTCCGTTTGCCACTATTAAATGGAATGGTGATCCTGCCTATTATTATCTGAGAGACGGAGCACTTTACCGCCAGGAAACTGATATGAATGAAGGTAGAGCTGCTATCAAGATTACTTATGATGAGTAAGAAAGTTCTGCTCTTTCTTATGTGCTGTGCTATGTTTACAGCCAGTTGCTCCGAAAAGAAAAAAGAACTGACTCCTGGAGAACGGATGGAAGCAGAATACAAATATGATAAACTGCCCGATTCTGAAAAGTCGAAAATTCAGTTTTCGAAATATGAGCATGACTTCGGTAAGGTTAACTCCCAAAAACAGCAGAAGGTTAGGTTCGATTTTCAAAATACAGGAAAATCTCCATTAATACTCCATGATGTACATGGTTATTGCGGCTGTATTGAAGCTAGTTTCAGTAAAACTCCCATCATGCCAGGCAAAAAAGGATCTATCATCATCACTTATAATGGGAAGGGATCTGTTATCGGGAGTTTTAATAAAGAAATTGTAGTTAATTCAAATGCTTCAAACAAATACATAAGTTTGTTTGTCAAAGGAGTGAATCAATAACAAAACAATTGAATTATGATGAAATCTATTAAGTGTTTATATGCAGCTTCTTTGTTAGCCATCGGCTCTACAGCCGCTATGGCGCAAGCATCCTACACAGACAAGGATGGAAACGAATATCAGTTTAAGCGTCACTGGTTCCTGGATATTCAGG
>OIYP01001263.1_pt1 | contig 13000 bp, 7 predicted proteins | sample 1588261 | NCBI WGS metagenome assembly OIYP01 (sample SAMN03283293) | human gut metagenome | biome: human-associated habitat; material: feces | host: Homo sapiens | place: Peru | collected 2012
TTGAAGGCTTGCACATTATGATAAAAAAGTACACCCCCATTTTTAGGGAAGAACCTAAAGTCTTAGTTAATGGTGGCAGAGTCGAATATATAACTGATTATGAAAATAGAATGTCATATTGGAATATTCCGATTGCCAATACTACAGTAGTTCTTTTGGGGACTGGAACTTCTATTACTCAAGCCGCAGTTAGAGAAATGGCTAAAGCTGGAGTGTTAATAGGCTTTTGCGGTAGTGATGGAGCACCTTTGTATGCAGGATGTGAAATAGAATTTATAAATTCAAGAAGCGAATATAGACCGACCCAATACTTACAAAATTTTATTGTTATTTGGATTGATGAAACGAAACGCTTAAGTTTGGCGCGTAAGTTTCAAGAAGAAAGAATAAAGAATATAAAAAAATTTTGGTTAGAAAAACCTATTTTCGTCGATGGAGTTTTTAATTTTAATAGTTCTGACGTGCTTTCAACTTTAGATAGGTTTGCTTATGGATTTAATAATGCTACAGATACTCAAGGAGTTTTAAGTGAAGAAGCTATTATGACTAAAAAATTATATAGCTTTATGGTTAAAGGGACTTGTCTAGAAAATTTTGTTAGAGCAAAAAACGGGACTGGATTGGATGATGCAAATCGCTTCTTGGATCATGGCAATTACTTAGCTTACGGTTTGGCGGCATGTGCTCTATGGGTTTTGGGTATACCGGCTTCCTTATCAGTTGTTCATGGCAAAACAAGAAAGGGTGGGTTAGTGTTTGATTTAGCAGATGTGGTAAAAGATGCTATCGTCATGCCTACTTGTTTTGAGGCGGCTGTAAAGGAGTATAGCCAAAGTGACTTTAGAACTACCTTAATGAATAGGTTTAATACGAAACAAATTCTAGATTCTATGATTGAATTTATGAAAGGAATTACTGCGTATAGTGATGGGCAAGAATAAGCATGAATGTGTTAATAATTTCAGAATGTAGAAAGCTATCATTACAACGCACTAGAAGAGTAATTGATTTATTCATAGAAAGAATTGGGCGTAGAACTTGGTGTGGCAACATTACTTTAAATGGATTGTCATCAATGAAAAATTTATTGAAAAAGACAGCTTCAAGGGGGACAGCTGTGTCTTGCTTTTGGATTAAAAAGGATGGTACTAGAGAGTTATTGTGGATTGTGGGTAGATGTTCAGCTTTTGGGAGAAACGGAGTGGTTCCAACAGATACAACAACTGTAGATGATTTTATTACTCGAAACGAAAATAAGTGGAAGTGTGCTGAGCTTGTAGCTGGGGTAACTATGCTTGCTGGATTGCTACATGATATAGGTAAATCCTCAGTTTGGTTTCAGAAAAAACTTCGTGGTGCACCGGTAACCAAAAATAGATCTGATATTTTTAGGCATGAAGTAATGTCTTTTTTGTTGTTTCAAGAAATATTGATAGCGAATAACATTGCTACAGATCAAGAGTTACTAGAATTTTTTTCTCATCTACAAAGTGGTCAAATCAAGATCAATGATTTATTTAAAAGTGCTTGTGATTGGCTTGTAGGTGAAGATTTTTCAAAAGTAAAATCTATTGATGCTTTAAAGCAAAATCGTCTTTTTAATAAAGAATGCAAGGCTTTTGCCCGAGTGAATAAAGAGAATGATGTTATTGTTTTACTTTCATATTTGATTTTGAGTCATCATCGATTGCCATATACCCAAGCGAAACACGATAGAGAGTTTATCTATAACTTTAAGCAGTTTTTGTTAAATTTTTCAGGTGAAAAGAATTCACTATTTTGGCGAGAAAATGTAAAGAACGAATTAGATGAAACAAAGAAAGATTTAGCAGAACTAAAAGATATTTTTTCATTTGATCTTAAAAGATGGAAGCGAAATTCACAAAAGAAAGATTTCTTATTTGAAAGTGACTACTACTGTAATCGTTTGGGAAAGGCGGCTAGAACTATTCAAAAGGGGCTTTCTACTTACAGTTTTCATATTAAGAGTGATGGTAAAAGCTTAGACATTGTTGAAAAGAATGATGGACTAGTGGTTATGCTTTCGCGCAGTATTCTAATGATGGCGGATCATTATATTTCCGCCAAAAATGATCGAGGCGAAGCCACTGTTGACAAAAAAAATGACCCATTCATTTTAGCCAAGAGCAGTGGGGCTTTCACGGATATTCAATTGACTAGCCATTGCGTTAGCGTGGCGGGTATGGCGTATTTATTCACGAGAAATTTTGCTTCACTACAAACAATTCTTCCAAGGATTGTTGAGAATAGAGAATTTAGAAAGCCAATAACCAATTCTTATTTTAAATGGCAAAATCAAGCGTTGAAGAAAACGGAAATAATGTCAAAGCAGATTGAAGAATCCGGTTTTTTTGGGGTTAATTTGGCGTCAACAGGCACGGGGAAGACATTTGCTAACACCAAGATTATTTTAGGTTGTGCTGGTGAACATGGATGTAGATTTTGTTTTGCTTCTGGGCTTAGAACTTTAACTTTGCAAAGCGGTCAAGCTTTAAAAGATAGACTAAGACTTGATGAAGATGATATAGCTGTTGTTTTGGGGGATTGTTTACAAGGAAAAAAGGTTGAAGAAAATCCTGAAGAACCAAATAAGTATACAAAGAACTATGATGAGGATTTCGATAAAGAGATTTGGGACGACAATTTATATGTAGATTATGACGGGCAAATAGTCAATGATCTTTATAAATTTATCTTAGAACATGATAAGAGAATAACACAAATTGTTAGTGCGCCTGTACTAGTTTGCACTATAGATACATTAGTAAATTGTTTTGAAAGTTATAGAGGTGGTAAACAGATACCTGCTGTTCTTAGATTATTAAGTTCTGATTTGATAATAGATGAAATTGACGATTTTAGTCTCGATGATTTACCTGCTATTGCTAGATTGATTTATTTTGCAGGTATGTTCGGAAGCAAAGTTCTAATTTCCTCTGCCACGATACCAAGCAATTTAGTGTTGCATTTATATAAAGCCTTTAGTGCAGGTAGAGCCTTGTTTAATAAAGCAAATGGGATTCAAAAGAATTCTACGATTTTAGGGATTTATGATGAGTTTTCATCACAAGTTGAGATGTGCGCTTTATTGAATGATTGTAATGCGACGACAACGCAAGAGTCTAATGGGGCTGACGCTCTAGCAGCTCAGTTTAATACATATATAGATTCATTTTACAAAAAACGAATTCAAAATCTACGTGTCGCTCTTCTCAATGAACATAAAACAATTTTTGAAGTTTCACCTTGTATTTCCCAAGAAGAAAAAATAATGTCTGAAACACAGGCAATAAAGTTATACGCCAATTGGATCGAGTCAGAAATATATGAATGCCACGATTTAAATAGTATTGAGTTAAAAAATTGCGCCAACATTAAAAAGATTTCGATTGGAGTGGTGCGATTTGCCAACATTAATCCATTGACTAAAGTGGCAATTGAATTGTTATCGCATCCAAATCGAAAAAATTACGCTTTATTTGGGGTGATTTACCATTCACGTTTTCCTTATTTATTGCGTTCCTATACTGAAGAGCAGTTGGACCTTTTGCTTAACAACAGGGACTCAGACAATTGGGAAGAGCAGCCTTTAATTAAAGATGTAGTAAAACGAAGTAAAGGTGCTGAGAATATAATCGTAGTAGTTATGGCATCCCCTGTTGAAGAAGTTGGGAGAGACCATGATTTTGATTGGGCTGTAATAGAACCATCTTCAATAAGGTCGATTATTCAGATGTCTGGCCGCGTGAGAAGACATAGGCGAGGTTCTGTTGAGCGAACTAATGTAAAAATTTTGTCGAGAAATTTTAAAAGTTTAATTAGTGACCCTGGAAAGGAAATATTCGTTCAACCAGGTTTTCAAAAGAATTGGATACGTTCGGAAAAACTTGGAGTTAAAGCAAATTTGTTAGATATGCAAGTTAGTTTTGGGGCTAAAACGGAGAGTTACATTAGTTCCATTCCAAGAATAGAAAGCTTTGAGAATCTTGTTAAGTTAAATAATTTATCAGCTATGGAATATGTTGCTTTAGAAGGTGTTTTTGCTAGAAAGCCATGTGAAGTTTCACCTTATATTCTGCAAGATAAATTACCAGATATAACTCTATTTTGGACTGATATTGGTTGCGTTTCTTTTGATTTGCAAGCACAAACGCGATTTAGACAGTCTGGTTTTAAACAAAGTTTTGTGCGGGTGTGTGATGAAGATGAAAATATATATATGAGTGTTCCTGATACACCAGACATGAAGTTTAATCATAAATTTAGTGATTTAGAGCAGTGGGGACAAAAATATCATCTTGATGTTGCAGAAGCGCAAAATAAACTACTAATAAATATACATGAAGTTACGATAATAAGATATCTATCACAGAAATACAAAATCGATGAGTATAATATAACTATCAAATATAACAAGTTTGAAATCCCATGTTTCGTTAGAACAAATGTACAAAAATTATTTTTTAACGAGTGTTTAGGGGTTTGGTACGAAAAATAGTAGGAGAGGTCTATTGTGTTTGATGATTTGTATAAGCTGTCAAATGAATTCATAGATAGCCAAATATTAGGAAAGCAGAAAGAAAAAAATTCAAATGTGGAAAATGTATGTTCTCCAGAGGAAAGAAGGAACTTTTTAAAAGGTTTAGAGGACGTTTCTTTTATTCCATTAGTAACCCATTTGCCAAAATTTTCTCATCCATCGGCTAAAGCATGTGGTATTGGGATTGTAGACAAAAAAGAACTTTCACCATTAGAGACAAGTTTATTGTCTAGTTTGTCAGAAATGGAATTGGAAAGGGATACTCAAAGTAATGCAAAGAACATGAAACTGATTAAGTTTTTGACTAATAGATATGAAGGTTCGGTTTGCTTTATGAATTTGCTAGCTCAGGGAAAGGAGCAGGGGTTATTAGATTATCTAGTGAGTGAATTTGTAGGTTTTGCGGAAGATAAGGCTAATTCTATTATCAATAATTTAAAACAACAGTTTGTTTTAAGTGAGGATAAAAAGTTAGCAGACCTTGGATATCTAAAACAGGTTTATTTTCCTTGTTTTTCTATAGATGATGAATTGAATTATAAAAATGTGGTTCTGTTTTATGCGTCAAGCTTGCATGTGGCTCTAACAAAAAAAGTCAGCCAGAAGATTATTGAAGTAAGGGGTGAAAGTAAAGAGAACAAAACTAAAGGCATTAAAGAAGCTGGGGCTGTTTCCTCATTTTGTAAACATTTTGGCACTATAAAAGTAGGTGGGGCGCAACCTCAAAATATTTCTTTTTTGGCAAGCAGTGTACATGGTGATTTGACAATGTTGTCATGTTGTCCGAAAAATGAATACGTTATTAGTGACGAAAATATGGTTACCTCGTTAGGTTATCTAGACTATAAATTCTCTAATTTTTTTAAAAACTGTCTAAAAAAAGAATTTAAAGGGCTTAAGGGATTATTACAGTATGCGTATGAACGCCCTGTTAGTGAGGTTAAAAATAAATTAAATCAAAATATATGCGATTTAGTGAGCGAGTTTATTGAGTATTTAAGAGTGTTAAATTTTACTCCAAACTTTTGGTTGTCATTTGAAGAAGAGCCAGAAAAAGCTTTTAAAAACGTATATGAATACCTTTTAAATCAAAATTTTTCTCAAGAAAATTTCAAAATAACGCACGATTTTTTGAGTTCTTTAATTACTAACGGGTTGGAAAAAACTGACTTCCAAGTATCTGATGTTCACAAAGATTACTTAGATAAAGGTATCGAATTGGCATTGAGGAGATTTGAGGAATAGAAATGGATACTTTTCTTGTTTTAAAAGACATTCACGCTGAAGGTTGTAATGGTAAACAAGGCGATTTGTTGTTCGGCTTTCCATCGATGTCTGGTTTTTTAGGTTTTGTGCACTGTATGCAGTTGGAATTATCTAAAGAATTGGATCTCGACATCAGATTGGAACATATAGCGGTTATAAATCATCTAACCACTCAAAATATGGAACGAAATGACTCTGGATCTGAGTATGGAAAATATGCTTTCAATATTTGCAAAAAGCCATTACTAAAAAATGGTGATACCCCATCATTTATTACTGAAGTGAAAGTGAATTTAGTATGTAGTTTAATTATTCGTTTACCAGAAGAATTAAGGAATGAAATTTCCATAAGAGGTGACCTTATTCCATTAGTTGAAAAGTTTGTGACAACCCACCATTTATGTGGTGGTCATATAACTTATTGCGATGTTAAATCATGTACAAATCAAGATTTTGAAATAATCAAGAAAAAAGTTGGTGGCAATGTGATTATTCCAGTTACCAAGGTGGATAATGAGTCTGAAAATTTGACTTTGGATAGCTACTTACAAACTTATATTGAAAGTTTCGAAGGTTATGTTCATGGGGAAAAATATATTGTTCCTATGGAAGTCGGTTATCGCATATTAGATGAAATAAAAACTTGTACCGGATGCAAATGTGCATTTAGGCATGAGCTTACAGAAGGAGATGTGTTGACCAAAGCTGAATCTGTTTATGCTTTTGCCGAATGGGTGGATTTAAGGAAAATTAGCTCATTCGATGAAATATCTTGGCAGTATACAGCAACCGAAGATTACCTACTGTTTTCAAACAAAATTTTTTAATAACAATGTGTTTAAGGATTTATTATGGCAAATAATAAAATATCTGTTCCATCAGTTTTAGCTTTTGAAAGAAAAATTGCTTGTTCTGATGCTGTTTTAAGTCAAGGCGTTTTTGCTAGTATTGGTGATGTTAATGCTTGGACCCCAATCGAAGTTCAGGAAAAGAGTATCCGTGGGGTTATTTCTAATCGTTTAAAGAGCAATGACGAAAAAAGTATGAGTAATTCCAATTTGCAAAAAATTGATTATGCGTCTTTAAGTAATATGAACGACACTTTACGTTTGGATTTTACAGTAAAAGTGTTAAGTGGTGTGGACAAAACTTCTGCTTGTAATTCTTTTGATTTTATAAAAGTCATTAAAGAAAAGATCCAAAGTGTTAGTTTTGACGAGTTTTTGGAATTAGGGAAACTATATGCTTACTCCATACTATCGGCACGTTTTTTGTGGCGCAATCGCTTATGCGCTGATAAAGTCAAAACAATTGTAAAATTTGACAATGGAGAGTTTATTGAAGTTGATTCGTTAGATTATTCTCTCAAAGATATAAAGACTGATGGTAATTCCAACGTAGAAAAATTAGGAACAAAAATAGCAGAAGTTCTTGCTGGAAAAAGCGACTTTTTGCTTCTCACTGTAGAATGTTATGCTCAATTAGGGAAAGGGCAAGAGGTGTATCCGTCTCAAGAATTAACCCAAGCCGAAAAAAGCAAAAAAGTTCTATACAGTGTTATTGATTCAACTTCTTCTAAGCATGCAGCTATCCATTCTCAAAAAATTGGTAATGCGGTACGTACAATTGATATTTGGCACCCAGAATATGCAGAATTTGGTCCAATTGCGGTTGAAGTGTACGGCTCTGTTACTAATATAGGTAAAGCCTTTAGAAGCCAAAAAGGAAGTGACTTTTATTCATTATTTGATAATTGGTTCTCAAAGGAAAAAGATCTATCCCGAAATGAAAGATTGTACGTTATTGCTTGTTTGATTAGGGGTGGGGTGTATGGTGATGTTAAATCGAATTAGCAATGATCTATTTTTTTTAGACGTGCGTCTATCGTGTGATGTAGACTTTTCAGTAAATCATGTACTTTCCATTTTCTGGGCCAAGTTACACAGAAAAATTTGCGACTTTGGTATGGGGAAGGTTGCTTTGGCTTTCCCTGAATACAGCTCCAATGGATTGGGAAAGATCATTCGACTTTTTTCGTCTGCTCAAGTCTTAAATTCTATACAAGAATCTGAGTGGAAAGGAATAAGGGATTTTCTGGAATTTAAAGAAGTATTACCAATTCCTGAAAATGTAAATGGCTATGCTACTTTTGCAAGGAAGCAGTTAAAATCTTCAAACAACAAAAGAAAGCGACTAATAAACCATTTTCATTTTACAGAAGATGAGGCTTTGGAAAAATTTCCTTTTAATGAGAATGAACGAAAGCTTTCGTTACCTTTTGCGAAAGTAAAAAGTTTATCAACTGATTGTATGGTTCCAATCTTTGTAGAAATGAGTTGTGTTTTTGAGAGTGAAAATACAAGTGTTGTTGATTTTCAAAAACTATCATTTACGACATATGGTTTAAGTAGAGAAATAGCGGTACCAATTTTTTAACTAATGGTTTGCAAGGAGAGTTCTTAAGCTCTCCTTGTACTATTAATTATTAATGGTATTTTTCGTTAAACAACATGTTAGCTCTTTAAAAATCTATATTTTACGTTATAATTATACAGTCTTCTGCCGTATAGGCAGCTCAGAAATTGAGCAGCTTTTCCGCCTTCGACTCATCCGTGTCTTCTGCCGTATAGGCAGCTCAGAAACGGAGGCACCGCGCACCGGCGCGGGTTACATCGTCTTCTGCCGTATAGGCAGCTCAGAAAGTACTGGCGAGCGGGCAGCCTACCTACATTACGTCTTCTGCCGTATAGGCAGCTCAGAAAACGTGGGCGTATACCTGGACGGCCGCGTCCTAGTCTTCTGCCGTATAGGCAGCTCAGAAAAGTAGTACGGGTTCCAGCTGATGGCGTAGTTGGTCTTCTGCCGTATAGGCAGCTCAGAAAACGGAAGCCGGACAGCGCATCCAGCGCGCAGCGTCTTCTGCCGTATAGGCAGCTCAGAAATATGGTGCGCGGCTGGTTGTCCAGGATAAACCGTCTTCTGCCGTATAGGCAGCTCAGAAATGGCAAACCGACGGTAGTTCCGGCGAGCGATAGTCTTCTGCCGTATAGGCAGCTCAGAAAAAAAAACCGTGCTCAACAACTAACACACACGCGTCTTCTGCCGTATAGGCAGCTCAGAAATCAAAAAAGAGGGCTTTGATTAATCCCCAAAAGTCTTCTGCCGTATAGGCAGCTCAGAAAGAAAACATCGGACTTGAAAAGATATTGACTAAGTCTTCTGCCGTATAGGCAGCTCAGAAATTGAAGCTTCTACTTTAGAAATAGCGGGCACTGTCTTCTGCCGTATAGGCAGCTCAGAAAGGCTACAAACTCATGAAGCTTAGTTACCAAAAGTCTTCTGCCGTATAGGCAGCTCAGAAAAAAACATAGAAGCTAATCTCCGCGCTATCGCTGTCTTCTGCCGTATAGGCAGCTCAGAAAAAAATGAGGACGTATCTTACATAACACTGATAGTCTTCTGCCGTATAGGCAGCTCAGAAATTCACCGCTTCATTTTGCGATATGCTTAATACGTCTTCTGCCGTATAGGCAGCTCAGAAATCTCCTTATGTTATGCGCCGTAGCGTCTCAGCGTCTTCTGCCGTATAGGCAGCTCAGAAATATACAGTAACTACGGAGGATTAAAAAATGTTGTCTTCTGCCGTATAGGCAGCTCAGAAACCCGAGGTCGCCGAGCGCGTCGCTTAGCTGCTGGTCTTCTGCCGTATAGGCAGCTCAGAAAAGTACGAGAAACAGGCGGGACGCTTCGAGCAGGTCTTCTGCCGTATAGGCAGCTCAGAAAGTGAGCGTGAGCTCGTAGAGTACCATTGTTAAGTCTTCTGCCGTATAGGCAGCTCAGAAATTCTGATCCACCTTTTGTGCGCCCGTCGTCGAGTCTTCTGCCGTATAGGCAGCTCAGAAAATGAATGAACGAAAGAAGATTGAGCGCCACCGGTCTTCTGCCGTATAGGCAGCTCAGAAACGTCGTCGATAACGTAAGCGTAGATATGACGCGTCTTCTGCCGTATAGGCAGCTCAGAAATTGCGTGGTTAGCGCCTTTTGTCTTGACCAACGTCTTCTGCCGTATAGGCAGCTCAGAAAGGGCTTATACAACATGGAAAAGGAAAAACACAGTCTTCTGCCGTATAGGCAGCTCAGAAACATTGCTCGGCTTGCTTCTTCTTAATGTTATTGTCTTCTGCCGTATAGGCAGCTCAGAAAATCTGGCCGGTAATAGGTGGCGCAATGACCACGTCTTCTGCCGTATAGGCAGCTCAGAAACAGCGAACAGGGCCGGGCTTATACAACATGGAGTCTTCTGCCGTATAGGCAGCTCAGAAAAATGCTCTCAACGCCTACAACATGAAGCTTAAGTCTTCTGCCGTATAGGCAGCTCAGAAAGTGCGATATTCCAGAATTAGCTGGCAACACTTGTCTTCTGCCGTATAGGCAGCTCAGAAAAGTCGTGTTACATTTTTTAGGGAACAGCAAGCGTCTTCTGCCGTATAGGCAGCTCAGAAACACATCACCAATTGTAAAAAAAGGATACTCTAGTCTTCTGCCGTATAGGCAGCTCAGAAAGGTAAGACCTTGTGGGGTATGAGTGTAGTAACGTCTTCTGCCGTATAGGCAGCTCAGAAACAGCGGCACCGGCAACGCCTCAGGGCGCGACAGTCTTCTGCCGTATAGGCAGCTCAGAAAGTAAGAGCGGCTGCGGTACCTATCGGGCGTATGTCTTCTGCCGTATAGGCAGCTCAGAAATTCTGTTCAATCTCAGAAGGAAGAATATCGATATCTTCTGCCGTATAGGCAGCTCAGAAAGAGCAGACGGGGCTCACCTTTACCCTGGACACGTCTTCTGCCGTATAGGCAGCTCAGAAACAATGCTCACACATATCTTTAAAGCAATCGAAGTCTTCTGCCGTATAGGCAGCTCAGAAAGCATACCGTACGATTTAAGTATGGCTACTATCGTCTTCTGCCGTATAGGCAGCTCAGAAAATGTACGCCGTGCACTGACCATCATGGTAAAGGTCTTCTGCCGTATAGGCAGCTCAGAAATTAAGACGGAGCTTCTCACGCTGGCGTATAGCGTCTTCTGCCGTATAGGCAGCTCAGAAACAGAGCTTTCCGTCTGGGTTGAGCATTATTTCGTCTTCTGCCGTATAGGCAGCTCAGAAATGCGAAGTGATCAAGCGCTTATGGCGCAAGGCGTCTTCTGCCGTATAGGCAGCTCAGAAATTTATAAAAAAGAGGATTTTAAAATGGATAAAGTCTTCTGCCGTATAGGCAGCTCAGAAAAAAAAAGAAAATAGAGCTGGGCTATTTCGATCGTCTTCTGCCGTATAGGCAGCTCAGAAATCTTGCTTACATGTATACAGTGTACCATTATTGTCTTCTGCCGTATAGGCAGCTCAGAAACAAAAAGCTGTAAATACGCCATGCAATGCACTGTCTTCTGCCGTATAGGCAGCTCAGAAAATTGATGAAGCTTTAAGTGCGGTAGCTGATAAGTCTTCTGCCGTATAGGCAGCTCAGAAAGCCAGAAGTCAGGGCGCAGATGGTGTACATGAGTCTTCTGCCGTATAGGCAGCTCAGAAACAACAGAACCGGTATAGGTGTGGAGTGTATCAGTCTTCTGCCGTATAGGCAGCTCAGAAAATATGCGACCGTGCGCACCTTTGGCATAAATGGTCTTCTGCCGTATAGGCAGCTCAGAAAGATTTGGAAATTAACTCTGACGCTTGGTACGCGTCTTCTGCCGTATAGGCAGCTCAGAAATTGTGACATTCGCTCAGGCGCTTAAGGAACTCGTCTTCTGCCGTATAGGCAGCTCAGAAAGTGCAACTATCCCGGATGTAGGAAGTATGCTGGTCTTCTGCCGTATAGGCAGCTCAGAAATAGATGGTCTGAATACTCACTGTGCGATAATCGTCTTCTGCCGTATAGGCAGCTCAGAAAAAACTTTGATGGAGACAGCTTAACCTGTACTAGTCTTCTGCCGTATAGGCAGCTCAGAAAACCCTTTATATATTTGAAATTTTTCTTATCATGTCTTCTGCCGTATAGGCAGCTCAGAAAAAGCATGCAGCTTGTTGCACTTCTTGTTTTGGGTCTTCTGCCGTATAGGCAGCTCAGAAACAATACTCGCACATGTCTTTGAAACACGGAAAGTCTTCTGCCGTATAGGCAGCTCAGAAACTTACGCATATAGAAAAATTTTAGTAAAAATCGTCTTCTGCCGTATAGGCAGCTCAGAAAATATGAATCAGTTCTTTCACAACTATCGACCTGTCTTCTGCCGTATAGGCAGCTCAGAAAAACGAAAAGAGCTAATTGTTTAAGAAAGTAACGTCTTCTGCCGTATAGGCAGCTCAGAAATATGCCGATGTTGTTAGAATGGCATACCGTCAGTCTTCTGCCGTATAGGCAGCTCAGAAAAGAAAGACATCATCATTGATGCTGTAAATTCCGTCTTCTGCCGTATAGGCAGCTCAGAAATTATAAGCCGTGTTAAGCCGTATATCTTTGATGTCTTCTGCCGTATAGGCAGCTCAGAAATTACGCATATAGAAAAATTTTATTAGTAAAAAGTCTTCTGCCGTATAGGCAGCTCAGAAACACTTTCCCTCGTTAGTCGTTTAGAATAAGTTGTCTTCTGCCGTATAGGCAGCTCAGAAAACGTCTCGACTTCGAGATTGAACCTAATATTTGTCTTCTGCCGTATAGGCAGCTCAGAAAGAGAAGGCGGTAAAAGAAAAATTCGACGCATTGTCTTCTGCCGTATAGGCAGCTCAGAAAGGTGTTAGGTGCTATCGATCATGACACTTATTGTCTTCTGCCGTATAGGCAGCTCAGAAACTGTGCCATTTCGGCACAACCCCTGTGCCGTTTGTCTTCTGCCGTATAGGCAGCTCAGAAAATATATCTCTTTGAAAATCACGACCAGCCCGATGTCTTCTGCCGTATAGGCAGCTCAGAAATATTGAACCTCTAATAGCAACGTCGATTCATTGTCTTCTGCCGTATAGGCAGCTCAGAAATATTGTGTGTTACTACTTACCAGATGTTGATAGTCTTCTGCCGTATAGGCAGCTCAGAAAAGGTAGCAGGGATCGGTAAGTATATATTTTTTGGGCTCTTCGTGCATATATGTGGGTAAAAGAGCCAATTTAGCAACACATATAGCTC
>OIYP01001264.1_pt1 | contig 12996 bp, 11 predicted proteins | sample 1588261 | NCBI WGS metagenome assembly OIYP01 (sample SAMN03283293) | human gut metagenome | biome: human-associated habitat; material: feces | host: Homo sapiens | place: Peru | collected 2012
AGCATCGAAGGTTATTTGGCAGGTGTGGTATTGTCGACCGTACGCGAAATGAATTATGCATTGCCCGCGTCGCCGATTAAATTTGATATGCGAATCCTGTTCAACCCAGAACTAAATACGCCGTGGTTTATGGTGCCATCGCTGATTGCGGTGCTGGTGTTTTTGGCATTGCTGATTTTGATTACGATTTCTATTACCAAGGAAAAAGAAAGTGGCACGATTGAAACACTGGTGTCTGCCCCAATATCAAAGTACGACATTATTCTGGGCAAGGTTTTACCATACATTCTGGTGTCGTTTTTGATTATGTTGTCGATTCTGTTTATTGGACGCACGGTATTTGGCATTCCGTTTGTGGGGTCGCATTTTATGTTTATTCTGGGGTTCTTGGTATTTTGTGTGCCGGCGTCAGGAATTGCGGTGTTATTGTCAAACTATACAAACACCCAACAACAGGCATTGCTGGGGGTGGTTATTGTTGCGTTTATGTCGCTGATGCTGTCAGGGGCAATTATTCCGACTGAAAATATGCCGGTATTGTTGCAATATGTCAGTTCGGTAAATCCACTGTCGCACTATGCGTATATGGTTCGCAACATTATTCTGAAAGGGTCAGACATTGAATACTTTGCGCGCCAGTGTATGTATATGCTGGGGGTTGGCGCAATTATATGGGTATTCGCAATTAAAAAATTCAAAACAACATTATAAGGGGAAATGGTATGAAACTGAATTATTGTTTAATCGGTATGTTGGTGACGTTGACGCCATTGGCGGCAAATGCAGATATGTATTCAGAACTGCAAAATGTATACGAATCAAACCCTGTGATTAAAAGTGGTCGCGCCGCCGTTCGTGCGGCAGATGCCGATGTGTCGGCGTCCAGTGCAGGATTCAAACCATACTTGGGTGTGTCTGCAAATGCTGGTGCGGCGCGCACAAAAGTTGGCGATTATTCATTTGATTATAACCCTGTGGGTGTTGGACTGGAATTTCAACAGAATATATTCGAAGGACTTTCAACCATTGCACAATACAAAGGTGCACGCGCCGTGCGCGATGCAGAAACTGCATCGCTGTACGCGACCGAACAAGAAACATTTCTGAACGCAATCAATGCGTATATTGCCGTCCTGCGTGCGGACGAGGTTTTGAAACTGAACCAGAACAATCAACGCGTTTTACAAGAATACTATAATTATTGCGCCGACAATGCCCGCGTGGGACGTCTGACCAAAACCGACGTGGCACAGGCATCTGCGCGCGTGGAAATGGCGCGGTACGCATTGGCAGATGCACAGGCGAAATATGACAACGCGGTTGAAACATTCCGTCGCGTTTATGGCAATGTGCCATCTGAGTTTACAGAAATCGATTTAGAACGCATGGAAAAATTATTCCCCACAACGGTGGGCAATGCGGTTGAATACGCAATGAAAAATCACCCTGTGATTTTGGCGTTGCAATCCAAAGAAAAAGCCGCACGTGAAAAAATAGTTGTGGCGCGCAAATCCATACTGCCATCGGTTGACGTGCGCGGATCAATTATGCAAATAGAAGACATTCCATACGTTGACAAGGTTCGCGACAGTCGCATTGGCGTATATCTGAAAATGCCATTATATGACAAAGGCAACGCATTCGCAAACGTTGACAAAGTTCGCTATACTGTTGATGGAATCCAAGAACAAACGATAAATGCCCAGCGAACAATTACGGAATCTTTGCATCAGGCGTGGAATATGTATAATGCCCAAGAATCCGCAATTACCGCCGCCCAGGCCGGGGTCAAGGCCAATCAAATGGCACTGAATGGCACGCGCGATGAACAAAAGCGTGGTCGTCGCACGGTGTTGGATGTGCTGAATGCCGAACAAGAATTGTTAAATACCAAAGTATCATTGGCACAGGCAAAGTTTGGCCGTACCAGTGCATTTTTTGCGGTGCTGTCTGCGACAGGATTACTGACACCTGAAAATCTAGGATTAGAAGCATCAAAATAAGAAACGCGCCAATGGCGCGTTTCATTGCTCTCTGTTTAGAACCGTTGCATCATTGTAAATTCATATGACATGCAAGATTTTATTCCCACGCAAGGGGAAATTATATTCAGATATTTGTCCGCCAAATAAAAAACCACCCGTTTGGGTGGTCTGATTTTATTTATCGCTGCCTGTGTTTTTGCTGGCACGGCGCAGCGCCACCAGCGATAAAATAAACATTGTTATCGCCACGCCAACGCCAAACACCAAGAACAACAGCCCCAATAAAATCAAGCCGTCAAATTCAGTGGCAATAAATCCCACCCCAAATGCACATAACAGCGCGCCCAGCAAATATGCCATAATTGTGTACCAAACAAATTTTGCAAAACTGCCAATTTTTGTATTGATTTCTGACAATAATAATTCTGTTTTATTTATTTCTTTGACTTGTTTTGGCATTGCGCCCCCCTTTGTTTAATTCGCTGATATTTTACCACTTTTTACCCCCGCAATCAATAAAACAAAAAACCACCCGAATGGGTGGTTTTGAATATCTGGTGCGAGCAAAGGGGAACACATTTGACCATTTTTAGCCATTTTTTTAACCCTTTTGACCGCTTTTTACCTGCTTTTTTATCAGTTCTCCTGACATTTTGCTTAGCACTTTTTGAATTTACCGTGTTTTTCGCAAAAGTAAACTGTTTTTTATGTTTTTGTTATTTGCGATTATTTTTTGTGGTATAATGAACACCGAGAGAATGATTTTTTTATTGTGGTGATTGTAAAAAAACTTCTATAATTATTGCGTAAAGAAAGGAATGTTTTATGGCAAGCGAACGTTTAACCGAGGATTTAACACAAAAAGAGATGGATTTTGCGCTCGGTAAAAATCCGTGGGGTGTTGTTTATCCACAATCTGATGCGTCAAAAATTAACGGTGATTTACGTGAAGCATTGGAGCGTGCTGGTGGCAAACCTAAAATTTGTGATTTGAATCAGTATGATTGTGGTGGCAAAGGAATTGGTAAACCAGAATTTGTGATAACGTTTGATAAAGCACGTGATACTGTCATTGTTGTTGAATGTAAAGCATCCTTGAAAAAGCATGAATCAGAAAATTGGAATCAACCGGAAGCGTTCGCGGTGGATGGCGCATTGTATTATGCCAAGTTTATCAAAGATTATTTTAATGTGATTGCGATTGCTGTATCTGGAACATCAACAGATAATTACAAAGTTAGCACTTTTGATTGGCGTAAAGGTCAAGAAAAACCACAAGAATTAAGCAAGGGTAAAGACGTTTTATATGCCCCAGAAAACTATTTACGCATGGTTAAGGGTGAAAAAGTTAGCAAAAAAGTATCGATTGATGAAATTCGTAAACTTGCACTTGTTATGCACAATAATTTACGTATTTTAAAAATTACGGAAAAAGACAAACCTGTTTTTATTGCTGGAATTTTAATTGCATTAAAAGATGATGATTTTGTAAATAATTATCAAAACCAGAATTCTTTTAGGTCTTTAATGAGTTTGTTAAAAGATGCAATCATAACTGTTTTAGACAACAGTGACATTCGGCAGGACAAAATTAACGACATAAAAAAACATTTTGAAAAAATAGGAAAAGACGGAAAAATAAAAGACATTCCATTGAACGAAGATAATTCTTTGTTATGGTATATATCCGAATTGGATAAAAAAATCAAACCAATGATGGATTATGCCGATAGTGCAATTGATGCATTGGGGATATTTTATCATGAATTTGTAAAATATAGTGGTGGCGATGGTAAAGGTTTAGGAATAGTTTTAACCCCACAACATTTAACCGAATTTATGTGCGATTTGGCTGGTGTAAATAAAAACAGTAAAGTTGTTGATATTTGCTGTGGGTCTGGGGCATTTTTGGTATCTGCTATGTCAAAAATGTTCAAGGGTGCAAACGATAAAGAAATAGACGATATAAAACGTAATCATTTATATGGTGTAGAATTTAATGACGATATTTACACATTGGCGATTGCAAATATGATTGTTCGTGGCGATGGTAAATCAAATATTAAATATGGTGATTGTTTTGACCCTGCTGTGATTGGGTGGTTAAAAGAAAAACATTTAAATGTTGGACTTATTAACCCACCTTATTCACAAAAAGACCATACTGAATTGGCTTTTGTTCAAAACATGTTGGATTTGTTAGAACCTGGCGGAACCGGGGTTGTGGTTGTGCCGATGTCATGTGCGATTGGAACAAAGTTTAAAACAGAACGTGAGAAATTATTTAAACATCATACTTTGAAAGCGGTATTTTCGATGCCGGATGATATATTTTATTCAAATAATGCCAGCACTAATGTATGTGTCATGGTTTGGACAGCACATAAACCACATGATTCAACAAAACAAACATTCTTTGGATATTATAAAAATGATGGTTTTGTGAAAGCAAAAAAACTTGGACGTATTGATAAATTTAACCGTTGGGAAAGTATAAAACAAGAGTGGTTGGATTTATATGAAAATTTGGACGTCAAAGACGGTTTAACTGCTAAAAGACCTGTTAAATGGGATGACGAATGGTTATGCGAAGCATATATGGAAACAGATTATTCAAATTTGAAACAATCTGATTTCGAACAAACGATAAATAATTTTCTAGCATACAAGGTGAAATTTGATGTCTGAAATGTTTTTGCTGGGAACTTCTTGGAAAAAATTTAAAATGGATGACATTTTTGTTTTCCATAAGGGTAAACGTTTAACCAAGGAAGATATGACACCCGGAAACACAAATTTTATTGCAGCTATTGATGATAATAATGGCATAAGGCAAAAAATAGATTTGCCACCGTTGCATAATGGGAATTGCATAACAGTTAATTATAATGGAAGTATTGGTGAGAGTTTTTATCAAGACCAGCCATTTAGAGCATCAGATGATGTGAACATATTGTATCCAAAAAACTGGGAATTAAATAGAAATATTGGTTTGTTTTTATGCACTATCATAAGACATAACAAGTATCGTTTTGGCTATGGTAGAAAATGGAATCTTGAAAAAATGAAAGATACCAATATTGCTTTGCCTGTTGATAAAAATGGCAGTCCAGATTGGGCTTTTATGGATTCGTATGTTGAAAAATTAACAAATCCGGAAAAGATTAAAACAAAAATTAAACGCAAAGAATTACCATTTGATACGACAAAATGGGAAAAATTTACGGTTAAAGATGTTTTTGAATGCAATACAACAAAACCAATGATAGAAACTGTCGATGGCGACGAAGTGTATATAACCAGAAGTGCAATGAATAATGGTTTTAGTGGTTTTGTATCAAATGATGGGTATAAATTGAACAAATCAAATTGTATTACTATTGGTGCAGAAGGCAGATTTGCTTTTTACCAAGACAAAGATTTTGTTGCAGGGGTTAAGATTTATACATTACGGAACGAAAAATTAAACAAATATAATGGGTTGTTTATATGTACCGTTCTCAACCAAGACGTGTATAAATACAGTTATGGTCGAGCCAGAATTCTAGATAAAATTAAGCAAGAAATAATCAAATTGCCAGTTGATAAAAACGGCAACCCAGATTGGGATTATATGGAAAAATATATTAAATCTTTGCCGTATTCGGATTTAATTTAAACCAAAGACCAAGAAATTTGATGCTAAAACATATTGATGTTGACCATGTTGGCATGATTTTAAAAGACGAATTTATGGAACCGTTGGGTTTGTCCATGAATGCTTTGGCACGCGCAATTGATGTTCCGGCAAATTATATTCATGGTATTGTTCATGGAATACGTGGAATATCTGCAGAAATGGATTTGCGTTTGACACGTTATTTCGGTCTGAGTCAGGGGTATTTCCTGCGTATACAAACACATTATGATATGGTGTTGGCATCCCGAAATATATCTGACACAGAATTGGACAAAATTATTCCATTTAACCGCCCTGCAAATAATGAATTAAAGGTTGCTGTGGCATAAAATAAATCACAATATGTGATGTGTTTCTAACAACATATGCAATAAAAGACCATAACCACAATTATCAGCCCTCGTGTAGCCCAACCCCCTAGGGGGCTTTTTTATACCGACAAACGACACAAAAGGCCACACCATCGCAATCAATAAAACAAAAAACCACCCGAATGGGTGGTTTTGAATATCTGGTGCGAGCAAAGGGGCTCGAACCCTCGACCTCAACCTTGGCAAGGTTGCGCTCTAGCCAACTGAGCTACGCTCGCACTGCGTGGCATATTCTGACATAAACTTTATACGATTGCAAGTATTATTTTCAAAAAAACGCCCCATGCGGGGCGTTCGTTGATATTTACAACCATTTCCACGGTTGCAGGGCCTTTAACAACCCGTATGCCGTGCGTTTGTCGGTAAATGTATGGCCACAACGTGGGCACACGATAAATGGCGCAATCATTGCTTTGACTTTCTTGAACAGCATCAGCCACACCAGCGCACCAACCGCCCATGCCGCAATGACCAATCCCCATGCGACATAGCCAAAGTATTTATCAACCGTGCTGGTGATTATCTGGATTGTGCTTAAACTGGATTTAGACAGGTCGTTATAGATTTTTGTTGCGACCGGCCACGATGATGGACGCCATGGGTATACGTGTTTAATCCCATAATTGGTCAGCAATGTTGTGCCCAGACCACCCGTATTTTTGTCCAGTTGTTTTTTGATTGCTTCGTCAATCATTTGGTCAACCTGTGTTTGCAACACAGATGTCAGTTCACGTTCAACACTGTCCAGTTTGCTGTTGACCAATGCGGCGGTGTTGTCCACGCGGGCGACGGCCTGATTTGCCTTGGCAATATTTTTATCGGCGGCATCAATCGCCTTGTCCAAGCCACCCGTTTTGACGCCGAATTTACCCATCAGCCCAGAAACCTGTTTCGCGTCGTTGGCGACCTTGGTTGCTTCGCCTGTTTTCTTTTTCGCCGCGGCGGTGGCATCGGTTACTTTGTCAACGGCGTTTTCGGCAACCTTGACCTTGTCAATGGCAAAAGATACCGGCTTTTCCAAATTGATGGATTTTTTAATGCCGTCCAACAGGTTTTCGTACTGTGTCGCGATATTACGTTGCAGGTCAAAGAACATTGATACGACAATCGATTTCTTTATTGGGCCCGAATACGTGTTTTTGATATGCAGTGGCGTCCACACGACCAGCGCAATCCACACCACAGACACAACCGCAAATACGCGTTTTACCCACGTGATATAAGACGTCTTTTTGGCGACGGTTTTTGCGCCATCGCGTTCAATTACCTCTATTTGTTTTTTGGCCATTGTTATGCCCTCCCTTGGTTTGGCGTTTGGTTTATTTTGTGCGTTCGTTAAATAATTTGATGTATTCCGCCATAAATTCGCCTTCGCGGATTGCGCGGAACCCAGCAGAACGCTGTTGATATTCCATGATTTGATTCACGGTGCGGTAATAGATGTCCGCAGGTTGCGGGTCTGTGAACGCGGCAACCTCTGTATTAGGAATCATTTCATAATATGTGCCATTTGTACGAGGACACACCAGCGAATAAACAAATGTCATTGTGTCGGATGTTTTCTTGGCCGTGGCCATATACATCTTATCACGGTCATTCAACAATACCTGTGGGGCCGCCACAGTTTTACCAACCATATTCACAACGACTGGTTGCTCATAAACCTTGGCACGCGTGTCTTCGGCACGTGTGTCTGCTGTTTCTGCTGTTTTTTTATCTTTCTTTGTTTTTGTCATTATTTTTCACCTGTATATTTTTCTATAAAATCTGCCTTGAATTGGGCAAAGCGTCCCTGCTCTATGGCTTCGCGAATGCCACGCATTAAATCCTGATAGAACCACAAATTATGCTGGGTCAACAATGTTGCGCCCAATATTTCATTGCACTTTACCAAATGATGAATGTATGCGCGCGACAATTTGCATGCTGGGCATCCACACTGGTCGTCCAGCGGGGACGCGTCATCGCGAAAGCGTGCATTTTTCATATTCATTGTGCCGTGGCGCGTAAATGCCTGTGCCGTGCGACCGGCGCGCGTTGGCATAACGCAATCGAACATATCTATGCCGCGTTCAACCGCGCCCAGAATATCCAGTGGTGTTCCCACACCCATCAGATATCGTGGCTTGTCCGACGGCAACAGTGGTGTTGTTGTGGCAATCATATCAAACATAACGTCTTGGGGTTCGCCCACCGCCAAGCCGCCCACCGCATAGCCATCAAATCCGATATCTGTCAGTTGCTGTGCCGATTTCTTGCGCAGGTCTGGGAAATCCGCCCCCTGAACAATACCGAATATGCCATAGCCCGCACGGTCAACGAATGCATCGCGGCTGCGCCGTGCCCAACGCGCCACCATTTCGACGTTTTTTTCCACACGTTCACGTGGCGCGGGCAAATGCAGACATTCGTCCAATGCCATTGTGATATTAGAATCCAGTTGATGCTGGATATGCACAGAATCTTCGGGGCGCAAGAAGTGCTTGATTCCGCCATCAATGTGCGATGTGAACTGGACGCCCTCTTCGGTCATTTTGACCAGATTAGACAGCGACATAACCTGAAAGCCGCCGCTGTCGGTCAAAATTGGGCCGTGCCAACCACCGAATTTATGCAGCCCGCCCATTTTTTCGACTAAATCGCCCCCAGGGCGCATCATCAAATGGTATGTGTTGCCCAAAATTACCTGTGTTCCCGTGGCGGCAACCTGATCCATGGTCAGTGCCTTGACCGTGGCGGCCGTGCCCACCGCCATAAATGCGGGGGTCTGGAACGTACCGTGTGCGGTTTCAACCGACCCGCGGCGCGCCATGCCATCTGTTGCGATTAAATTAAACTTCAACGACATAACTGTGCACCCTTGTTGTTTCTGATGCCTGAATCATAGCATGTTTTTCGTCGTACGCAAATTGAAATCAATTATTTGAAATTTTCGTGCCAGATGTCCGCCAAGTCAGCAGAGAACGCCGCACCTTGGGTTATAATGGACATTGCGCCATCAAAATAACCACGTGAATTTTTGATGACATCGTCGCGACGAATACTGTCAACCATACGATTTGTTTCATAAAAATCGTACAGGCGGTCGTAATCGGCATAAAATCCAATCAATGTTGCCATGCGCTGGGACGCAGATTCCAACCAATCGGCATTACCTAATTTATTTTTATGCGTAAAACGTATCAAATCGTCATCTGTGATTGGATTTTCGGTATACACGCGGTGGGCGGTTTTCGCAATCAATGCGACCACACGTTCAATATTTTCCGGTGCGGTTTCAGTTTCAACACCACTGACGCCAAATTCTTCGTTGCCATAGCCAGTCATCTGTAATCCATAGACCAACCCATTTTCACGACGAACGACGTCAAATAACTGGCGACCCAAGAAGCGTTCAAATTTACCCACGCACTTATTATTAAAGTGATATTCGTATTTCAATGGCCATATATCGGGGAACAGTATACGCAATTTTATGTTTTTATCGTCTGGACGCAGGTTGTGCGCAACCGTTGGGGTGTACGTGATACTGGTATTCATCGGCACAAAATGTGTGCCCAAAAACGCGAATTTTTCCGTAATATGGTTCAACATATCATCGGCATCAATAATCTTGCCAGACACGCTGATTATACAATTCTGGGCGGACAGACGACGTTGCAAGAACGCCAACATTTGGTCACGCGTAAAAGAATCGATTGTTTCATACGTGCCCAATGTACGCAAAGAACCTGTTGCATAATTAAACAGTTTCCCCGATATAAATTCTTTTAATTGGCGTTCGGGCTTGTCCGATGCACGACGCAATTCATCCTTGATAACGGTGCGTTCCAGTTCAATTTTTTCTGGGTCAAACAGCGAATTTTGCAACTGGTCGGCAAATACGTCCAACAACAGATTTGCATTTTCTGCTAAAATGCGACCGCGCAATTCCAACGCATTATTGCCGGTATACGCATTTTTCGTGCCACCGTTAAAATCCATAAAGTCATCAAAAGCACGCGGGGTTGGAAAACGCGTTGTACCCTTGCACAACATATGTTCACAAAAATGGGTGATGCCCATTTCGGCGGGCGTTTCATCACGCGCACCCGTTTTGAATAATACACTTATCGTTGTGGTTTCCAAATCCATCGGATCAAGGATTACTGTCATACCACTGGGCATTTTATGCAAGGTTGGTTCAAATTTCATTGTGCGTCCTTTTTGAACAGTAAACAACAATCCCCGTACGAGAAAAATCTGTATTTTTCGGCGACCGCGTGTGCGTATGCGGCGCGCATTTCGTCCAATCCGGCGAACGCCGAAACCAACATAAACAATGTTGATTTTGGCAAATGGAAATTCGTCAGCAACACATCAACCGCACCAAACGTGTAACCTGGGGTAATAAATATATCGGTTGTATCACAAAACGGCACAACACGGCGTTGACGCCCCGATTCCGGCAACGCACGGTTGCGTATTGCCGCACTTTCCAGTGTGCGCATCGATGTTGTTCCAACCGCAATAACGCGTTTCGCATTGTTTATAATGTCTGCCTGTGCGGGGGTAATCTGGCACCATTCACTGTGCATTTTGTGCTGGGATAAATCCTCGGTCTTGACCGGCATCCACGTACCCGCGCCGACGTGCAGAGTAACCTTGACAATCGTTGCGCCACGACGCGCAATTTCATCCATCAATTCGGGCGTAAAGTGCAACCCCGCCGTTGGTGCCGCCATTGAACCGATTGGGTCGGCATAAACGGTCTGGTAACGTTCACGGTCGGAATCCTCTTGGTCGCGGTGCATATATGGTGGCAACGGCATTTTGCCGATTTTATTCAGAACCGCGAGCACATCATCGCATAAAAATTCCAATTTCAGGCCACTGTCCGCATCAGAATCCACCACACGGATTTGTGTACCGTCGGTCATGGTCAATATATCGCCAAGCGCGATGCGCGTGAACTTCTTGCACAACCCCCACCACAGGTTACCACCCGCCGCGGTGTGCAGTGTGATTTCATATTCGTGCCCAGCCGCGTCAGTTGCGTCAAAGCGGGCCGGAATAACGCGCGAATTGTTAAATACCACCACGTCGCCCGCCTGAATATAATCCAAAAAGTCACGAATATGCCTATCAGACAATTCCAATGAAGGGGAACCCTTTACCACCAGCATACGCGATGCATCGCGGCGCGCCAATGGGTGCGATGCAATCAATTCAGTGGGTAATTCAAAATCAAAGTCCGATGTGTGCAACATTTTATTTTGTAAACTCTAACCCTTGGTCTTCGTAATTTTCGGCCTTGTTTTCCCAGTCGGGTTCAACACGCACAAACAGGTGCAGGCGCGCGTTAACGCCCCACTGATTCTGAATATCATGGCGGGCGGCGATGCCGATTTGCTTTAACTGTTCACCACCACGGCCAATTACAATCTTTTTATGCGCATCATTTTGGACAGCAATTTTCTGGTATATGTCCAAGACCCCATCCGCGTCAACATCAACCCGTTCGGTCAATACATTGATATGATATGGCAATTCTTGGTGAATATATTTATAAATCTTTTCCCGTGTCAATTCCGACAGATACAGGTTATCTGGCACGTCCACCGCGTCGGATGCATCAAACATATATGGCGATGCCGGCATTACCGCCGCCAGTGCGTCCAGCATACCGTCCACGCCATCGTTTTTCAGTGCCGAAATCATAAATATTTCATGCCAGTCCGCCATCTGGGACAATTCTGCGACAATCGGCAGTAAATCTTGCTTTTTAATCGCGTCAACCTTGTTCAGTGCAACGAACAGGTTTTTATGATCGTGGATTTTTTCAACCAAATCGCGAATGGTCTGGGTAATCCCCTTTTGCGCGTCCATAATCAGCAAGACCGCGTCCGCATCTGATATCGCCGTCATTGCCGCGCCAACCATCGCCCTGTCCAATCGGCGTTTTGGCACGAACACCCCAGGGGTATCAACAAAAATCAACTGGCGCGTGCCCACCATTTTCACGGCGCGCAGGTTGGTTCGCGTGGTCTGAACCTTGTGCGAAACAATTGATACCTTGCGCCCCATGATTTGATTTAACAGGGTACTTTTGCCAGCGTTGGTCGGGCCAACAATGGCCACGAATCCAGAATAAGTTTGTGTGTTTTGTGTATTCATGTCGGGCAGAATACCACACCAAATCTAAAAGTGAACAAAAATCTTGCAAATCCGCGCACACATTGTAGAATTTGCACACCAGAGAGAATGCAACACGAAACCAAAGGCAATGCAAAAATGCAACTTACCGGCCCTGAAATTCTGCGTCGCATGCGCACACCAAATATGGACAACCCTGGGGGTAAATCAGACATCATTATCACACCGTTTAACGAAAAGTGTCTGGGCAGTAACAGTTACGACCTGCATCTGGACAATGTGTTAAAGGTGTACACCCACACCATTCCGCGCGGTATGAAGCCCGTAATTGAATACGACCCAAAACGTCGTGACTATTCAATGCGCGATTGGTTTTGCAATGATTTATCATACACCGTGATTTACAAAAATTCGCCCGAAGAATTTGATATTCGCAATCCGAAATACCTACTTGACCCGTGCAGCAAGAGTTCGCACGACACAACAAAAATCATTATCCCAGAATCTGGCGTTATTTTGTCGCCTGAAATCGGCTATCTGGGGGCGACGGTGGAATATACAGAAACCCGCAACCTGTTCCCATATATTGATGGCAAATCGTCGGTTGGGCGCAACTTTATTTTGAATCACCACACGGCCGGCCGTGGTGACGATGGATTCTGTGGGCAATGGACGTTGGAAATCCGTGTTCTGTACCCAACGGTTGTATATCCAAATATGCGCATAGGCCAGATTTATTACGAAGAATTTACCGGCGAACGCAAGCCGTATGATTCAAACACAGCCAGCCACTATAATCGTCAAATGGGCCCGACACCCGCGGCGG